>ERZ808037.1789-NODE-1789-length-12741-cov-4.887397_pt1 | contig 12741 bp, 11 predicted proteins | sample MGYA00380190_ERZ808037 | MGnify/ENA primary metagenome ERZ808037 (study PRJEB31490, sample SAMN06133399) | mouse gut metagenome | isolation source: J9 | host: mice | place: China: Chengdu | collected 2015-05 ...
TCTTATTATTATTTTACAAAAGAAAGCAACGATAAGATAACTGCTTTTTGTGGATTTCTATATCTTCGCGGACGTTTAGAAGCAAAGGGAAAATATTTTGAATCCCAACTGCGCCATGTACTTCTGGCATGGGAAAATCTGGAAAATTCAAATCTGTGGTTTGGGCAAAAACGATTTAGAGATCTTGTGAAAGAGCATCCGGATTACCAGGAAATGTTCCAAAAACCCATGCAGGCACTGATGAAGAAGTCCAAAAGTTCTGAAATCCGGCATTGGGGAGAAGAAAAGGAAATGGCAGCAATAAAACCAGGGGAATGAAACCAGGGAGAAAATGCGATATGTTGAGAACATGGGAAGTTGAGCGAAATGCAGGTGTGTATAAAAATCATCCAAAGGCAGAACGGGATGCCCTCAGGCTTTATGAGGGAGATACCCGAATCCGTGATGAAGCAGGAAATCTGCTTCTTAGGCAGTCAACGGATCCTTTTTATGGAAACAAACATGCATACCGCACATTAAATGCACTGTTAATCCCCGGAATAGATAATGAGTTTTCACGGATTGAGAAGGAAGGAAAGCAATTAAAAACGATTTTTGCAGAGCAGTTGGAAGAAACGATCCGACTGTACTGCAGAATTTTTAGCCTGATGTGCCTGTGCAGGAATGACGGGAAAGAGAAGAAGGAAGAAATTGTGGTCAAGCGGATAGAACGGAATGATTCTCTGGCATTGTTAAAGGATGGGCATACCATCTCTTTCTTTTCTGCTTCTAAGGCTGGATATCAAAAAGAATTTGCCCAAAAAGATGGGATTATCTTGCTGGAAGTCCATATTATACCCGATGTCCCTTATCTGGATCTTGAAAAGGTGCTGGGGAAAGAGTATCTGGCAATAGACGAGCGGGAAATCTTGCTTCCGCCCTTTGTGTCCATTACCGTCCAGGAAGGAAAACTTCAGCAAGCAGACAGAAAAATACGCGACCTTAACAAAAAGCCGCCCTTAGGAAAGTATTGGATTCTTGCAGATAAATTTCCTGCCTTTGTGCCGGAGCCAGAAGGATACACCCTGGCAGGGCAGATGGAAAAAGAGATCCTGGAAGAAAGAGAAACAGCCGTTAATGCCATCCATGCGATGAATCAAAAAAATTGGACGCAGGATTTTTCCGCATACTGTACATGGAAAAGAAAATTTCAGACTTATTTACGATACCGATTTCTGGATATGTGGAAATTGATTTAGTGAAATTTTATTATCATTTTATTCCTGTTTCTCCAGAACCGCTGCTTTTGCGCAGTTTGTGATCACTTTGTTTATTTATAGTTTATTTCTCATTTTTTCCGCAGCATCCAATCCCAAAGTGCGGTTTTTATTTTTACGATATTCTGACGGACTGAGATGAAATTCTTTTTTGAAAATTCGGATAAAGGATTCGGGGTTGGCATATCCTACAGAATCACTGATTTGTGCGATGGTATAATTGCTGCTTAATAAAAGATGTTCTGCCCTCCGCAGGCGCAGAGTACGTTTCCATTCGTTAAAGCTTACGCCTGTAGAAGCTTTAATCAGGCGTGAGCAGTAGGACACAGAAAAATTAAAGTGTTCTGCCACATCTGCTAGGCTGATATCCTTTATATTTTTCTGCATATAGTTCATAATCAGGAAATCATCCGGCATACTGGTGTGGCGGGAAAGGGAGGTTTCAAGAGCTGATGTGTAATTGCGCATCAGGTAAGCGAATACAGTAGTGAGAATCCCAATCAACATCTGATCTGTATATTGGTCCGGGTTCATCCATTCTGCACACATATTCAGTAGTTTATCGCGTAAAAATGGATCATTCTCTGAATGAAAAACGATATATTGAAATTGGTTGGAAGAATACAGACCGCTGGAAAAAAACTCGCTTAATAAATCCTTCCCATGGATCAATGGGGCAAACATATCGTGGAAGGTGCTTCGCCGCAGCAGAATATTAATAATGATGCTGTTATCTTCAAAAACTTCCATGGTATGGAAGGTATCCGGAGGAATAAAGATAAAATCACCCTCATGGAACTGATGGGTGTCAAGCCCAATAGCCTGGACACAGCGGCCGGAAAGAACATAAACAATTTCAAAAAACACATGTTTGTGTAAAAAAGCGGGAGTATAACGGTTGTGCTGGCTGAAAAATACACTTTGTTGGCTGTGCTGATCAAAGTATTCCTGATCATCCATGACATGGGGAATCAGTTCGGGAGATATTTCAGGGACAATAAGATGACGCTGTTTAATATCTTCAGGATTGAGTTTCGATAAAAATTTTTTTAGCATTAAGGGGGTGTTTTTGACCTGATAATAGGCTTTATAAAATAGTTCATCTTCATTCATTGCTAATAGTTTTTCTAAAATATCTTTATTCGGTTCCAATCCTTCAACCTCCATGAATGAGCATAGATTACGGGTTATTGTGCAAAATAACGAAAAACAAGAATATCTGTGGGTAAAGAAAAGTCAGCAGGACTGATTTTTTTTGTGTTTATTGCTGTTCAATCCGTCTTAATATCCATTTTTTGGAAAAATCAATAAAAATCATCGGGTTTTTGTCTGTTTATTCTATTTTATCATCATAGCAAAAAAAGTCAATAAAAGAAGATAAATTTGCCAATTATAAACCTGAAATTTATCCTTTATAATACATTTATCACAAAAATGAAGAAACAAAAGTGCTGGCCGGCTGTCTGTTTTGTTTCTGTTGTCAGGTTAATGTTTAAGGTTAAGATCAGGAGGAAATGAAATGAACAGTTCTATGGTTTCCAGTAAATCAGTAAAGGGGGCATTATACAGGCAGCGGTTCGGATATGGCATGGGAGATTTTGCTTGCAATTTGATCTGGCAGGTGATCAGCCTGTATTTGCTGTATTTTTATACGGACATTATGAAACTGAATGCAGCAGCGATTGCCGCAATGTTTGTGGTGTGCAGGGTGATTGACGGAGTAACGGATTTGCTGGTGGGTTATGCGATTGATAAGACCCGCACCCGCTGGGGAAAGAGTCGTCCATGGTTTTTGTTTGGTGCGATTCCTTTTGCGCTGGCTGCGTTTTTAGCCTTCAGTGTGCCGGATATTTCACCGGACGGAAAGTTAGCTTATGCTTATGTAACCTATATTTTTTTATCGTTTATGTATACTGTGGTGAATATTCCCTTGGCTTCAATTCTTCCGGCGCTTACGGATGATATGAATGAGCGAACTGTGCTGGCCACATGGAGGAAATTTTTGGCATTTCTCGGTTCAACTATTGTTTCGGCAACAGCTCTTACTATGGTGGAATTAATTGGCCGCGGGAATGAAGGTCTGGGTTTTCGGGTAGTTATGGGAATTTTTGGCGTGATTGGATGTATTTGCTTTTTCCTCACATTTTTGCTGGTTAGGGAAACGAACTTACAGGAAAGTGAAAAATCAGCAACCTTAAAAGAAACCATAACTTCTCTGACGCATAATACACCCTGGAAATTATTTGCGCTGAATATTTTATTTCAGTGGACAGGGTACTTTATCCAGTCCAGTGCATTGGTGTATTATTATAAATATTATGTGGGAAGCACAGCGATGTCCTCTCTGATTGCTACAATTATGACCATGGTTCCTATGGTTGCCAATCTGACAGTTCCGTTTCTGGCCAAACGTATGGGCAAGCGGAATTTATACTCTGCATCAGCAGGAGTACAGTTGGCTGGGTTAGTCATGATTCTTATTGCAAACTTACAGACCATAGGTATTGTATGTGGTGCATTCATTACAGCCCTGGGATATGGAATTAAAGAGAGTATTTATTTTTCCATGCAGGCTGATCCGGTGGATTACGGCGAATGGAAGACCGGGATTCAGGCAGCAGGGACATTGTCTTCGGTTAATGGTTTTCTTGGAAAAGTGGCACAGGCAGCGGCAGGAGGGATTTCCGGTCTTTTGCTGGCCTGGGGAAAGTACGATTCTGCAGCAGCCGTACAAACAGCAGAAGCATTGATGGCAATTAAGGCAATGTATATTTATATTCCCTTAATCTTACTGATCTGTTCTCTGGTAACCATGGCATTTTACCACTTGGATAAGCAGTTCCCCGAAATTCAGGCAGAATTGGAACAACGGCGCGCGGCAATAAAACAGTCCATGTAGAGGTGATAATATTATGGCAATTACAAACAGTATAGAAAATTTTGAGATGATTGTGAATGAAGAGTTTATTAAGAAGGCAGATGCACTTACGCCGGAATTGATAAAAATGGAGGTTGTTCCTGAATGCATAGTGACCATTGCACAGGAGGGAAGTCATTATCATACAGCATTTGCGGCGGAAATCGATACCCTGCATACGATTGAACTGGGAAGAGATGATCATGTAGTGCTGGATTTTGGAAATCATTATGTGGGCTATGTAAAATTTTGCATTACGTCTGCCGGAAGCCCGCCGGATGCACCGGCATATCTTAGGATTAAGTTTGGGGAAATACCGGCAGAGATTGTAGAAAATTCCAGTGAATATAATGGCAGTATCGGAAAAGGTTGGATTCAGGAAGAGTTTTTGCATATTGATGTTCTTCCGGCCACAATAGAACTGCCAAGAAGATATGCATTCCGCTATATGGAGATAAAAATTATTGACACTTCCTCGAAATACCGGGTTGTGTTGGAAACGGTTACTTGTACGGCAGTAACCTCCGCAGATATAACGAAAGTGGAAATGCTTCCAGCATTGGATGAGGATCTGGCAGAGATGGACAGGATAGCTTTGCGGACGATGCAGGGATGTATGCAGAAGGGTTTTGAAGATGGTCCTAAGAGGGATCGGCGACTTTGGATTGGTGATTTAAGACTTCAGGCTCAGGTAAATTATGTTACTTTTCACCACAATGATCTGGTAAAACATGATTTATATTTGTATGCAGGTTTAACGATGAATGAAGGTCGTGTAGGAGCCTGCCTGTTTACGGAACCGAAATATCAGGTGGATGATACGGCGCTGTTTGATTATTCCTTGTTTTTTGTATCAATTTTATATGACTATTATGTGGAAACAAAGGATGAACAGACAAGAAAAGAACTTACGGCTACGGCTTATCGACAGATTGAACTGGCAGTAAGGGAAATGGACGACGAAGGAGTCGTTAAAGATAAAGATACCTGGTGGTGTTTTATTGACTGGGCAGATGGATTGAATAAACAGGCAGGAGCACAGGGAATTTTGATTTATGCACTCCGCCATGGGATTAAGCTGGCAGAATTTGACCAAAATGAAAAAAAGGTAAATGAGTTTAAAGCCTATCTTGAACAGGCTGTCGCAGGAGCGAAAAAACTCTGGGATGAAGAAAAGGGATTTTTTGTCAGTGGAAAGGAAAAACAGATTTCATGGGCCTCTCAGGTGTGGATGGTACTGGCAGATGTGTTTGGGGATAAGGTGAAAAATGCACAGCTTCTGGAGCACACGATTGTGATTGACCCGAAGATTCGCATGGTAACACCCTATATGTATCACCATTTTATTGAAGCATTGGTGCAGAATGACCGGAAAGAAGTGGCACTGAGTTTTATGCGTGCCTACTGGGGAGAAATGGTAAAAGATGGAGCAGATACCTTTTGGGAACTTTATGATCCGGCAGATAAGAATGTTGCGCCTTATGGTTCAAAAATGGTCAATAGCTATTGCCACGCATGGAGCTGCTCTCCGTCCTATATTATTCGTAAATATGTGGTTTAGGAACGGATATTATGGACAAGGCATTATTACGGCAAATGAAAGAGATTACGCCGGAAGAACAGGCATATTTGGATGGAGATAGCCAGGTAAAGAAGGATGTATATACGAAAAAAAATTATTTTGAAATTGACTGCCATATGTTTTTACAGAAAGGAAAGTTAATTACTGTGCGTCACCACAGTCGTTTTATCGAATTTCCGGTTCACAAACATAATTATATTGAAATTATCTATGTATGTACAGGAGAAATTACCCATGATATTGATGGCAAAACGCTGACTATGCAGGAAGGGGATATGCTGTTTATGAATCAGCATATAGAACACAGTGTGAAACGGGCAGAAATGAATGATATCGGAATTAATTTTATCGTACTTCCGGAGTTTTTTGATATTCCTCTTAAAATGATGAATAAGCATAACGTGCTTGCGGATTTCTTGATTGGGACATTCCGGCAGAATAATCCTGTGCCGCAGTATTTGCTGTTCCAGTTAAAAGATCAGAAGCCGATATCCAATCTGATGGAAAATATGATTTCGTCGCTTATCTGTGAAAGTGAGCAGGAAGATGTGATTAACCAGTATTCCATGGGTTTGGTCTTTCTCTATCTGATTAATCATCTTGATATGCTGGCAGATGCCTCTTCACAGGGATATGAAGATATCGTCATACAGGCAATATTAAGGTATATTGATTTCCAGTATAGGACAGCTTCCCTGAATGACATTGCTAAAGATTTTAATCGTTCCTTGTCATCAATAAGTCAGCTAATTAAGAAAAATACAGGTTTTACCTTCATGGAACTTTTGATGCGTAAACGATGTCAGAAAGCAGTGATGTTTTTGCTGGAAACAGAACTTTCGGTAGAGGAAATTATCACAAATATAGGTTATGAGAACCAAAGTCATTTTTACCGTCAGTTTAAAAAACGGTATGGAATGACACCGAATCAATATCGGGTTGCCCATAAGCTGGATAAAACTGTCAGGATATAAAAAATGGACAGTAATTTTGATAATTCATGACGTTATGGAAGAGAGAAGAATAATGTATACTAAGGGCACTTAAGTAGTTACCATTACAAATGCAGCGCTGCATAAAAGAGAGGGAATAAGGAGGTTTTTATGGATTACAGGCAGGAAGCTTTGAAAATACCGGCAGAAGACCGCCCGATATCAAAGAAAAATATTTCTGGTCTTGGCAATTTTTTTGGCATCTATGGCGGAGAACATATTGCAGCAACTGAATTTGTAATCGGGGCAACACTTGTGACTCTGGGGGTTAAAGCAACAGATATTTTTCTGGGGCTGATTGTGGGCAATATTCTGGCAACCTTAACTTATGCGCTTATCTGTGCACCGATTGCCGTAGATACAAGGGTTACTTTATATTCTTATCTAAAGAAAGTTATGGGACCGCATATGCAGATTATCTACAATGCAGTATGGGGACTGGCCTCTATCGCAATGGCAGCTTCTATGTTAACGGTATCCGCATCGGCAGTACGAGAAATTTTTGGAATTAAACTTCAGACCGAATGGTATCCGACAGATATTAAATTTGTTTTGGTTGTTATTGTCCTGGGCGTTATTGTAACACTGGTTGCCGCAAACGGATTTAATGCGGTTGCAAAGTTTTCTTCCCTCTGTGTACCGTGGATGATTATTGTATTTCTTGCAGGATATTGTGTTGTTGTACCGCAGTTAATCGAAATTACCGGTTTTGGCAGGATTCACGGCTTTGGGGATTTCATGAATTTAATGAATACAAGTGTATGGAACGGAGAAATATTAGAGGGCGGGCAGGATTTAAGTATTTTCCATGTCATTGGTTTTGCTTGGATGTGCAATTTAGCTTACCATGGCGGTTTAAATGATATGGCGCTGTTTCGCTATGCAAAAGATGCAAAGTATGGTTTTGTAACCAGTTATGGAATGTTTATCGGGCATTTCTTTGCTTGGGGAAGTGCCGGGATTATGGGGGCAACAGCAGCCATTATGCTGAACCAGTCATTGTTGATTTTAGATTCAGGAGCAGTTACCAGTGCCGTTTTAGGATCCACAGGGCTTCTGGCAGTTATTATTGCCGGATGGACCACGGCAAATCCCAATATCTACAGGGCAAGCCTGGCTTATGAAACCATATTTACGAAAGTTTCTTCCAGGAAACTAACTTATATGGTGGGTGCATTTATGACCATTGTCGGGTGTTTTCCAATCGCTATGAATATTATGACGATTGTCAATATTATTGTGTTGATTGTACCCTCTGTAGGCGCTATTGTTTTTGCAGAACACTGGCTGCTTCCAAGGCTTGGGGGAACCCGGTACTGGGCCACGTATAAGGGCTGGAAAATTAATTATGCTGGTCTTGCAGCATGGATCATTGCCCTGGTTTTTGTGGCAGTCATGACCATTACGAAAGCAATGCATTCCTATTTTCTGTTTCTGCCAACCTATCTTTTGGCTATGGTTTCTTATCTGGTTCTGGCCTGCAGGATGGGAGCAAAAGAAGATTACAGCAGCCAGGTAGAAGAAGACCAAAAGATACAGGAAGCACTTGCGCAGATACAGGAAGAAGAGGATGATGAAACCGAGCAGTTTAAATCGAAATATCCAGGAATACAAAAGTCAACGGCTTATGCTTCGTATGCTGTCCTTGCAGTATTTGCAGTCTTGACCTTAATGGTAGCTTTGGGAAATGTATCTGCAGATGCATGGAAACGCACATCCATAATAATATCTGCCCTATATTTTGCCTTGGGCGGAGTAACTACATATTTTAAATATGCACTGAAGGAAAAAGTCTGATGCCAAATGGTATAGCAGATGAGTCTTATTTGTGCAGGAAAGGAAGGGCTTATGGTAAGAAAAGCATTTATGATGCATTTGTTTCAGGGAATGGCAAAAGAGTATGAGAAGCGCCATAACGAACTGTGGCCGGAAATGAAAGAGATGATCCATGAATACGGCGGGAGAAATTATTCTATCTTTCTGGACTTGAGGGCAAATGTGCTTTACGGTTATCTGGAAGTAGAAGATGAGGAAAAATGGGCACAATCGGCAGATACGGAAATTAACCGGAAGTGGTGGGATTATATGGCAGACATTATGGAAACCAACCCGGACAACAGCCCGGTTTGTATTGACTTAAAACCTGTGTTCCATCTTGACTGAGGGGAGGGGCAAAATGGCTACATATTATCTGGCAGTGGATATCGGCGCTTCCAGCGGACGCCATATCCTGGGACATCTGGAGCATGGCAGAATGGTTTTAGAAGAAGTTTACCGCTTTGCCAATGGAATGGACAAGCAGGGAAGAAAACTTTTATGGGATACCGACCGCCTTTTTGCTGAAATTATCAATGGAATGAAAATGTGCAGGGAAGTGAATAAAATCCCATGCAGTGTATCTATTGATACCTGGGCGGTAGACTATGTTCTTTTAGACGGGCAGGATCGTGTTTTGGGCAATACCTATGGATACAGGGACAGCCGAACCGCAGGTATGGACGAAGAAGTATACCGTCTGATCCCGGAGAAAGAACTGTATCAGAGAACAGGAATTCAAAAACAGATGTTTAATACAATTTACCAGCTTATGGCGGTAAAAAAGCAGGAACCGGAATTGTTGGAAAAGGCAAAAACATTTCTGATGCTGCCGGATTACTTTCAGTTTTTGCTGACTGGAAATAAGGTTTCCGAGTACACAAATGGAACATCCACACAGTTAGTAAGCCCTTTGCATAAACAGTGGGATAAGGATTTAATCCGGCTTTTGGGTTATCCAGAGGATATTTTCCTGCCCTTGGCTATGCCGGGAACCGAAGTGGGGATATTAAAGAAGAATATTGAACAGGAAGTTGGTTTTAACTGTAAAGTTGTACTTTGCGGAAGCCATGATACGGCATCAGCAGTTATGGCTATGCCGCTGGCTAAGGGTGACGGAATGTATATCAGTTCTGGCACATGGTCGTTGATGGGGATTGAAGCAGAACAGGCCGATTGCAGGGAAGAAAGCCGTCAGGGGAATTTTACCAATGAGGGCGGATATGGCTATCGTTTCCGGTATCTGAAAAATATTATGGGACTGTGGATGATTCAGTCTGTGCGGCATGAGTTAAAGGATGCCTATTCCTTTGCACAGCTTTGTGAAATGGCAGCAGAGTGCAGGGAATTTCCATCTCGTGTGGATGTGAATGATTCGATGTTCTTAGCTCCGGAAAATATGACAGAAGCTGTCCAGGAGTACTGCCGAAAGACCGGGCAGACAGTACCGGTGACAACAGGGGAGATTGCCGCTGTTATTTATCAGAGTTTGGCAAAATGTTACGGAAAAACGGTGGAAGAGATTGAGCACATTACAGGGAGAACTTATGACAGCATCCATATTATCGGAGGCGGTTCTAATGCGGCATATCTTAACCAGCTTACAGCAAATGCTACGGGAAAAACCGTGTATGCCGGACCTGGGGAGGCTACAGCAATAGGAAATATTATGGCGCAGATGATACAGGGAAGGGAACTTGAAAATCTGTCCGAAGCAAGAAAATGTGTGTTTGATTCTTTTGGGATTAAACACTATGAGCCAGAAGCAAAATAGAGAGAAGGAGAAGAAAAATGACAAACAAGGAAAGGTTTGAAGCGGCAAAAGAAAGTTATGCAGGGCTTGGCATTGATGTGCAGAAAGCGATGGATAAGCTGAAAACCGTAATGGTATCCCTGCACTGCTGGCAGGGGGATGATGTGCGGGGATTTGACCAAAAGTCGGACGGGCAGCTTACTGGTGGTATCCAGACGACGGGAGATTATCCAGGACGTGCACGTACTCCGGAAGAACTGATGGCGGATATAGACCAGGTATTAGCACTCTGCCCCGGAGCAAAGAAGATCAATCTGCATGCAAGTTATGCCATTTTTAATGAGGAAAATGGCGGATGGGCAGATCGGGACAAACTGGAGCCAAAACATTTTAAAGCGTGGGTGGATTTTTGCAGGGAAAGAAATCTGGGGTGTGACTTTAATCCCACCTTCTTCTCTCATCCAAAATGTGATCCCCTGACTTTATCTTCACCGGATGAGGAAACAAGAAAATTCTGGATTGAACATGGAAAGGCATGTATCCGTATTTCCCAGTATCTTGCAGAAGAATTAGGACAGCCTTGTGTAATGAATATCTGGACAGGCGATGGCTATAAGGATATTCCTGCCGACCGAAAAGGACCACGTGAACGTTATAAAGATTCCATTGACCAGATTTTGTCGGAAACTTATGACTTCCGTCTGGTAAAACCCTGTATTGAATCAAAGGTATTCGGCATTGGCGTAGAGGCTTATACGGTAGGAAGTTCGGAATTTTCCCTAAGTTATGCGGCAATGAATAAAGATAAATGCATTCCGCTGATGGATAATGGTCACTATCACCCGACAGAGGTGGTTTCCGATAAAATTCCTGCGCTGCTGACCTTTTTCCCGGAAATCGCACTGCATGTTACACGGCCAATCCGCTGGGATTCGGATCATGTAGTTCTCTTTGATGATGAAACAAAGGAAATCTGCAAGGAAATTGTTCGCTGTGGCGGTTTGGATGGTTCGGTTAAGATTGCATTGGATTATTTTGACGCTTCAATCAACCGGATTTCTGCCTGGGTTGTGGGGCTGCGCAATGTACAAAAGGCGCTTCTTTTAGCCTTAGTTACGCCGAATGAAGAACTGAAGGCACTGCAGAACGAGAACAATTTCAGTGAACTGATGGTACGTCAGGAGGAATTAAAGACAATGCCTTTTGGCGATGTATGGAATGAATACTGCCGCCAGTGCAATATTCCTGCTGATGGTGCGTGGTTTGGCAAAGTGCAGAAGTATGAGAAAGAAATATTGCGTAAGCGGGGTTAAGAACGTTAATGTTTAAAGAAAGGAAAGAAAAATGGGGATTTTCGATAGTAAATTTGTACAGGGATTTATCCGTATGTGTGATGACGGATGGAACCAGGGATGGCATGAGCGAAATGGAGGCAACCTGTCCTACCGTATAAAATCGGAGGAAGTGGAGGAAGTGAAGCCGTTTCTGCATCAGCCGGGAGAATGGCATGCGATTGGAACCAGTGTGCCGCAGCTTGCAGGAGAATTTTTTATGGTGACAGGAAGCGGGAAATACTTCCGCAATGTAGCATTAGATCCGCAGGACAGCACCTGTATTATTGAATTAGATGAAAAAGGGGAGAATTACCGCATCTGCTGGGGGCTGGTTAATGGCGGAAGACCAACCAGTGAACTGCCCAGTCATTTGATGAACCATGAAGTAAAGAAAGCAGCTTCCAATGGGACGCATCGGGTGATTTATCATGCACATACAACAAATGTGATTGCCCTTACCTTTGTGCTTCCGCTGGAGGACGAGGTATTTACCAGAGAATTATGGGAAATGGCAACAGAGTGTCCGGTAGTATTCCCTTCAGGCATTGGTGTCGTTGGCTGGATGGTTCCGGGAGGACGGGATATTGCTGTAGCAACCAGTGAATTAATGAAAGAGTATGACGTGGCAATCTGGGCGCATCATGGGATGTTCTGTTCAGGGGAAGATTTTGACCTTACTTTTGGACTGATGCATACCGTAGAAAAGTCAGCCCAAATCCTGGTAAAGATGCTATCCATGCGCCCGGATAAGCTGCAGACGATTACCCCACAGAATTTCAGGGATCTTGCGGTGGATTTTAAGGTTAAGCTGCCGGAGAGATTTTTATATGAAAAAGCGTGATTAGAAAAGGTTTTCGTTACTGATTTGAACGGGCATAATAAAGTTGTAATACCAAGCAGGAAATAAATGATATTTTTTAAAGAAGGGATTCAACAGAGCATGAGCAAAATGAATTATCCCAGCCACCACAGAAAGATTGTCCATGCCGTTCATAAGGGAAATAAGATTGCCTATCCGATTTAGTGAGATAGTGTAACTTTACCTGGGGAATTTTAAGAAATAAAAAAATAAGACGACATCTTTATATAGTA
>ERZ808037.1790-NODE-1790-length-12737-cov-4.042733_pt1 | contig 12737 bp, 11 predicted proteins | sample MGYA00380190_ERZ808037 | MGnify/ENA primary metagenome ERZ808037 (study PRJEB31490, sample SAMN06133399) | mouse gut metagenome | isolation source: J9 | host: mice | place: China: Chengdu | collected 2015-05 ...
ATTCCGTCCGCCAGCTCATATCCATCCTCCTGGACAATGCGGTGAGGCACTCGGACGAGGGCGGGGATATCCGCATGGAAGTCTATAGAAAGCGGGGCAGGGCCTGTATCCAGGTGGAGAATAGCTGCAGCCTGCCCCAGACACAGGATCTGAGCAGGCTGTTCGACCGCTTTTACCGGGTGGACCAGTCCCGGGCTGCCCGGACCGGAGGCACAGGGATCGGCTTGTCCATGGCGCAGGCGATCGTCCAGGCCCACGGGGGCAGGATCCAGGCGAAGAGGCCGGACGGGGAGCGTATCCTGATAAAGGCTTCCATCCCCCTGGCCCCCTTCTCCTGAATTGTTCAAAAAAGATACACAGTTTATTTCAGGTACATTTCAGGAGCTCCCCTTATACTTTCCCTATGCACCGGGAGAACGGTTCCCAGGGCCCGGGCGGGCACAGGGACAGGACAGGGAGGACAGGGATGGAGCAGAGGGAGGGCTTTCGCCATGAGCTGAAATACGGTATCGGGTATCCCCGGTATCTGGAGATCCAAAGCCGCCTGCGGCGGGTGATGCGTACTGACCCGCACGGGGATGCGGCGGGCAGATATCTGATAAGGAGCATTTATTTTGACAATTACATGGATAAGGCGCTGCGGGAAAAGACGGACGGCGTTCTCAGACGGGAGAAATTCAGAATCAGATATTACAATGATGATTTTTCTTATCTGACGCTGGAAAAAAAGATAAAGGACAATGCGCTCTGCATGAAGGTTGACGCGCAGATTACAGAGAGAGAGTGCAGGGCGTTATTGGCGGGCGAAAGGGAATGGATGAGGGAGCATTCCTCGTCGCTGGTGCAGGAGCTGTACGCGAAAATGCGTTACCAGATGCTTCGACCGCGGGTGCTCGTATCTTATCTTCGTGAACCGTATATTTATCAGGCGGGAAATGTGCGGATTACCTTTGACTCCGATATTCGGACGACATTGTTCCACAGGGGTTTTCTGGAGGAGGAGGTCGCGGATATTGACACGGCGGAAGAACCGCGGGATATGATACTGGAAGTAAAGTATGATGACTTTCTTCCGGAAATAATTCGCAGGCTGATACAGACAAATACACTGCGCCAGACGGCGTTTTCAAAATACGAAGCGTGCAGACGGTTTGGCTAAAAGGAGGAAAAACAATGACTTTTAACGATATCTTTAAATCCAGTTTTTTAGAGAATGTAACACAGTTTTCAGCAGTTGACACGCTGGTGGGGATGCTTTTTGCCCTTATCATCGGGCTGTTTATTTTCGTGGTGTACAAGAAGACCTTTAACGGTGTGATGTATTCATCCGGGTTTGCGCTGACGCTGGTGGGACTTTCTCTGGTGACGACGCTGGTGATTATGGCAGTGACATCCAATGTGGTGTTGTCGCTCGGTATGGTTGGTGCGCTTTCTATCGTGCGTTTTCGGGCGGCGATTAAGGAACCCATCGAGATCGTGTACTTGTTCTGGTCGATTGCGGCGGGGATTGTAATCGGCGCGGGTATGATTCCGCTGGCGGTGATTGGTTCCGCGATGATTGGTGTTATTCTGATTCTTTTTGCAAACAGAAAGATGCATGAGAATCCTTATATTTTGATTTTAAACTGTAAGGATGAAAAAGCGGAGGATGCGGCAACCCAGACGGCGCGGTCGGCGTTAAAACGGTTTCTGGTGAAATCCAAAACGGTGAACGAGGGCGGCATCGAACTGACGGCGGAAGTGCGGCTGGCGGATGCGGCGACATCCTTTGTCAACAGACTGCATGAGATAGAGGGCGTGAGCAATGTTACTCTTGTAAGCTACAACGGGGAGTATATGTCCTGACAGTGAAGAAACGAGGTGACGTATGATTTCTTGCAAACATATAACGAAGATTGTCGGTGTGATGATGGCTGTCGCCATTGTGTTTTGCTTTTGGCTGATGGCGTTCTCGCAGGAGGCGGTGGAGACGCTTGGCGGTGTCAAGGTGCCGATGGAATATGAGACAGCGTTATTTGATACAGAAAAGTCGATGCGGGTTGATGTTCAGATGGAGCAGGGACAATGGGAGGAAATGCTGGAGAATGCCATGGCGGAGGAATATTACTCCTGTGATGTGCTCATCAACGATCAGAAAATAAGCAATGTGGGGATTCGACCCAAAGGAAATACCAGCCTGTCGTCTATTGCCATGAATCCCGACACGGACAGATACAGTCTGAAATTGGAGTTTGACCATTATGTGGATGGGCAGACGTGTCTGGGACTCGATAAACTAATTTTAAACAATAATTATGCGGATGCCACCAACATGAAAGAGGCTGTGGTCTATGATATGTATCAATATCTGGGGGCGGATGCATCCCTGTACAATTATGCGGAAGTTTCGGTGAACGGGGAATATCTGGGCGTATATCTGGCATTGGAGGCGGTGGAGGAGAGCTTTCTTCTGCGCAATTACGGAACCGGGGACGGCGAGCTGTATAAGCCTGACGGCATGAATATGGGCGGCGGTTCCAGAAACGGAGACCACGGCAAAGAACCGCCCCAGCCGGAAGAAGGAATGCCATCTGGCGGTGATTTTGACTTTGCGGATTTTGCAGGCAAAGAACCGCCGGACATGAGAAAGATGCCGGGCGGTGGTCCCTCCATGGGCGGGGGAAACGGCGCGAACCTCAACTACACGGACGGGGAGCTTTCCAGTTATTCGGATATATGGGAGGGGGAGGTGACAAATACGGGGAAGGCGGAGCGAAGCAGAGTGGTGACGGCGCTCAAACATATCAGCGAGGGAACTGACCTTGAAACATATCTGGATGTGGACAATATATTAAAATATATGGCGGTACATACCTTTTCCGTGAACTTGGACAGTCTTTCCGGGAATATGGCGCATAACTATTATTTGTATGAATGCAATGGTATGCTGAATATTTTGCCGTGGGATTATAATCTTGCTTTTGGCGGAATGAATCAGGGACCGGACAGCGACGCGTCAGAGGTTGTCAATGACGCGGTGGACACACCCTTTTCGGCAACGGCGTTTTTTGACGCCCTTCTGGAAAACGAGACATATCTTTCCCGCTATCACGCATATTTGGAACAGCTGGCGCAGGAGTATGTTCTGGACGGCAGATTTGAGGAAGTTTATCAGGGAATCCGAAATCGCATTGATACCTTGGTGGAAACAGACCCGACCGCTTTTTATTCCTATGATGAATATGCGGCAGGGGCGGAAATGCTGTATCAGACAGTGATGCTGCGGGCGGAGAGCGTCAAAGGGCAGATAGACGGCACGATACCCGCTACGGATGAGGAGCAGCGGATAGACGCGACAAACCTGGTAGATGCGTCGGAAATTGACATTTCCGTTATGGGTGTGATGGATATGGGAGGAGGGACAGAGCAAAAAGCGCGAGGGCGAGAGCCAGGCGGTAAACATATTATGAAGGGAAACTCATAGAATGAAAGTAAGAAAATAATTTTCTGGCGGGTTTTCCATGTTAAATTATATCTGGGCATTTATGATTTTGATTGGCGTCGTGTACGGCGCATTCACAGGGAAAATGGCGGAGGTGACAAGCGCGGCGCTTGAATCCGCCGGGGATGCGGTATCTCTGTGTATCACAATGATCGGCGTGATGGCGCTATGGGTGGGACTGATGGAGATTGCGCAGAAATCGGGACTGATAGCAAAGCTGACGAGAGGAATACAACCCTTCATCAGCTTTCTTTTTCCGCGCATTCCCAAAGGGCATCCGGCGAGGGAGTATATTGCCACAAATCTGATTGCCAATGTGCTGGGGCTTGGGTGGGCGTGTACGCCTGCGGGGTTGAAGGCGATGGAAGCACTGGCGCAGTTGGAGCGGGAGCGGGGAAATCCGGCATATCTGGCGGAGCATAGGGATGTGCAAAGCAGTAAGACGGCTGGAACGGACAGATATGACAGGAGAGCAGCGGCGGATGCATTGGAAGATGCGGATGCCGGAAAGGGTAAGCGGGGACGGATTGCCAGCAATGAAATGTGTACGTTTTTGATACTGAATATCTCATCGCTGCAACTGATACCGGTGAACATGATTGCTTACCGGCAGCAGTACGGCAGTGTAAATCCGGCAGGAATCATTGCACCGACAATTGTGGCGACATTTGTAAGTACGGCGGTGGCGGTGGTGTATTGTAAAATGAAGGATAGAAGGCGGAGAGTTTGATGATTCTCCGCTTTATTCATTATTTATAATCCGATGTTTTATCGGATGCATATAAGAAAATATGCGAGAAAAGCGAAGTATATAATATATGAAATCGAAATATTATCGGATTATATATTGCGATTGACATATAATAAGCACAAATGTATAATGATATAAAATATTGGAAAGGACTAATTGCATGAATTACCAAAAAATAATTGATGACTTTATAACAGAATATCCAGATTATAAAAGTGATGTAATGAATTTTACCGAATATCTGGAAATACATTGGGGAAATTCTTTGTCGGGAGAACCTCTCCGTATTTTACTTAAGGGTATAGATGTTGAATTTATATTACAGAGCCTGATTTATAATGTGGAAGATATACAGCGATATAAGAGCAAGACAAAGGCTAAACGGTATGCCACCGTGGTAGGATTGTTTTTTAACTACATCCGAAAGACTACAGATATTGCAAACCCTGAATTATATGATGCAATTTCGTTCAACCGCCTGCGGGAAAACTCATATATGAAACGAATGATGGCATATATTGAGAAATGTGATTTGCTTGCCGGTATAGTTGAGCAGGAACCGTTGACGTTTATGCAAGCAGAAGAACTTTTGGCATGGTCAAATGAACAGCTTGAAGATACGGAATGGGAAGGGGCTACGGATCTTAAGAAGGCAATGGCGGCTATCGGAATAAAGATGATGATGCTTTATGGGATCACATATCGTGAATTGAGAAAAATCAAATGGGAGAATTTCGATGAATATTATGGTTTTATTACAGTAAATGGTTTTGAACTTCGTTTGCCGCCCAAATTGTCAAGGCAGTTACAGCAAGTGCAGAAATTTGTTTTTCAGAATAAAGTAAAGAGCAATGAGGACTTGCTTTTTACGGATGGGAATGGAGAACCGTGGGGGGAGATAACGTCTTCTTCTGGAATTCCAGACTATTTAGGGACTCTGATAGAAGTTACAAGTGTTACCAGCATTGTCAAGTATGGAATAGGACAACTTCTCAAGGCTGGGTTAAGTGATTCTGTTATTAAAAAAATAACAGGTGCAAGTGATAAACTGATTCAAGGGTGTCTCTTGACAGAGGATGATGAACTCAAAAAGATTATAAATAATAAAATTGTTATGGCAGAGTTATATTATGAATTTTAAGAGAAAATAAAGTAAATGTTACAGGGAGAAATAATTTGTTTAAGAAAAACGTGCTGAAAAATATCTAAAGAGGTAATTCTTTTCGCAGGGGCTATGCCTCACCGCTAAAGAAAATACCTCTTCTATCCATAAATGATTATGCCTTTATTAACTGGAATTATACATGGAATTTATGGGCGTGTCAATTAAAATTTGTACGAATAGGAAGTGAATAGGCATGGGAGGTACTGATGTTAAGTGGAAATAACAATGAAATGCTGATCAATAGTGGTGTAAGAGAAGAAGCGGTACCATTTTATCAAAGATGGCAGGAATTAATGAATAGAAAAACATTGGACATATATCAGTACAAAATTATGACGTCATTAACTGCTATGAAGGAAATGGTAGAGTTAATAAAAAAGACGCAATCAGGACTGTTCACAACAGATGCTAACATAAAGGCGTGCTGGGAAGAACTTTTTTTATTTTAAATCAGGATAAAGTATTAATGAAATACAACAAAGCGATTCTCAATAGGCTTCAAAATGCTCTAAGAGGAGAATCGGAAAAGGATGTTGTTCATTACAGAAATCGTATATTACATTGCTTGAATTATGCCATAAAAAGGATTGATGAAGATTATATGCGGAATGCTTTGAATGAATTGAAACAGGCGATTATTGATAGAAATATGGAAGACATGGAGTTATATATTAATATAGTTGCTAGTCAATCAATATATAATGGATGGTCGGCACAGGCACTGAATGAATTGCTTCGCTATTTTACTATGGACGAAATGAAGATTAAAGAATTTGATGAACAATGGGATATATTTTGCAGACAGTTATTAAATAATAGAAAGTCAACATTTGATGTATTAATATATGTACCTTTTAAACCGCAACAAAGGGAAACACAAGATAGATTACCTGAAATATTACAGAGATCAGGTTTGGATATAAAATCATATGATGAGTTATGTCAAATATATGATGATTTGAGAGATATAAAAACGCTCTTAAATGCGGATAAAAGATATTTTTGTGTACAAGAAGAGGCATATGATATTTACACGGCGGCGCATCTAGCAGTCGTGGATGTTTCTGAGCAACTAAATATGGCAAGTTTTTATAATTTGTTAAGCGCGTGGGATTTGTCATCAGTAGTTATTGTTCCGATTAATAAAAGTACGCGTCATCATAAATCGTTTACGGCGATGCAGATATATCAAACATATGATTATATTGATGTTTCAGGCACAATATTTGAGCATACCCAAAGAATATTCAGAGATGAAAATAAAAAGATTGTCAGAGAAAAACTAAAGGGTTCTTTTAGCTATGCCAATATAAGCCGGGCATCACTTTTTCAGGAAGAAAAATATATGAATTTATGGGTGGCGCTGGAATCTCTGGCTAGGACAGAAATGTATAAAGATATAATTTCGAATGTAAAAGATACTGTTCCCGCTGCTGTATGTCTGCGTTATGTTTACCGCATTGTAAGAAATTATGTAGAGGATTGTAACAGATATGGCGTGCGGTTTGAATTTACAGGTAGAAATGTGGATACACATCAGGAATCAAAACAGACAATGGTACGAGAAACTATAGAAATATTCAAAAGTCCTGTATGGTATGCTGAATTAGTGGATAAAAGCAATGTTAATATGTTGTTGAGATTTAGAACAGAATCTATCCACAAATTATTGATGGATCCAAAGGCTGTCATAGAAAAAATAAAAAACATTATAACCGCATTAGCTGGCAAATCCAGAGATTATATCGAATACGTAATGAAATTGCGCATGCAGCGCTTCAGGAGCAGAACCTGTTAATTACTTATGTTGAGCATTTATATGATTATCTGTCTATATATATTTCAGAAATAATCACATGTATGATAGATAATAATTTGAATAATATTGAAGAAGTTCTTAGTTTGATTAAAGATAATTACGATGTTATGGTTGCCTATGCAAACAATAAGGAAAATGATATTTTGCGGAATACCATTTTAAGAACAGGGATCATTAATCTTATTTGCTCATAAAAACAGTAATGTGAAGAATGATCAAAGAAAAATCTTGTTGAATCAGTGCCGTTACGAGAAGCATTGATTAATTCCATTGCGCATAATGATTTTTGCGTGAAATCCCGCTTTATAAAGGTTGTTTTCCTATTTTTTCCTATCAGCTAATGATGGGAATGCCGCCATTGGCGATAATAATGGCGATATAAGTGGCGATAATCAGAGCTATAGCAATAAGGTTTTGCTTTTATTAGAAAAAGAACCTGATATTACAGCAAAAAGAAGTAGCGAGCAGACAGGTTTGAGCACCAGAACGATTAGTCGCATTATAAAGGAACTACGTGAGTCAGAAGTGATTATACGGAAAGGTTCCAGTAGAAAGGGACATTGGGCGATTAATAAATAAATTACAAAAAGTTCGTGTCATTAACTTGACACAAGGCGGATTGAAGGCGATGGAAGAGTTGGCGAAGCTGAAGGCGGAACGGGGGACGCCGGGATATACTTCTGTGGACGAAAGATGCGTTGCCAGCAATGAGATGTGTACGTTTTTAATACTAAATATTTCATCCCTACAGCTTATTCCCGTGAATATGATTGCGTATAGGCAGCAGTATGGGAGTGTGAACCCGGCGGGGATTATTGCGCCGGCGATTGTGGCGACGTTTGTGAGTACATTGACTGCGGTGGTGTATTGTAAGGGGAAGGATTGGAAGAGAGTATAGATGAATTTGCCAGTATATCAATTGCTTTTTATGGATTACATTGATATAATTGTACAAAGAAAAGATGGGAAAATAGGAAATATTTATTCAGAAGAAAAAACGGGGTATGATATGGAAAAAGTAATGATGTTGGATCATGATGTGAAAAATATAGGATTATATACAAGGTCTGTGACAGAAGGTGAAGAGTTGGACTTAGTAAAGGAATTTATTGATTATTATGTTCAAAAGTTTTTGAAAAATAACAAAATGAACAATTTGGCTGTATTCGTAGAGCCACAAATTGCATCGGGTTTTCCTGATATTGTATTTGCATCATATTCAACTAAGATAATTGACGATTGGTCAGATGAAAGGGAAAAATTAGATACAAACGATTTGAAGGTGTTGTCATATTTAATGATGTCCGGAGGATGTACCGGAGAAAATTTGATGGCAAGGCTCAAGTTACCTGAAAAGGTTGTTTTAGAAGCGATTGAGAAATTGTTGGATGCGAAGATGATACGCCGCGCGTTGGGAATGTGGCAGCCTGTAGATGTGAAGAATATATATCATATAAGAAAATTAGTATCTGTAGAAGCGAAAATATCAGATATGAAAAGAGTTGCAGAACAATCTTTGCTTAATACATGGTTTGCTTCTCAATCGTATGCATTGGTTAATACCGCGAATCCACAAAGAAATACAATAAAAAGTTTTGAAAAACAGGGCACGGGGTTATATTGTAAGCATAAGGGATTTAAGAAAGTAGTAGAGGCACAGAAATTTAAATTGCCGTCAAGTTATTTATCTTTACAATTTAATGAATGGATAGGTAAAATGGTAGTATGTCAGTAACAGAAAGGTAATTCACTTATGAAAACATTTCAAGATATTTGCACAGAAGAATTTGATAATGTGAATCTATTAAAGCGCGGTGGTCAAAAAGTTGTTTTTGAAGGGAATCATAAAATTTATGGAGAAAGTGTGGTTAAATTATATTTTCAACTTAACGATCCAAGAGCTTTGCGAGAAATAGAGATTGAGAAAACACTGAATTTGCCGATGATTCCACAAATATATGATAAGGGAACTGTTGAATATGAGGGCACAGAGACTTTATACATTGTAGAAGAAAAAATTTTGGGAACAGAATTAAGACAGTCCCTTAATCAAGGAATGAGATTTTCATTGGAAGATGCAGTGTATTTTTTGGAGCAAGGTTTAAATTTTATCGTAAGTTTAGAAAAGGAAAAAATTGTACATAGAGATATAAAGCCAGAGAATATTATTCGGACAAAAGAGGGGAGGGTGTATTTCCTTGATTTTGGGATTGCAAGAATAATAGGAGCAGATTCATTGACAAAAACGGGAGCACTTATGGGTCCACATACACCTGGTTATTCTGCACCAGAACAATTCAATAATTTGAAAAAGGAGATTGATTCCAGAGCAGATATATTTTCGTTAGGAGTGGTAACATATGAATGCATTACAGGAACTAATCCGTTTAGGGAGGGAGCGGCTAATGCACTTGAAGTCTTACAAAAGACAGAAACTATTACACCTGTGCAGTATGTGATTAAGGGGGACAGCCAAAGTCAGTTTATGGCTTTGTTAGGTACAATGATGGGTAAGTATCCCTCTAGAAGACCAAAGACGGCTGAACAAGCATTGGGGTGGCTGAATGCGGCGAAGGCTACATTTATTTATGATTAAGGGAGGATCAATATGGAATTATATATACAAATGGGGCATAATACCGGAAAACTTGCAATAGAACACTTAGAAGATTTTGGTAATGGGACGGTCATTTTAAGCCCAATGAATATTGTCCCTAAAAATATAGGAAGTTATTCAGATAAAGTACATAAAAAGAACGGTAAAGTTCTTATTGATCCACAACTCTATTATCCAAGAAAATTTCATAAAAAGTTATCAGAATATAATTATTGGCCAAATGAAAATATTACAGCATTGGAGGCGGGGCAGTTTGATAAGGTGGTGTTGGGATTAGCGGAGTTAAATAAGGAAATTGGTTCAGAGGCATTTCTTTTGCCAGCAAATACAGCAAAACAGATAGACAACTTGTGGAATAAAGTTCAGAAGATGATTATAGAGAGTGCAAAGAAATATGCGCCAAATATGGAATATATACATACAATTGCATTATCCAGTGATGTAACCAATGATGAAGATCAAATTGAACAAGTAGTAGCGTTTGTGGAGGAGTGGGATATAGCAGGAGTATATATTGTTTGCGAACATCCAAAGAATTTCTATTTGGTTGATAGACCTCTATGGGTTACTAATATAATGACATTGGTAGCAGGAATTAAGAGACAGCACAAGAAAGTTATTGTAGGATATGCCAGTCATCAATTATTATGTATGGCATTAGCAAAGTGCGATGCTGTAGCATCAGGAAATTATTTAAATCTTCGTTGGTTTAAACCAGAACATTTTGAAACAGTAGAGGAAAAGCAACCTAGTCGTCGAGCGGTATGGTATTATTGCCCCCAAGCATTATCAGAGTATAAGATTCCTTTTTTGGATATTGCTAATCGAATGAATTTACTGAATAGAATGGAACCACCGGAAGCAATGAAGAATCCATATAGTGATATGCTTTTTAGTGGTAGTTTGCCGACGTCTACAGGTTTTGGTGAGAAAGAGGCGTTCAGACACTATCTTTATTGTTTGAGAAAGCAATGTCAAAGTAGCGTCAGAGAAACATACAAGGAAACGAGGGATGCTTATTTAGCAATGCTAGGAACCGCAGAGCAGTTATTATCTGGATTAAAAGATAGAGGTATTAGAGGGCAGGATAGGGATTTTACGGAGATTTGTGATGTTAATAGAGCGGCGGTTTCTGCTTTTGATATGGTATATCAATTTTCTCTTTCTAAAGAATGGGGACAAATATAATTGGTTGGGATAGGATATATGTACAAGCCATGATATGATAAACAAAAGAAAACGTGAATAATTTCCCGATTGTTGATAATTGCAAACGGGAAATTGATTTTTATGGGAAATTGAATTTATGCGAATGCAAAAGTTTGTAATTTCTCCTCGTTTTGAAAAAGTAACAATAAGGATATTAAAAGGCATACGAAACACCTTTATAAATTTGAAGTTTTGTAAGCTATAAAATAAGTTTATGGAAAATGACAGAAAACAACATAAAATCCCTTGTTTCAAAAATTTTTTAAAAAAGTTCGTGTCATTAACTTGACACAAGGGGGGTTGAAGGCGATGGAGGAACTGGCGAAGCTGGAGGCGGAGAGGGGGACACCGGGGTATGCGGATGAGAGTGGGAAGCGTGTTGCAAGCAATGAGATGTGCACGTTTTTGATTCTGAATATTTCGTCCTTGCAGTTGATACCTGTGAATATGATTGCCTATAGGAGTCAGTACGGGAGCGTGAACCCGGCGGGGATTATCGCACCAGCGATTGTGGCGACGTTTATCAGTACGCTGGTGGCGGTGGTGTATTGTAAGGGGAAGGATAGAGGGCGGAGAGCGTGAGGGCTTTCCGCTTTTGCTTTGCCGATAAATAGATTGACAAAAATATCTATTATAACTACGATAGAAACGCAAGTAGAAGTATTTAAGTTTTCGGAGGTTATCATATGGCAAATTGCTCTTCTAATGTCAGGAGAATGCAGGGTGAAATTCAGATGACAGACGGTTCCCTGTGGAAAAATATGTTCTTTTTCAGCATTCCGCTTATGCTGTCTCAGCTTTTACAGGTGTTGTTCAATATGGCGGATGTAGCGGTCGTCGGCAAATTTTCAAGCGCGGAGGCATTGGGGGCGGTTGGTTCCACCACGATTCTTGTGACTCTGTTCACCGGGTTTCTCATTGGGATGGGGAGTGCCGTTAATGTCCGGGTTGCGCAACATCTCGGTGCCCGGGACAAGGGGCGCGCATCCGCGTCCATCCGTACCTCGTTTGTAATCTGCCTTGTAACCGGCTGTATCATTATGGCGCTCTGTCTCCTGTCCGCGCGGTTTATGTTGGAGCTTCTTGGCACGAAGGACGATCTCATCGAGGGCGCTGTGCTTTATTTCCGGATTTACGCGCTCGGAATGCCGGCTCTTGGAGTTTTCAACTTCGGCAACGGAGTGCTCAGTGCAAGCGGCGATACGAAACGTCCGCTTGCATATCTTATGATTGCCGGGATTCTGAATGTACTTTTCAATCTGTTTTTCGTCATCGTCTGCGGCATGGCGGAAAATGGCGTTGCGCTTGCCAGCATCATTACGCAGTATGTGTCCGCCGTGCTCATTCTGATACACATGGCACGGCAGGAGGATGACTACACCTTCCGCCTCCCGGATTTGAAGAACGGGCTGGACAAGCTCGAGAGAAACCGCATTCTCGGACTCGGGGTTCCGGCGGGACTTCAAAATGCCATTTTTGCCGTTGCCAATCTCTTTATTCAGGGCGCCGTCAACTCCTTTGATTCTGTCATGGTCGAAGGGAATTCCGCCGCTGCCAATTTCGATGCCATCATCTACAACATCATGGCGGCATTTTATACCGCCTGCTCAACTTTCATGGGGCAGAACCTTGGAGCCGGCAAACAGGACCGTGTGCTGAAAAGCTACTTTATCGGTATCGTCTATTCTTTTTTTT
>ERZ808037.1792-NODE-1792-length-12727-cov-4.453360_pt1 | contig 12727 bp, 13 predicted proteins | sample MGYA00380190_ERZ808037 | MGnify/ENA primary metagenome ERZ808037 (study PRJEB31490, sample SAMN06133399) | mouse gut metagenome | isolation source: J9 | host: mice | place: China: Chengdu | collected 2015-05 ...
CGTCGTGGCATGCGGCCTTCGGCCGCGGGCGCGTTGGGACGCGCCCCTACGTCACACCGATGGATCGTCTCGGGTCGGCCCGCGCGGGCGCGTTGGGACGCGCCCAATGTCAACCTGGAGTATCTTGCGGGTTGAATCGTAGGGGCGCGTCCCAACGCGCCCGATGCGCGCTCCGCGCGCATCATCGTCTGTGCGGCAAAAGTCCCTGGCACTGCTGCCGCATTTCTTGATGAGATTAATCGCATGTCGTAATATACTTATACAAGGATAATAATACAAGCATGAATCAAGGTGCGCGCATGAACGCTGACGGCTTTATGAACGCAGAGGAAGTCGCCCGGTTTTTGCATCTGGGCAAGAACAAGGTTTACGAGCTCGCCAAATCGGGCGAGCTTGCGTCTTATCATGTGGGCCGCAAACTGAAATTCACCTTGGAGGATGTTGAGTCCTATGTTGCGTCAACCCGATTTGCCCCGTCCGCTTCTTCGCCGCGAAGCACGGCCCAGCCCCTCGATCAAGGTCAACTTGTTTCCGGCGCTGCCTCATTTGGCAATCTGAAGGGCAATCCTTTCGTCATTGCCGGGGGAGACATCTCGGCCGACCTCATTGCGAGCGCGCTCAATGTGGACGGCATGCCTGCAACGCGGCGCGTGCAGGGGAGCTATACGGCGCTCGTGAGCCTTTATGCCGGCGATGCTCATGCAGCAGTCGTGCATCTTTACGATCGGAGGACGGAGGGCTACAACATCCCTTATGTTTGCAGTTTGGTGCCGGGGATTCCGGTTGTCGTCTTTCGTCTTTATGGTCGCAAGCAGGGATTCATCGTTCAGGAAGGCAACCCAAAGGAGCTCACGACGTGGGATTCGCTCCTGCGCGAGGGCGTGCTCGTGTCGAATCGCGTTAAGGGCTGCAGCGCCCGTGTGCTTCTCGATGAGAAGTTGCAGGAGATGGATGCGCGCGGTGAGCAAATCGAGGGCTATGATTCTCAGGCGACGGTGGCGAGCGCTGCCGTGCGTCGCGTTGCAGCTGGCTTGGCCGACGTGGCCATCGGGACGGCGCGTGACGCACGGCGTGCAAAAGGGGTGAAGTTCGTGCCCCTGCAAACGGAGTGGATCGACCTCGTCGTGGCGAAGACGCCGGAATCGCGGCCTTACATCCGCTACCTTTCGACGCTCTTCGTCGACGATCGTTTTCGCTGGGACGCTCAGACCCTCGGCCCGAGCGACTTGTCCAAAATGGGCAGCGTCATTTATGAATCATAAAGCGGTCATCCTCGCGCTCATGTCGAGCGGCTTGGCTGTGTAAAGCGCGGTGGTCGCGATGCTGTCGACTCCGGTGGCGGCATAGGCCGCCGCATTGCCGGGGTTGATGCCGCCGGTGGCGACGAGCGTGATGTTCGGGTCGATGGCGCGCAGTTTCTTCACCAGTTCGGTGAGCTCGTCGACGGGCGCCTTGTCGATCTGGATGCCGCCGACGCCGGCGCGCGCGAGAATGGTCGCTTCCTCGGGCGACGCTTCGACGAAGAGGCGCTTCTCGGCGCAGCGCGCGCGGAACTCGGGGAGCCGCTCGATGAACGCGTCGAAGCCGCCGAGGAACTTCATGTGGTGGTCGAAGACGGTCACGGTCTCGGACAGGCCGAGCCGGTGGGGGAACGCGCCGCCGACCATGATTGCCTCGATGAGCAGGTCTTTTACGCCAGGCATGCTCTTGCGCGTCGTCGTCACCTCGCAGGCGGGGTTGACGGCGTGCACGGCATCGACCATGCCGCGCGTTTTCGTGGCGACGGCCGACAGGTGATCGAGCAGGTTGAGCCCCACCTTCCAGACCTGGTGCAGCGCTCCGGAGGTGCCGCGCACGCGCAGGATGGGCTCTTCGGGCACGATGCGATCGCCCGATTTATGCAAGACCTCCACGGTGCAGCCGGCTTTCTCGGCCAGGCGCGCGGCTTCCTCGACGCCGCAGACGACGCAGGCCTCGCGCGAGAAATACTCCATCTCGCCCGGCTCGTCGCCAATGCCGAGCACGGCGCACGTCAAGTCGATGAAGGGGATGTCCTCCCCCATGAAGTAATCGAGCCGTGCGTCAGAAATCCTGATCATCATTATTCCTCCCTCAAAATATCTTGATTTGTGAATTATTCAAATACTAGGTATATCCTAGGTTGATATTCACTATTTGCGAGAATAATCTAGCACAAGTGTTTATCCGTTGCTGAAACTGGAGGGAATGAAATGGGGAAATCGTTTGACCAGAACTACACGAGGCGCGATGCGCTGAAGCTGACCGGCATCGCAGGCGCCGCGCTTGCTGCGGGCGGCTTGTTCGCCGGCTGCGGCGGCTCTTCGGCTGCATCGAGCTCGTCTGCCGCGAGCAGCTCCGCTTCCACGAGCGCGAGCTCGTCGAGCAGTGCGGCGGCGCTCAAGGGCAGCAAGCTCGATATCTACTGCGGCGCCGGCATGACCGATCCGTTCCAGGAAATCGCCGATGCGTTCGAGGACAAGACCGGTTGCGAGATGAACATCACGTTCGCCAACGCCGCTCAGATCCAGACGCAGATCGACACGACGAAGGAAGGCGACTATTTCATCGCCGGTTCCGCCGAGGAGCTCAAGCCCGTCGAGCAATACGTCGCGACGAGCTCGCCGCTCGTGAAGCACATCCCGGTCATCGCCGTGCCGACAGCCAATCCGAAGGGCATCGCCGCCCTCGCAGACCTTGCGAATTGCGACACGCTGCTCGTCGGTGACCCCGAGTCCACGCCGATCGGCAAGATCGCCAAGAAGGCGCTGACCGACGCCGGCATCTGGGAGGGCCTCCAGGCCAAGGGCGCCATCACGACCACGACGACCGCGCCGCAGATCGCCACCGCGCTCGCGAACGGCGAGGGCGATGCGGGCATCGTCTGGAAGGAGAACGTGAAGGCCGATGGCGCGACCGTTCTCGACACGGCCGACATGGACGCTTACGTCAAGACCGTCCCTGCGGCGCGCCTTACGAGCGCGGCCGATGCGACGGCCGCTGACGAGTTCGACAAGTTCCTCCAGACGTCGACTGCGACCGACATCTGGAAGAAATATGGCTACGAGCTTGCGAAATAGCTTTCTCTCCCTTTCCCGAATGAGGCGCCGAGCCTGACTTGGTGCCTCATTCCTTGTTTTCGAAGAGTCATGGCCTGCCGGAAAGACAAGCAGATAAAACACGCGGGGCGCAAGCGCGACCGCTTCGGCGCAGTGTGCGTCGCAATCGCGTGCATCCCGCTCCTGTTCATCGGGTGCGCCATTCTCACGATCGTTGCGGGCGGCGTGACGCACTTGACCGAGGCGGTGTCGTCTGCCGAGGTCCTGTTCTCGCTGCGCATGAGCGTGGTCACATCGACGATCTCGACGACGCTCTGCCTTGTCATCGCACTCCCGACGGCCTATGCGTTCACGCGCACGAACATGCCGTTCAAGCGCGCGGCCGAGACGCTCATGCAGCTCACGATGTCGCTGCCCTACATCCTGCTCGGCTTTGCGCTGCTGCTCATGTTCTCGTCGCCTGCGGGCAAGGCGCTCAAGGACATCGGGTTCGCAGTCGTGTTCCAGCCGGTCGGCATCGTGTTCGCTCAGCTCATCGTGAACCTGCCGTTCTCCATCCGCATGGTGCGCACTGCGTTCGGCGACGTGAACCCGCGCATGGAGTTCGTTGCGAAGACGCTCGGCGCGAGTTCGTTCGAAGCGTTCCGCACGATTATCTTGCCCGCATGCCGCAACCAGCTCATCTCGACGTTCGTGCTCACATGGGCGCGCGGCATGGGCGAGTTCGGCGCGACGCTCATGCTCGTCGGCGTGACCCGCATGCGCACCGAGACGCTGCCCGGCAGCGTTTATCTCTCGATTTCGACGGGCAACACCGACACGGCGATGGCAACCGCGATGATCATGCTCGTCGTGTCGGCGGCCACCCTTGTGATCTCGAACGTGCTGACCAAGCCCGTTGGCGCCGCCCGCGTCTCATCGAAGAGGAGAAAAAATGGCCGGCTCTATTGACGTCGAGAACCTCGAGGTGACGCGCGGCGAGTTCACGCTGCGCGTGGACGGGTTGCGCATCGAGCCCAGCGAAGTGTTCGCGATCCTCGGCACGACGGGGTCGGGCAAGACCGTGCTCATGGAGTCGATAGCCGGCGCCTATCCGATCGAGTCGGGGCGCATCCTGCTCGATGGCAAGGACGTTGACGGGCTGCCCATCCAGCAGCGCCACCTCGGCATCCTTTATCAAGATTACGCGTTGTTCCCGCATATGAACGTGCGCGACAACATCGCATATGGCCTGAAACGGCACCGCGTTTCCCGCGTGGCGATCGACGAGAAGGTCGACGGGATGCTCGACTTGTTCGGCATCGCGCACATCGCCAAGCGATTGCCGGGGGTCATCAGTGGGGGAGAGGCGCAGCGCACCGCACTCGCCCGCGCGCTCGTCCTCGAGCCTGAGATTCTCATCCTCGACGAGCCGTTTTCCGCGCTCGACCCGACGACGAAGCTGGCGATGTATGAGATGCTGCGCGACGTCCATGCGCGCTTCGGCTGCACGATCGTGTTCGTGACCCACGACTTCCATGAGGCTCAAACGCTCGCCGACCGTGTCGGCGTCATCCTCGACGGCCGCCTCCGTTGCGTCGTTCCCGCAGCGGAGCTGTTCGACGAGTCCCACGAAACCGAGGTCAAGCGTTTTTTGGGCATGGCGTGAGACGACGCGCCCAGACCTCGTTGTCTCACTTTGAGGTAGCGGGCTGCGACTTCGTTGTTTGGGTTTCGCGGGTGATGATGAATGCTATGACGAGGAGGATGAGGCCGGTGGCGTCGAAGGCGATGAACCGCAGGATAGACGACGCGAGCGTTTCGAGGCCGGGTTCGAGCGTGAGGAAAAGCAGCGTCTCGCCGACGAGCCCGATGGCTTGCTGGGCGATTGCGACGCCGAACAACACGCGATGCCGCTCGGGCTGCGCGACAACCGGCGGGTAAGTCGCGTTCCACATGAGGAAGCAAATCCCGAACGACCGCACGATCGCCTTCGCCGACGCGCCTTCGAGCTGATAAGCCGCGACATAGGCGTCGGGCCAGATGATGAACTGCGCGGCGCATTGCACGTTCACGAAGAGCACGCCCGCGACGAGCAGACGCGCTACCCATGTCCGTTTCTCGTTCACGCGTTCTCCATCCGCCGGCCAAAGCAACTCCGGGAGATTGTAACGCACGAAAAGAGGCCGTTTCTGCTAGTTTTTTCGTTCGCTGAAAGCGTTTTGCTCGCCTAGTCGGCGATATTGCGTCGAATTCGGCGGAATTGGGCGTTCGCGAAGGCCATTACGCCTCTTATGGGTGGCGATTATTTTCAGCGAGCGGAAAAATTGGCAACTTGGAACGATTTGCTGGCAAATGAGCGAATAGCCATGAAGAAAGCCGCCCCCGGGGGGAGCGGCTTCTCGAGCGTGCAAATGGGGTGCGCGGTTTAGTGGCAGCGGCAGCCGTGCTTCTTGCAGCACTTGCCCTTGCGACGGTGCTTGCGGCCCGTCTTCTTGCCGCTGATCCCGGCTTCCTTCAGGCTCACGATTAGCTTCTCGTTGATTGCATCGAGCTGCGCGCGCTCCTCGTCGGTGAGCACCGAGAGAATCTCCTCGGCGATCTTGTCCTGCGCCTTCTCGTGCTTCTCGGCGACCGCGTGGCCCTCGTCAGTCAGTTTCACGACATAGGTTTTCTTGTCCTCGGCGTCCTCGATCGTAACGTAGTCGTTGCGCTGGGCCTTGCGCACGACGTCCTTGAGCGCCTTGCGGTTCAGGCCGAGTTTTGCGCACAGCTCGCGCTGCGTCGTCGCGCCGTCCATCTCGAGCAGCGTGCGGAGCAGGGCACCCTGGCCGCGCTTGTAACTCTTCGGGCCGTTTTTGCGCTGCGCCAGACGCGCGAGCTTGCCAGCCTTCTTCATCTTCATGAGGGTCTTGCTGTAGTCGTTCATCTTTCCTCTTCCGTTTCTTTCGCTTTAACAACGTGAGCCACTATAAGACTGCTGACGAGATTATTCAAGGCGAATTCGAGGAATAATAGAAATACCTGTTAAAAGGCGAAAATGGATTATTCACGAATTGAATAGATAGATAGGTTTAATCGTGTTTCGCCGTGATTGGTCACGGTTCGTGAATCCGGGTGTAAAAAAACCGCCCATCCGAAGATGGGCGGTTCGCTGTTCAGTTGCGTCTCTAATTTAGAGGCGATCCGTGAAGAGCAGGTTGCTGCACGTGTGATAGCCCTCGGTGCGCAGCGGAAGGGTGACCGTGCCGGCGATCTTGGCGTCCGTGATGACGGTCTCGACCATGGCCTTGTCGTCCATCTCGGCATAGTTGCGGTTGTTGTTCTCCATGTTTCCTCTCCTTTGTCTCTCTTAAGCGACTTGGTCTAATAGCGACCTTTGACAAAGTAACGCAAAACGTCCGATTTCAGTCGTCATTTTTAGCGTCAACGCTGCCTCGGAAAGTCAAATTAATGATGAATTGAGTCATAGAAAGCGTATCAGCCCTGTTCAAACGCCGAGAAGAAAGGCTGTTGCATGACGCTAGTTGGTGTTGCGAGTTTTGCAACAAGTATTACACTAATTGCATCAACAGTCGTTTCAGGAGTTGGAGGAGGGGCGCATGCAGGCGCGATCGATTGATACGGCGCTACTTGACGAGTTCGTCTATCTGGCTGAGAGCTTGAGCTTTCGGCTGACGGCCGATCATTACTACGTCAACCGGTCGGCCATCAGCCGCCATGTCGTCGCGCTCGAGGAGGTGGTCGGCGCGCGGTTGCTCGAGCGCGATAGCCGGGGCGTGGAGTTGACCGAGGCCGGACGCGTTCTCTACCGTGACGCGAAGGTCGTCCTGCGTGATTGGGAGCGCGCTCTTGAGCGCGTACATGCAATCGGGAAGAGCGAGGGGGCGCTCGTCCGCGTAGGGTATCTGCGCAACGCGGCGCGTCCGGTGATCGTTCGGTTCGCTCGCTACATGGCAGAGACGCATCCCGAGCTGAGGCTGTCCCTCGCGGCTATGGAGTGCAATGACCTGCACCGCGCGCTCGGCGACTGGGCGGTGGACATCGCCATCATGGTGGACGCGGGGTCGTCCAACTTGCGGAGCTATCGGTCAACTGCGCTCTATGACGACCGCTTCTATGCCGTGTGCGCAAAAGACCATCCGCTCGCGGGGCGTAAGGGGGCGCTTCGCCTCGACGACTTGCGTGGCCAGAAGCTCTTGCTGCCCGATGGCTATCAATTTGTGGGGTTGTCCGACCTTGCGGACAAGCTGGCGGGCGAGAAGGGCCTGCTATTCTCGCAATCGTTTTTCCAGGACCTCGAGACGCTTTACCTGAAGGTGCAAACGGAGGGTTACGTTGCGTTCTCGTCGGGCCTGAACAACGCCATGTTCGGGGGGCGCCTCGTCGAGCTTCCGGTTCGGGACGTCAGCACGGCGTTTTCGGTGAGCGCGTTTTACCACGACGAATTCAGCGGACGCCTTTACCGGACGTGCTGCGAAGGCCTCGAATGGTGCCGCAGCGACCTAGCTGCTCGCGGCCCTGATCTCAGCTTCAACGCCATCGACTAGCTGAAACGCCGAGCGTGTCGTCGAGGCGTGCTGTTTCTCGGTTTACGTTCGCTATCTGAACGAGAATATTCAATGTTGACGTTAATCTAAAAAGAGAATAATATGATTCGGTCATTGATTCGTGCGAGAGGGGCGCGAATCGCAAGTAACCTCAAAAGGGGAAGGGATGCAAATGAACAAGCGCGTCAAACTGGTCCTGGCCGCGGTGTGTGCGATGGCGCTCGTGGCCGCGTTCGCCCTCGTGGGCTGCGGCGGCAACTCCGCGAGCTCGTCTTCGGCGAGTAGCTCCGCTGCAAGCAGCAGCTCGTCAAGCAGCGCTTCCGCTCAGGCCGTCGAGTTGCAGATTTATGCTGCGAACTCGCTGTCGAAGGCGATGAACGAGGCTCAGGAGCTCTACACGAAACAGAACCCGAACATCACGTTCAAGGAGACGCAATACAAGTCTTCCGGCGAGCTGAATTCGATGCTGCAGGCCGACCCGACGGCGGCTGACATCGAGATCACCGCGTCTAAGAAGACGATGGACGAGGCCGAGGCCGCGGGCTACGTCGATGCGGGCACGCGGGTAACTATGTTCAAGAATGATCTGGTCATGGTCACGTCCGAGAAGAACGCCGACATTACCGAGGTCACGCTTGACGACATCGCTACCGGGAAATACACGGTCTGCGTGGGCGATGATTCCGTGCCGGCCGGCAACTACGCTAACCAGAGCTTGAGCACGGTAGGTTGCTTTGTCGACCCCAACGGCAAGGTGGGCGCTGAGAGCGACGGCAAGGCCAACGGAACCGACGCTTATGCCGGCACGCCGCTTGAGGGCAAGGTCGTCACCGACACGTCCGTCGGCAACGTTTGCAAGCATGCGGAATCTGGCGACGTCGACGTCGCGTTCGTCTACACGTCCGATGTCGAGCGCTTCGGCGGGGTGAAGGTCGTCGGCACGGTTCCAAACGACACGCACAAGGCCATCACCTACCCGGGCGCCGTCTGCGCGAAGACGAAGAACGCCGACGAGGCCGAGAAGTTCCTGAACTGGTGCCTCACCGACAAGAGCGTCCAGGAGATCTGGCAGAAGTGGGGCTTCGAATTAGCAGCCTAATTTGCCGCATCGCTGGCTTACCATGGGCGACTTGTAAGTTATTATTCTCGAAGGGAGTCGAAAGAAGGCTCCCTTCGTTTCGGTGTAAGGGTTCATTTGGTGCGGACGCGTTTGTTTTGGATAGTGGTTGCGCTGGCGCTTGCGGTTAACGCGGCGTTGGCGCCGCTTGCTTTCGCGGCGACGAAAGCCGACGTCAGCATTGATGGCGTGGAAGTTTCCTCTGATGGGCTTTCCGCTGCTATCGATGGGTGCGCGTTCGCGGTGAACGATTTCGAGCGGGCGAGCAAGGGGTCGAACCGCGAGATCGGCGGGGCTTATCGCGGTTATGCCTATTACATTGGCAGCAAGGCCGACACGCTGATGTATCTCGTCACCGACGAGCGAGTCATCGTCTATGTCGACGGTGCGCAGGCGAAGGCGGCTGGGCTCGATTTGACGTCGGAAGGTGACCTCGCCGAGTTGCAGAAGATGCTCTTGTCGCTCGACGGAGCGAACGCGAACGGCAACGCGTCAATCCCGAATTCCGCGGAGTGGCTGTTCACGAGCGAGAAGGTCAACGAGATCGACGGGGTCGTCTATGCGTTCGATCAAGTTGCCGAAGAAGGCGAATATAACTGGATCGTCGGCGTTGACGGCGGCGACGTCACCGAATCGGGCAACGCGCATTTCACGCGCCCGTCGTTCGCGTGCTTCGGTTCGATCGTCCCGGCAGGTGATGCGGTCATCGTGTCCGCCCCGTCGCAAGGCGAGCAGTTCGCGTCGTTTATCTCGACGCTCGACTGGTCGCCGCTCTGGGTCACGCTGCGCACGACGCTCACGGCCATCGTTTTCATCTTCGTCCTCGGCTTGGCGGCTGCTTACTTCTGCCTGCATCGCACGCCGCGGTTTCGCAACGTGTTCGACACGATCTTCACCATTCCGATGGTGCTGCCGCCGACGGTCTGCGGCTTCCTGCTGCTGCTCGGCCTGGGCAGCAACACGCCGGTGGGCCGCTGGTTCATCGACATCGGCTTCCCGCTCATCTTTAGCTGGCCGGCGACGGTCATCGCGGCGGTCGTCGTCGCGTTCCCGCTGATGTATCGCGGCGCGCTCGGCGCGTTCGACAACCTCGATCCGAACATGCTCGACGCTGCTCGCACGCTCGGCTGGTCTGAGGGTAGGATCTTCTTCAAGCTGATGCTGCCGCTGTCGTGGTCGTCAATCGCCGCGAGCACGGTGCTCGCGTTCGCTCGCGCGCTAGGCGAGTTCGGCGCGACGTTGTTCCTCGCGGGCAACTATCTCGGCGTGACGCGCACGATTCCGATCGCGATTTACTTCGAGTGGATGAACGGGAACACCGACATTGCGATTTTCTGGACCGTGGTTCTGATAATCTTCAGCTTCCTGGTCATCATGTTTATCAACCTTTGGTCGAATCACACCACGCGTTACCGGAAGGGGGCGGTCGAGGAATGAGCGTCGAGGTGGACATTCGCAAGACGTTCGGGTCTTACACCCTCGACGTGAGCTTCGCCGCCGAAGACGAGGTGTTCGGCCTGCTCGGCGCGTCAGGCTGCGGCAAGTCGCTCACGATGCGTTGCATTGCGGGAATCGAGACGCCCGACGAGGGGCTGATCGTCGTGAATGGCGAAGTGTTCTTCGATAGCGAACGGAAGATCAACCTCAAGGCTCAGGAACGTAAGACGGCGCTGCTGTTTCAGAATTACATGCTGTTCCCGAACCTCACGGTCGAGGACAACGTTGCGGCCGGCATTCCGAAGGGCATGTCGAAGGCCGAGCGCGACGAAATCGTTCTCGGCGAGTTGCGGCGCTTCGACGTTGAGGCATTCGCGAAGAGGTATCCCGCGCAGCTTTCCGGCGGACAGCAGCAGCGCGTGGCGCTCGCGCGCATGCTGGCCGCGCGCCCGGGCATTCTGATGCTCGACGAGCCGTTCTCGGCGCTCGACGCGCATCTCAAGGGCGTGCTCGAGCAGAATTTGGCGAGCTTGTTCGACGCGTTCGACGGCACGATTCTCTATGTTAGCCACGACATCGACGAAGCGGTGCGTTTCTGTGACCGGATCGCCGTCGTCGAGCGCGGTTCCGTCATGGAGGTCGATACGTGCAGGGAACTGGTCGACGCCCCCAAGAGCATGGCCGGTTTGAAGTTGTCGGGATGCAAGAACGCCGTGGAGGTCGAGAAGCTCAGCGACACGCATGTCTATTGCCCGCAATGGGGCGTGAAACTCGCCGTGCCCGGCGGCGTGCCCGACGACGTGCGGGGCGTGGGCGTGCGTGCGTTCAACTTGCGGCGTGCTGAGGCGCCCGGGTGCAACACCTATCGCGTGCGCGTCGACCGCGTGAGCGACTCCCGCTTCGATCGCATGTGCCTGCTGAGCTTCCTCGACCGCGCCGAGGGAGCCGAGCCGCTCGTGGAGGCAACCGACCAAGAAGTGCACTTCCTGCATCAGCGCATGTTCTGGCGCATCAGCATGCGCGAACCCGGCGCCCATCTGCCCGAAGTCGGCGACGAGCTGCTCGTCGAGATCCCCGAAGACAAACTCTACGTCGTAAGCCGTTAGGGAAGGACAACGCCCTCCCCACAACCCGTCGCCAACCCGTAAGGGCGGGCTATTGCCCGCCCATTCCCCGCCGCGTAGCTTGTTGCCACGCCCGGCACCTGCATGTCTAATCCTCCCGCCGGCGAGATTATATCTAGCCAAGAATGAAATGAGCCGCTAAACTCTTCTGGCTGGCTATTTCAACGGATGGGGATGCTATGAAAGACAGCCACGGCAGGGCGATCGATTACCTGCGCATTTCATTGACGGACCGGTGCAATTTCCGGTGCATTTACTGCATGCCTGCCGAAGGCGTGTGCGCTTTGAGTCACGATGAGATTCTGCGCATCGAGGAGATCGAGCAGATCGCGCGTGTCGCGACGCGCATCGGCATTCGCAGCGTGCGTCTGACCGGCGGGGAGCCGCTCGTTCGCAAGGGAGTCGTTGATCTCGTGGAGTCGCTTTCCGGGATGCCCGAGATCAAGAACGTCTCGCTCACAACGAACGGCGTGCTGCTGCCCGAGATGGCTGACGATCTGAAGCGCGCGGGGCTCTCGCGCGTTAATATTTCGCTCGACACGCTCGATCCGGCGCAGTTCGAGTTCATCACGCGCGTCGGCAAGCTGGAATCGACGATGAAGGGCATTGACGCGGCGCTTGAGACGGGCTTCAACCCCGTTAAGATCAATGCCGTCACGGTGCGTAGCCTCAACCAGGACTACCTCGCGTTTGCGCGCTTGTCGGTCGACCGGCCGCTTCATGTGCGGTTTATTGAATACATGCCGGTGGGCGATGCGGCCGGCTTTGACGGCAGCGGTTGGGGCAAGGAAGACGTCGTGCCGAGTGACGAGCTGCTCGGTATCATCAACGAGCGCGCCCGCGCCGCCGGCTTGCCCGAGCTCGAGCCGGTGAACGACGACGGCAAGCCGATCGGCTGGGGTCCGGCGACTTATTACCAGTTTCCGGGTGCAAAAGGCACGGTCGGGTTCATCTCGCCGCTGTCGCGCCACTTCTGCAGCCAGTGCAACCGCCTGCGCCTGACGGCTGACGGCAAGCTGCGCCCGTGCCTGTTCAGCGACCGCGAGATCGACGTGCGCGCTGCCCTGCGCGAAGGCGGTGAGGCCGCGGTTTACGACGCGTTCCTCGAGGCGTTGAACCTCAAGCCCGACGACCATCATGATAAAGTGGGCACCGAACGCAACATGAGCCAAATCGGAGGATAGCGGAACGCCGTAGGGGCGGGCTATTGCCCGCCCGTCAACTATGGCAGGCGGGCGGGCAACAGCCCGTCCCTACGATTGGATGAAAGGGACAAGATGTCAGACGAACAGCAACTCACTCACATCGACGAGAAGGGCGACGTGCGCATGGTCGACGTGTCGGCCAAGCCCGACACGGAGCGTGTCGCGATTGCCGAGGGGTTTATCGCGATGCATCAAGAGACTCTCGACCTCATCGTCGAGGGCAAGGCGGCGAAAGGCG
>ERZ808037.1793-NODE-1793-length-12724-cov-12.117261_pt1 | contig 12724 bp, 10 predicted proteins | sample MGYA00380190_ERZ808037 | MGnify/ENA primary metagenome ERZ808037 (study PRJEB31490, sample SAMN06133399) | mouse gut metagenome | isolation source: J9 | host: mice | place: China: Chengdu | collected 2015-05 ...
AGCAATACCTCAACGCCTGCGCCAAATAACCAGTCTGTCATCATCGCGATGGAGGCAGAACCCACAACCGCCTGAATTACACAGATTTCTACCTCTTTATGCTGTAATTTATACAGGTGAAATTTTCGCATCTCTGAAATATACGTACCGATCATCTCCCCATGATACTGCTCCACAAATGCGTCAAGCACCTCCTGAAAAAATGTCATAATACACAGACGCGGAAAAGGCCCCTTCTCCTGTCCCCTTCTGCATACCGGGTCAATCACTGCATTCTTTTCTGTACTGTACTCTAATATTGGAAATTCATTTTCTACAATCATTTGTTTCCTCCTATAATTCTCTTACACTTGTTCTTTGACTTTATTTCTATGGCGCAGGCTCTCATGACGGCTTGCGCGCCGTGACACTCACCCACTCGCCCTGCGCTGTGACCTCGAGCACTTCAAGTCCTGCCGCCTCCACAGCATCGCGTACTGTCTGTTCCTTGTTGTCAATAATGCCGGAGGTAATGTACACGCCGCCCGGCTTTAACTGGCTGACAATCACCGGCGTGAGCAGAACAAGCACGTCTGCCAGAATATTTGCGACAACAATGTCATATTTCTCAAAACCAGCTTGTTCTTGTATGGACTTGTCCGTGATAATGTTTCCGATCATCATCTCAAAGCGCTTGGGGTCAATCTGGTTTGCCTCCATATTTTCCCGCACCGCCTCCGCCGCGCAGGGGTCAAGGTCTGTGCCCACCGCATGTCTGATTCCATACATCAGCGCGATTATCGAGAGAATCCCGCTGCCTGTCCCCACATCAAGCAGCTCGGTCTCCGGCGTGATATACTTTTTGAGCTGGCGGATACAAAGCTGTGTCGTCTCATGCATTCCTGTTCCAAATGCCGTTCCCGGATCAATATGAAGAATTTTCTTGTCCCTGTCCTCTGGGCGGACCTCCTCCCACGATGGTATCACCAGCAAGTCATCAATATAGAACTGGTGAAAAAACTGCTTCCAGTTGTTAATCCAGTCAATATCCTCCGTCTCGGAGACCATAATTGAACCTTCACCGATTTCCATAAATTCACGGAGCCCGTCAAGTTCTCTGCGGATACTGACAGTTATCTCGTCCGCATCGACCGGATTCTCGTCACACACCTCGACAAAAAAGCTCAGGTACGCAATCCCGTCGTCCTCCGGTCCATCTGGAAGAATGTCTACAAACATTTGTTCTTTTTCCAGCGGTGTGAGCGGAACCTTGTCCTCAATCTGAGCACCCTCCAGACCAATGTCATAAAGCGTACTGATAATAACGTCCTCCGCATCCGTGATCGTCTTAATCGTAAATTTTTTCCACTTCATGTAAATGCCTCCTCTGCTGCCGTACTACTGGTGTACGCAAAAAACTTCTGTGTGAATGATCTCTTTCTTTATCATATCACACAGAAGTTCTGATTGCTATGAAATCTTTTCAAGCGTCCCCGAAAAATTCTTTGCCAAACAAACAACCTTTTGAAAAATCCACACCAGCAGCAAGAGCATAACACACACGCCCGCCACAAGCGCTGCATACTGCCAGAAACCAGACCAGTCCCTGCGGTACCATCTTCCCAGCGCCGGAAGCCCCAGCACCATCACCGCATACCAGAATACAGGTGCCAAAAGCTGCCTTGACGTGTTTTGCTGTACTGTCCCTGTAACGCTCAAAAAGCGTCTGCACAAGCTCCCCGCCAGCTTATAAATGACAAAAAGCATTGAAAAATAAACGGTGGTGCCAATCACTGTATGAAGCCGCGCTGCCGTCATGCCCGCTGGCGCAAGCCTGTACTCCGATAAGACAAGCGGCAGATAAATAGACACTGTAATCCTGATTCCATTTACAAAAACCGTTGCGATATAGGCAAACACCGCGCTAAAACCAAGCCAGCAGAGTTTCTTTCCCATTGTATCCAGCTTATGCGTAAACGAAAAGACCATCATGACAAATGCAGTCAGCAAAAAGCGAACACCAGAGCAGGACGGCGCAATGATAAAGCGGTATTCATGGCTCACATAGCCGACGTGCGCTGTCTTTTCAAAAGCAATGCCGCTCAGGATTTGCACCCACTTTGTCGTCGGCGCCAAAATCCATGAGAGCAGCCCGCTGTCTGCGGTGCGGTAAAAAAGCTTGAGTGCAAGCACCGCCAAAACTGCCGGGATATAAATGACCAGATTTTTTTTCATGCGAAGCCTCCTAACCAGTGTATTATTCAGTGTACTATTTACGCTGTCTTTTTGCGCAGAAATCTCCTGACACATGGCAGTTGTAACAGCAAAATCAATACCAGTGCAACAGCCATCATTCGTTCCCCGGGCTCTGAGCCAAACAGATAACCGCCTAATGCAAAATTTGAGACCTCCAGCGGCAGGGAAAGCGGCTGTTTCACATTCTTGCTGTTTTTGTCTGGATTGCGCACCGTCTCTGTCACAGCGATGAAGGACGTATACGGTGTGAGCATACTGTACGTCAGTCCCAGCCTTGTCACCTCCGCCTTCACATCAGGATTGTCGTTGCTGAGTCCGTAATCTGTCAGGCGCTCAATGCGCTTCTGCGCCCACAGATAACTGAGTGCCTCGCTCTCCATAGACACCGCCAAGACAAGCTGGTTATTCGAAAGTTTGTCATTTACAGTTGCCGCATTCACGCCAAATAAGTCCGCAGCAGCTTTCATTTCTGCACTGTTAATCTGCGCAGTTTTTTTGTTTGGCAGTTTTGCATTGACCATTCTCACTGCCGCGCTATTATCAATCGAAATCGTCTGCACATAGTCGCCGCTTCCCGTCTTACCTGTTATCTGTACACTGCCTGACGGCTCCCCGCGCCATTTTCCAAGAAGCACAATGGGCCTTTGTGCAAATAGCGTCGGAAGGACAGACGGTTCCACATCATACACATAAAACCCGTCAAATTTCACCTGTATATCGGTCAAAACAGGCGATTGTATATAGGTCTTAAAGCGCTCGGCGGTATCTGATGCCTCTTCCTTCTGCGTCACCACAAAGGGTTCTCCCTGTCCGGTCTTTGCAATCCCTTCGATTAGATAGCGGTTCACACCTCTGCCGATACCAAATGGGAAGAAATCAGCATCACCGATATGCTGGTGAATGATCTCAAAAATCTCCTCCTCGCCGTAGATATAACCGTCCGTAATGATGACAATGCTTCTCGAGACCTCCTCACTGGCTGGTATTGCGAGCGCGTCCCGAAGCGCCGGCGCAAGCTCTGTACCGCCGCCGCCCTCCTGATCATCAATCATCTTGACAGCCCGCTGAATATTTTCTAAGCTTGCCGGAAGTGACTTGTCCGCCATCTGAACCGAAGCGCCGGAAAACAGTACCAGATTAAAGGTGTCCGTCTCCCGAAGGTCAGACACAAGCTTCTTGATCAGTTCTTTTGCAGTGTCCAAGGGATACCCTGACATAGAACCGGAGACATCCAGCACAAAAATATACTCTCTCGGCGGAATATCCTCTGTTTCAAACCGCTCAGGCGGCTGTACCATCAACATAAAAAAATTCTCATCTTCACTGGTATTGAGCATCATTCCTGTCGAAATCTCCTGCCCTGTCATTTTGTAATCCAGTATAAAATCCCGATTGCCTGCATAGTCAGAGGTATCCGCAAGCGATACGGCCGCCTTTGTATTTTGATCCCACTGGACAGAAATCTCATGAGAGCTGCTGGCAAGCTCTGTGATTGGCACCGCCGCGGACAAATTGACATGAATGTCATATTGGTCTTTGGCTTCTGTACCCTCTGGCAGATACGGCATCGCCGTCCACTCATCGCGCGTTCCGCAGTCATCAAGGACAGGTCCCACATACCTGGGTCCTACGACAGTCGGATAGACAAATTGATAGATTCCGTCTGTGGGTGTGATTAACTCCGTGTAGTGAAGGTCAATCGAAACATTGTCGCCGGGCATAATATTTGCAATATTCATTGTAAATACATTCGGTCGCTCTTCTGACAATAAGGACGCGCTCTTTCCCTCCTCCTTTGCCTGTTCAAACTCCTCCTTTGCCTCTTCCTTCTCCTTGATCTTCGCAGTGATTAACTGATCGCCAATCTGCATCTGCATACCGTGAACGGTCACTTTGGTGGAAGCCGGAAACACATAACAGGCATTAATCGGACTATTTCCTTCATTTGCGTAAGACTGCCGCACATGAATGTCCGCGATCATGCCATTGATCTCTGCAATCACGTTGGTTTTCTTTAACGGGAAACTATCCACATTCACCTCCGTGGACTCTACATAAAAATAGGGCGCACCGGTCTTGTCCTCTTCCTTTTTCTCTTCCTCTGCATGAGCGGAATACACAGGAAGCATCACCAAGAGAAGCAACACACCGAAAAAACATAATTGTCTTTTGTAACTTTTCATTTTCTTGTACCTGCCTTTCTCATTATCTTTTCAGAACTGCTTATACGCATCTGCTGATGTTATATATTTATGGTACAATCAAAATTCATCAAAGTTGTATCGTTCCTGCATCAAAAAAGCATCTTTTTTGCATCAAAGTTGTAACATTTTCGAGGAATGCCTGTTTGCATAAAAAGACCCATGCGGGATACTGTATAAAAATACTTTATCCTGCATGAGTCTTATTCTGCGCGGTTTCTATTTATTGAAAAGTCCCTTGCGCTTTTTCTCTTTCTTATCCTTCTCATTGCTCTGGTCGCTGTTTTCCATGTTCTTGACAGCCTCAAGACTGTTTCCCGTCTCCCTGTCAAACTCGCGCAGAAGCTCTTTTGCCTCACTCGAAAGTCTGTCTGGCACCTGCACCACCAAAGTCACATAATGGTCGCCGCGGATATCTTTATTCCGAAGCGACGGAACGCCCTTTCCGCGCAGTCTGACACGCGTGTCAGTCTGGGTGCCCGCCTTCACATCATAGACAACCCTGCCGTCCACTGTATCAATCAGCACCTCGCCGCCAAGCGCCGCCACCGCGAAGGATACTGGCACGGTGGAGAAGATGTTCATATCCTGTCTCTGGAAGATCGGATGTCTGTCAACAACCACCTCCACCAGCAGATCACCTCTGGGACCGCCGTTAACACCTGGCTCACCCTTATCCCGGATCCGCACGCTCTGTCCGTTGTCAATACCTGCCGGAATCGACACCTGTATCTTCTTTCTGCTTGCTATATAGCCACTTCCATGACAGTCAGGACACTTTTCCTTGATCGTCTTGCCAGAACCACCGCAGTCCGGGCAGACCGATGCATTTCGGATAATGCCGAACGGGGTCTTGCTCTGTGTCACCACCTGACCGCGCCCGCCGCAGCGGTGGCAAGTCTCCGGTGAAGTACCGGGTTTTGCGCCGTTGCCGTTACACGTCTTACAGGTGTCTTTGAGGTTCAGCTCCAGCTCTTTGTCAATACCAAATACTGCCTCCTCAAAGGTAATTCTCACACTGGTGCGGATATTGGCACCCTTCATCGGTCCATTGTTCCTTGCGCTGCTTCTGCCGCCGCCAAAGAAGTCCCCAAAAATATCCCCAAAGATATCAGAGAAATCAGCTCCGCCGAAGTCAAATCCGCCAAAGCCGCCTGCACCGCCGCCCTCAAAAGCGGCGTGTCCAAACTGGTCATACTGGCGTCTCTTGTCAGGATCACTTAATACGGCATAGGCCTCTGATGCTTCCTTGAATTTCTTCTCAGCCTCAGCGTCACCCGGATTCATATCGGGGTGATATTTCTTGGCAAGCTGTCTGTATGCTTTTTTGATACTGGCATCGTCTGCGCCACGCTCAACGCCTAACACCTCATAATAATCTCTCTTCTGCTCTGCCATGTTCATCCATGCCTTTCTTATACTTCTCTGTAGTCTCCATCAACAACATCATCTGCTGCGCCTGCATCCTGCGTCTGCTCAGCGCCGCCCATATTGCTCATATCCGGACCTGCTGCGCCCGCTGCACCCTGCATATTCTCATACATCTTTGTAAACAGGTTCTGTGCCTTGGACATCAGCGCCTCCTGCTTGCCCTTGAGCTCTGCAACCTGATCTTCTGTCATCTCAACATCCTTGGTGCTCTCAAGCAATGCCTTCAGATCATTCAGATCTGCCTCCAACGCTGATTTCTCAGACGCATCAATCTTGTCGCCAACCTCATTCAGTGCCTTCTCTGTCTGGAATACAAACGAATCCGCATCATTTCTGGCATCAATTGCTTCCTTGCGCTTCTTATCCTGCGCCTCGTACTCTGCTGCCTCCTTGACTGCCTTGTCGATATCCTCATCAGACATATTCGAGCCTGCTGTGATCGTGATATGCTGCTCTTTTCCTGTGCCCAGATCCTTTGCGGACACGTTTACGATACCGTTTGCGTCGATATCAAATGTAACCTCAATCTGGGGAACGCCGCGTCTTGCTGGCGGAATCCCGTCAAGTCTGAACTGTCCGAGCGACTTGTTATCCTTTGCAAACTGGCGTTCGCCCTGTACAACATTGATATCTACAGCCGTCTGATTATCCGCAGCCGTTGAGAAAATCTGGCTCTTCTTGGTCGGAATCGTTGTGTTTCTCTCGATTAACTTTGTCGCAACACCGCCCATCGTCTCGATGGAAAGAGAAAGCGGTGTGACATCCAGAAGAAGGATCTCGCCAGCGCCTGCATCTCCTGCAAGTTTGCCGCCCTGAATTGAAGCACCGATTGCCACGCACTCATCCGGGTTGAGCGATTTGCTGGGCTCCTTGCCTGTCAGCTGTTTTACCTTATCCTGAACTGCCGGAATACGTGTGGAACCACCCACCAGCAGTACCTGGCCAATCTCAGAGGATGTCAGTCCGGCATCCTTCAAGGCATTCTGTACCGGAATCGCTGTTCTCTCCACCAAATCATTTGTCAGCTCGTCAAACTTTGCTCTAGTCAGGTTCATATCAAAATGAAGCGGACCGTTTGCATTCATGCTGATAAACGGCAGGTTAATATTCGTAGTCGTCGCAGAAGAAAGCTCTTTCTTTGCCTTTTCAGCCGCCTCCTTCAAACGCTGCATCGCCATCTTGTCACCGGAGAGATCAACGCTGTTCTGCGCCTTGAACTCGCCTACCATCCAGTTAATTAATTTGTTGTCAAAATCATCACCGCCGAGATGTGTGTCACCGTTTGTCGCAAGAACCTCAATGACGCCATCTCCAATTTCAATAATGGATACATCAAATGTACCGCCGCCAAGGTCATATACTAATATCTTCTGTTCCTTTTCATTGTCCAGTCCATATGCGAGCGCTGCCGCTGTCGGCTCGTTGATAATACGCTTTACATCAAGACCTGCGATCTTGCCTGCGTCCTTTGTCGCCTGACGCTGTGCATCGTTGAAATACGCCGGTACTGTGATAACTGCCTCTGTAACCTTCTCGCCCAGATAGCTCTCCGCATCTGCCTTTAATTTCTGGAGAATCATCGCAGAAATCTGCTGTGGCGAATACTTCTTGTCGTCGATCGTTCTGCCGTTGTCTGTACCCATATCTCTCTTGATGGAGGCGATGGTTTTCTCCGCGTTTGTCACTGCCTGACGCTTTGCCGGCTCTCCCACAAGACGCTCGCCTGTCTTTGTGAATGCCACAACCGATGGTGTCGTTCTTGCACCCTCTGTATTTGCGATAACGGTGGGTTTTCCACCTTCCATAACTGCCACACAACTGTTTGTCGTACCTAAGTCAATACCAATAATCTTACTCATGATTTTTTCCTCCTACTTATCTATGAAATCCTATTAATAAATAATTTGCATCATTCTATTGAACCACTGCCACCATACTGTGCCGCACCACACTGTCGCGGTACGTATACCCCTTTTGAAGCTCTTGTGCAATCATTCCAGATTCATACTCCTCGCTCTCCACCTGCATCACCGCATTGTGCAGCTCTGGATTAAACTCACAGCCTACCGCCTCGATTGGCTTTACTTCAAGTTTTTCCAGCTCTGTGATCAACTGCTTATACACCATGTTCATTCCCTCTGCAAAGGGCTGCTTCATCTCCTCCTCGGACAGTGCCGCAAGTCCCCGCTCGAAGTTATCCACAACCGGCAGGATTTTCTCAACGACACTCTTTGCGCCAGTCTCAAACATCGCAGATTTCTCTTTCTCAGAGCGCTTTCTGAAATTGTCAAATTCCGCCATCTGCCGCTTTACCCGGTCCTCAAGCTCATCGACCTTCTCCTGAAGCTTGTTGGTCTTTTCTTTCTTTTCTTTTCCTAAGAAGGACTTCTTTTTGGGCTTCTCCTCCGCCGTCTCAACCTCGGCTGCATCCGCCTCCCCCCCGGAGGTTTGATCCTGCTCCGCGTCCTCCGGCGCTGCCTCTTTTGCTTCTGTCTCATTAACGTTGTCTGGTGTTACATCTTCCGTAGTCTGTTCTTCTAATTCCTTTTCTTCCACAACCACATGTTTCCTTTCTGTCAAAATATTCTTCTATTCATGAATCCTAAGTTCTGCCATCTTCTTTTTTGTAGATGGTATCAAGCTGGCTTTTTAATGTTTTCAATGTACTGATTACCCTGTCGTAATCCATACGCCGCGGACCGATAATGCCAATCGTCCCTTTCATGCCCTCCTCAAGCTCATACGTCGCTGTCACGACGCTACAGTCCTTCATGGTCTTGACCGGAGTCTCGCTGCCGATATAAACCTGTATGCCCGTTCCGGTCTCGTCTGTGAGCGTATCCTGCACCAGCTCACTGAGAAGCTGCTTCTCCTCAAAGGTCGTAATCAGCTCGCTCGCCCTCTGCTGATCGGCAAGCTCTGGATATTTGAAGATATTGTTCGCACCGCTTGTATAAATCTCGACGTGCTCGCCGTCCTTGATGACTGCTGCCACCGCATCCATCACCTCTGAGATAATCCCTGCATGAATACCTGCCTGCTGCTTGAGATTTAAAATCATTGCAAGATTGATTTCCTCGATTGGAAGTCCGTTTAAATTCGTGTTTAACAAAATATTGAGCTTTAGAAGCGCCTCATCATCGAGCATCTGCTCTACAGAAATCATTTCATTTTTGATGACGTTTCCCTCAACAACAATCGTTGTCAGAAGCTGCCTTGCATCGACTCTCGAGAGCTGTATAAATTTCAGCTTGTTTCCCCTGACCTGCGGCGCCGAGATCATGGTCGCGTAGTTCGTGTTCGCGGCAAGCATTCTCGCCATCTGCTTGAGCACTGCCTCCATCTTATCCTCGCGGTCAAGAAGCATTTTTTGAAGCTCTTTTACCTCCTGCGTCGCCTGACTGAGCTGTTCCTCCTTCTCAATCATCATCTGATCTACATAGAGGCGGTAACCCTTATCGGAGGGAATACGCCCCGCCGAGGTGTGCGGCTGTATGATATATCCCAGTTCCTCAAGGTCCGACATCTCATTGCGGATTGTAGCAGAGCTTAGATTTAAGTCCGTATACTTGGAAATGGTTCTGCTTCCCACCGGTTCTCCCGTCTCAAGATAATTGCGGATAATCGCTTGCAATATCTTTCGCTTTCGCTCGTCTAAATCCAACCTGCCACACTCCCTTCTTTTATGGTATGCTGTCATTTTCATTTTGTTAGCACTCATTATAGTGGAGTGCTAATATTTACATATACTAACTTACTACTTTCAGATTTTATTGTCAACAATCTTTTTCATTTTATTTATTAATAAATTATAAAAAGTACCCTAAAAGGATACTTTTTACTGCCGGTCACTAATTCCCCGCACTCTCATACACCTGCGTCCCGCGGTGAAACAGCGCATACGCAATCCACCAGAACACAAAGGCAATACCACACTCTATGCCAATGACACCCGCCGAAGTGTCCGCCTTCATAAAAAAGCTGGCGGGCAGATACGCCACAAACGCAAACGGAATCACCCATGTAATCAAGAAACGAACGCCTTTTGAGTAAATCTCTGTAGGATATTTTGCAAAGTTTGCCATGTCATAGGCAATCTGCAAAAATGGACCGCTCACCTTCAGCCAGAATGCCAGCGATGCAAAGAATAACTTAATGGACGTGTAAATCAACGCCCCCGCAAAGATGGATACAAAAAACAACGCAACATGCAGTCCATCTACAATCACAATTCCTTTTGCGAGGGAGCGCACGACAAGAATCGTGCCAATCAGCAGCTCTCCAAGAGCATCGGGCTGTAGCTTCTCCGCGATTACCTGAAAAAAGATATTCATCGGACGCAGCATATAGCGGTCAAAATCCCCGTTGATGACCAGACGGTATGCCACAAGCCAGATATTATCCGTAAACAGATGGTCAATCCCCCGCGGAATCTGCGCAAAGCCATAAATAAAAATCAACTGGTCGAGCGTCCAGCCCTGCAAATCTGGTATCTGCTGGAACACCAGATATAAAAAGGCAATTCCCATAACCTGCGTAAAGAAAAAGCCAAGCAGCCCAATCAGAAAATCAACCCGCGACTGCATGATGGTCTTTAAAAACTGCGCCACCAAAACCCTGTACAGCCGCAGATACCGTTTAACTGTATTCATATTCCCTCCTTCAATACAAATATCTATCAGTATTTTTCACACTAATCCTCCATGCTGCCGACAGCTCGCGAATTTGGGCGTCAGCACAAATTTGCCGATTGAAAAATCTCTGATTTTTCAATCTAGCCCCCAAGAACCACCAGCCGTTTCGTCACCTGCCGCCAGATCAGACTCCCTGCAACATACAAAAACACCACCCACGCCGCCTGCCGAAGCATCATAAACACAAGTGTCTCCCCAGTATATTTTCCAAGATAAATCATGACCGGCGTATAAACCATCGAGGAAAACGGCAGAAAATCAAACACCCGCTGCATCGCGGCAGGAAAAAAGCTAATCGGAATCAACTGTCCTGTCAGGAAACCCAAAAGCGCCTCCTTTGCCATACGCATTCCGAAAATATAGGTGGTAAAAAAAGCAAGCATTCCAAAACAGAAATCAAACAGCACATAAATCAAAAAACTCATGACACAGCTAACCAGATACAGGAAAATACCTGCGATGGTCACAGGCGCAAGCCCCAGTACCTTTATTTTATAGACTTCCAGACCAATCCAGATCAGGACAGAAGGAACCAGAAACCGGTAGACCATGTTTCCAGAAGCCATCGCAATCAGACTCAGCCGGTAGTCAATCGGCTTGATTAAGTTCATCGCAACGGTACCCTTTACCACATCATCACTGACGATCGTTGAAATTGATGCTGTGACAATAGATGCCGTGACATAAACCATAAAGACATAGACCACCATTTCGCTCTGTGTCAGCCCGCCAATCACTGCCTTCTCCGCGCTTCCATAGATCGCCATCCACAGATAATAGCTGATGAACGAGCCAAACAGATGCACCAGAATAAACAGGTAAAACGCCCCTTTGTAGGCAAGCTGCCGCTTTAGCTCATTTGCCGCAAACGGCAGGTAAATCCTCAACCCTTTTCTCATGCTGCCCCTCCCACGCCATGATTGTATATTTCTTTTACAATCTCTGCAAGCTCTGTCTCCTGAATCTGTATATCTTTGACCTCGGTGACTGCCATGACTGCTGAGAGAAGCTGCGGCACTTGCAGCTTGTGTTTGTCAAAGGTCACGCTGAGCGTACTGTTTTCCAGATTCAATGCCATAGAACACTCCGCCTCCTGCACGCCCAGAAGCTCATGCAGGCGAAGCCCTTTTATTTTTTCAGGCTGCCTTACCTCCATAGAAACTTTTCGCTTGGTTCCATAGGTGTCCTTCAACTCACTGAGCGAACCATCATAAATTTTCCTTCCCTCGTCGATAATCATAATGCGGCTGCACAGCTCCTCAATGTCACCGATATCATGCGTTGTCAGAATGACGGTGGTCTGGTATTTCTCATTGATTTCCTTAATCGCCTTTCGAATATTGTCCTTCACGACCAGATCAAGGCCAATCGTCGGCTCGTCCAGATAGAGCACCTTGGGATTATGTAAGAGCGCCGCCCCCAAATCCGCACGCATTCGCTGTCCGAGCGAGAGCGTCCGCACGGGTCTGTCAAAAAAGTCTTGCAACGCCAGCACCCTGTTCAAAAATTCCATCTGTTCGGCATACGCTGCATCGGACACATTATAGATTTCTTTTAAAATCGTGAAGGATTCACTCAGCGGTAAATCCCACCACAATTGTGTCCTTTGACCAAAAACAACCCCGATATTTTGTGCATTTTCCTTGCGGCTGCGGCTTGGATTGATGCCCGCCACCGTACAGGTTCCCTTTGTCGGCACCAAAATTCCGGTCATCATCTTGATCGTCGTGGACTTCCCCGCGCCGTTGCTCCCAATATAGCCGACAATCTCACCGGTATCAATGGAAAACGAGATATCGTCCACTGCCGTCTTTATGACCTTTTCTGCGGAAAACAGACCCTTTACTGCGCCGCGCAGCCCCGGATATTTCTTGGGTGCGACAAAATCCTTTGAAATATGGTTTACTTCTATCATGTGGCTTACTTTTTTCATCAGAATCCTCCCTCCTCAAACTTGTGTTCTTCATTTTAATGCATTCTTTATAAAATGTCAAGTTTTTACAACCTACATTTACTTTTGCCAGATACTTTTATGCCATAAAAACAGGACTCCTAAACACCTGTCATTCATAATCTCTGCCATCGCCTCATAGAATGTAGAAATGATTCAGAAGGAGACCCCTTTTCAAGAGTATGAAAGATTATATTGAAGAACGAGCGATC
>ERZ808037.1794-NODE-1794-length-12715-cov-14.675423_pt1 | contig 12715 bp, 10 predicted proteins | sample MGYA00380190_ERZ808037 | MGnify/ENA primary metagenome ERZ808037 (study PRJEB31490, sample SAMN06133399) | mouse gut metagenome | isolation source: J9 | host: mice | place: China: Chengdu | collected 2015-05 ...
TCTGGATAATATTTACTTTTCAAAGTTCATCCGACCGGTGAATCTTAGTCGGAAGGCCCAAGATTCCGAGAGCCTATAATTAATACCAATAGGGCTCCCAATCCTTTAAAAACCGGGTCAGGGCTTCCATGTAGAAATAGTCGCCCCAGGCTACGCATTCGTCTACACCGTTATCCTTACAGGTGTTATAGGGAGACTCTTTTGAGTAGGTTCCGTGTAAAAGCAGCCCGTTGGAAACCTCGGGGTCTGTCACCGCACATTCCCGGATCAGGGCTTCTGTGAGCTCTTCCGCCTTCCCGGTATAATAGTCCGCTTTTTCTTTGGGCAGATATTTGCTCATCTCCAGCATACCGCATACCGCAATCGCGGAAGCCGAGGAATCTCTGGGCTCGTCGCTTCCGTCGCTGAAGTCAAAATCCCAGTAAGGAATCTTATTCTGGGGCAGATGAGCCAGAAAATAATCTGCAAGCCTGCAGAAAATATCCACATATTCTTCATCCCGCAAAAATTTATATGCCAGCGCGGAGCCGTAGATCCCCCAGGCCTGGCCTCTGGCCCAGGCAGAGCCGTCCCGATAGCCCTGGTGGGTCACGCCGCGCAGGGGCTCTCCCGTATTTTGGTCAAAGAAATAGGTGTGATAGGTGGAATTATCCTCCCTGATAATGCATTTCATGGCCGTTCTGATATGCGCCTTAGCCTTCTTCGCATACTTGGGATCTCCTGTCACCTCTCCGGCCCAGAAAAGCAGGGGCATATTCAGCAGACAGTCTATGATCAGGCGGTAATTATCCTCTGCCCCCAGCTCCCCCCAGGCCTGGAAAAACTGTCCTTTTTCATGGAATCTGCCAAGCAGATTGTCCGCCGCAAGCAAAGCCGCCTCTTTGGCCACTTCATTTCCGGTGAGTTTATAGGCCGCCACACAGGAAGGGCTGTAAAGGAATCCCATATCATGGTGATCTACCACGATTCTTTCCTTAATTCTTTGATTGAACTTCTCTATCTCAATCTCCGCCGTCCTTTTCAGCTTCTCATCCCCGGTCTTCTCGAAGGCCAGCCATACCTCTCCTGTCCAGAATCCTTCTGTCCAGTCCGTCATCTTCACAGGCTGATAAAAATGATTGACACTGGCAGAATTGGGAAACATCTCCGTAAACTCGTCTGTCGCCTTCAGAACCAGCTCTGCCGCCGTATCATATGCTTGTTGAAAATACTCCTTTTGTCTGTTATCCATGATCTTTCTTTCTGTCTCCTTTTTCATTTATTTATGTAAGTTACTCTTATTGTAACAAACCTGACACGGAAAGTATATCTGCAAAAGGTCGTTTTCATATACAAAAAGTAAACAATATGGTAAAATAGTGCCGTTGCATCATTCAAAATCAAGGTTTGGGACTGAAAATGAGAAAAAATTATCTGAAATACATTCTGCCATCCATGCTCTCCTTTTTACTTACAGGAATTTACTCCATCGTGGATGGTATTTTTGTGGGCAGGGCCATGGGGGATCCGGGTCTTGCCGCTATCAATATTGCATGGCCGCTGGTTGCCCTGATCATTTCTTTAGGCACCGGCATCGGCATGGGAGCAGCGGTAATCGTATCCCTAAACAAAGGCGCCGGAAACGAAAAGAAAGCTCTGCAGGCGGAGGGAAACGCTTTTGTACTTCTTTTTTCCTGCTCTCTTTTACTGGTTTTTCTCCTTTACCTGCTGGGACGCCCTCTTCTCATATTGCTGGGGGCAAAGGGGGAGCTTCTCTCTCTGGCCCGGATTTACCTGAAATACATCCTGCTGGGCGGCGCCATCCAGGTTTTTGCCTCCGGTATGGTGCCTCTGATGCGCAATCATGGGGCCTCCTTCTATTCCATGTGCGCCATGGGACTGGGATGCATTTTGAATATTGTGCTGGATTATTTCTTTGTCATTGCCATGAGGCTTGGTCTGATGGGCGCCGCGCTGGCCACTGTATTGGGGCAGGTCATGACTTTGCTTTTGTGCATCGCATTTTATATAAGGAAATCAAACCGCATCCCCCTCCTTGCCATGAGGCCGGATAAGGACGTGATCCTTTCTATCCTGCGGGTAGCGGCCTCCCCCTTCGGCCTTACCTACCTGCCCTCGGTTACCATTATTTTCATGAACCTGCAGGCTCTTGCCTACGGCGGCAAGGAAGCCGTCAGCGCTTATGCGGTGCTGGCCTATATCATCTCTTTTATGGAGCTTTTGGTGCAGGGCATCGGGGACGGGAGCCAGCCTCTGCTTTCTCTAAGTGAAGGAAAAGGCGACAGAAGAGCCCTGAAAACCTATTCCCGCTGGACCTTTTCCCTTGGGATTGGCTTCGGGCTCCTGGGGGCGGTTTTCTTCTTTTTGGTGCGGAACCTTTTGCCCTCCTTTTACGGCACTTCCGAAGAGGCGGCTGCCTACATTGTCCATGCTGCCCCTGCCTTTGCACTGGTGATGGCCCTTTACGGCCTTACCAAGCCTGCTGTTTCCTACCTCTATGCCACGCACCGGGTGGGAAAATCAAGTATACTGGTCTATGGGGAAATCCTTCTGACCTTAATATTTATTTACCTGCTGCCCGCCTTCCTTGGACTGGACGGCGTGTGGTATACCATCCCGGCTGTACAGGCGGTCCTGGCCGGGCTGTGTATCCTTTTCCTTTCAGGGCCGGAAAACAAGGCCGGACAGCTCTGACCGGCACAGTCCAGGCGCTGCGCTGCCTTTCACGGCCCGGGCTGTGCCATACCGGATCCCGCAAAAAAGGGACAGAGCATATCCTGCCTGCTGTCCCCTTCTGTCACCTCTTATTTTCTCACACACCACCGATACTGGTACGCTCCTAAATGCACCTGCTGAAGGTCTACCGATTCTCCCGTAAAGACATCCTCATACTCCCCGCAGAGGGTTGGCAGACAGCTCCACTGCTCCCACTCGGAGAAATTAGACAGGCAGACCAGCTCCTGGTCGCCCAGCGTACGGCGGATCGCAAACACCGGCATGGCGCCCGTATCCCAGGTGGTCACACAGGCCTTGCTGCCAAAGCAGGGATTTTCCCTACGCAGCTTCTCCAATCTCTTAAGTCCTTCCCAGACTCCGTACTGTACCGTCCCTTCTTCGGTTCTTCTCTCTGCATTTTCCCAGTTAAAAACGCTTCTGTGAAGATAACGGCTGTCCGCCGCAAGATCCGGGTTTTCCTTATAGCTGTAGTCATTCACCTGCCCAATCTCGTCTCCCGAGGACAGCATCAAAAAGCCCTCCAGGCTCATACAGGCGGCATGCATCAGCAGAACTCTCTGAATCCCCATGGCTACCTGGGCCCTGTCGTCCTCAAAGCCGCCCTTTTCCACCCCGCAGAGACTGGCCGTGGTGCCGCAGCTTCTGGCGTCCTTCGATACCGGGTCGTAATTATAAAGCTCTCCTCTTGCAAAGCTTCCGGGGAACACCCCTTCAAAGAAATGATACAGATATTCCTTGTGGGAAAGAGGGTCGATCATGAGCGCTTTCTCATAATCCTCATCCAGGCCCCATCCAATGTCGTCATGGCAGCGCAGATAATTGACAAAATAGCAGTTTTCCGGCAGGGAGTGAATCTCATCCATCAGATGCTTGAGCAGGCGCGTATCCCTTGTTGCAAGGGCTCCCCAGAGATTTACCATGGTGGAGGCTCCGTAGAGCATGTGGCATTCCGGCTTTTCGGGGGTGCCGAAGTAAGGAGGCAGCTCTCTGGGAGCCATAACCACCTCTCCCTTTAAAATCACTGCCGGACAGACCACCTCCAGAATCATACGCACCATCCGCACGATCGTGTGAACCTGGGGCAGGTTACGGCAGGTGGTTCCAAGCTCCTTCCAGATATAGGGAACCGCGTCAATGCGCAAAACCTCCACGCCCAGATTGGCCAGAAACAGCATATTGGCGGCCATCTCATTAAAGACTACGGGATTTCTGTAATTTAAATCCCACTGATAGGGATAAAAGGTACTCAGCACATGCTTTTTCATCTCCTCGCACCAGATAAAGTTTCCCGGCGCCGTAGCCGGAAATACCTGGGGCATGGTTTTTTCAAATTCCGACGGAATATCGTAGGTATCGTAGCACTGATACCGGTCTATGTACTCCTGCTCCCCGGCCTTGGCCCGCATAGCCCACTCATGGGTATCTGCCGTATGGTTCATGACCATGTCCAGACACAGGCTGATCCCCCGTTCTCTGAGGGCCTTGGTAAGTGCCTGCAAATCCTTGTTGGTTCCCACCTGGGGATCCACCATGCGGAAATCCTCCACCGCATAGCCGCCGTCATTAAAGGGGTGAGGCATCTTTAAAAGGGGCATCAGATGCAGATAGGTAATCCCCTGCTCCGAAAGATAATCCAGATGGGAAATCAGCCCCTTAAGGCCTCCCGCGAACAGCTTCGTGTACATGGTCACACCCAGCATATGGCTTTTCTTAAACCAGTCAGGATCCGCCTCACGCTTTTCGTCCAGCGCCTTCAGCTCCTTGGAACGCTTGTCATAAAAACCCTTCATGGAAGAAAGAAGCTCCTCATAGCCCTTCTCATCATGATATAATTCCATATACTTTTCTTTTAATTCCTGCTCGTGGCCTGAAAGCCGCTGAGCAAATTTACCTGTCTGTGCTGCCATTTTCTCCTCCTATTTTCCCTTATTATTTCTCGGATGTCCTTCCACATGCCTTAGAAAAAAGCTTTTATATTGCTTCCCACTCAATCAAAACGCTCTCATACTCCCCCGGCACCCTGCTTAAGGTAAGGCCGCCGTTCATCCAGGTTCTCCCGCTGTGAACATGGCCGTTTAGCAGGCAGCGGTAATTCTTATCCGGCGCAAGCCCCTTCACTTTGGTATGTACCGGAAGGGGATTTCCCTCCGCCGAGGTCATAACCAGGGTCTGTAGCGCGTGGTTTTGTTCCCCGTCCACAAACTCCCAGGCGCAAAACCGCTCCTCTGTTCCTGTGAGCCGGTAATAGGTTCCCTCATGCGTCAGGGAATAGTATTTGTGAAACTCGGCGATCTGTTCCTTTACAAGCTCCTTCTCTTCCCCGCTCATCTTGCCCAAATCCAGCTCATAGCCAAAGCTGCCTGAAAGCGCCACATGTCCTCTCGTCTTAAAAGGCGTCACTCTGCCGGTCTGATGATTGGGCACGGCAGATACATGGGCTCCCATGGTGCTTACGGGATAGAAGAAGGAGGTTCCGTACTGAATATTCAGACGGTTCACCGCATCCGTGTTGTCGCTGCACCAAATCTGCGGCGAATAATACAGCATGGCCGCATCAAACCTTCCGCCTCCTCCGCTGCAGCCCTCCAGCAAAACGTCCGGGAATCGCTCCAGCAGCCTTTCAAGAAGGTCATATACCCCCAGGATAAAACGGTGATATACCTCCCCGTTTCTTTCTCCTGTATATACATGGCTGTAAACGTCGCAAATGCTCCTGTTCACATCCCACTTTACATAGTCTATGGGGGCATGGCTCAAAATATCCGTCAGTTTTTCCAGAAGATACTCCCTCACGTCCTTTCGGGCCATGTCCAGTACCAGTTGGTTTCTGCTCCGGTTGGGCTGCCTGCCCGGTATGGCAAGGGCCCAATCCGGATGAGCCCGGTAAAGCTCGCTGTCCTCGGAGATCATCTCCGGTTCAAACCACAGGCCGAACTTCATGCCCAGGCCATGGATTTCATCCCCCAGCTCCTTAAGGCTCCCGCCCAGCTTTTTCTCATTCACAAACCAGTCTCCCAGGCCGCTGTTGTCATCCTCCCGCTTGCCGAACCACCCGTCGTCCAGCACGAGCATCTCAATTCCCAGCTCCGCCGCCTGTCCTGCCAGGGCAGTCAGCTTTTGCTGATTGAAATCAAAATAAGTAGCCTCCCAGTTATTCAAAAGCACCGGCCGCCGGGCAAACTGATATTTTCCCCGGCACATATGCTCTCTTAATATCTTGTGATATTGATGGGACAGCTTGGAAAAGCCTGCATCCGAATAGCTTAAGATCACCTGAGGAGCCTCAAAGGTCTCCCCCTTTTTCAAGCGGAAGGAAAAGTGCTCCGGCAAAATCCCCATCAATGCTCTCGTCTGTCCTCTCTGGTCCGTCTGGGCGCAGGCGGTAAAATTGCTACTGTAAACCAGACACATGCCATAGCAGTCCCCGAAATCCTCTGTGGCCCGGGGATCGCACAAAATCACGGAAGGGTTATACTGGTGGCTGGAGGTTCCGCGCCGGCTGCCGATCTCCAGCTTCGTGCGGCGCACTCTGGTTCTCTCTAATCCCCGCTCCATGGCATGTCTTCCAGCAAAGGTAATCATGTCGTATTCCCCAAACTGAAAATCAAGACAGCAGGAGAGGCATTTGTCAAGCCTTATCTCCTTTTCTCCCTGGTTTTCCACCACAAGCGCTCTGGTGATCACATTTTCCTTTTCGAACACACCGTAAAGCAGATGCACCGCCGCCTGGGAGGCCTTCTCCCGCATGGTGATCACAAGGGTTTCCCCCTTTTCCTGATCCGCGTCGTAAAGCGCCGGCATTCCCTTTATTTTATAGGAGCCGGAGTAAGTCTCATAGCTCTCAAAACGAAAGTCTGCCGCCATGCTTCCGTCCTCATGCACCAGGCCAATACAGCTTTCGCGGTAATCTCCCACTCCGTCCGAGGGCAGCTCCTGGGGCAGGCAGTCCAGAGAATATGTCCTCTCTCCCCCTGCCTCCGGCGGATTGCCCGAAAAGCCCACGTCTGCGCGAAAAATTAAGTCCTCCAGATTTTCCCCGTCGATCCGTTTTCCGTAATATGTGTGAAGCAGTACGCCATGCTCGTCTGCATACATTTGATAGGTGCTGTCCTTGGTGTGCAGATGGAACAGCCTTCCTTTCATTCCAATCTCAATTGCCATGTACTGTTTTCTCCTTCATTCTTTTTGTGCTGCCCTATTGTAATCCGTAATTTTTATTATACCTTATCCACTCTATAATTTCCATATTTCATATGACGCTTTATTGGGAGTTGTTTTCATCAAAATGCTATATTTTCTGTTTTTGGCTGAAAAGAGGGCGGGCAAACTAACCAAAATACAGCGTGACTTTAGCGCCGGCCTGTGATAGAATGATAGCGTTTCGCAGTGAATACCAGAGAATACCTGCATGGAGAAGCCTTATGATAAGAAAATGGAAAAACGACGAATTTTACACTCAGATTTTTAAGCTTCTGCTGCCTATTGTGCTGCAGAACCTGCTCAGCGCGGCGGTGAGCTCCGCGGACGTAGTCATGCTCAATTATGTAGGACAGTCTTCTATCTCCGCCGTTTCACTGGCCTCCCAGTATGCCAGCGTCCTGTTCATGGTCTACTACGGCTTAGGCACAGGAGCCACTATTTTGTGTGCCCAATACTTTGGTAAAGGAGATCTTCGGGCCATTGAAATCGTGGAGGGAATCGCCCTGCGCTTTTCCATGCTGATCTCCATTGCCTTTGCGGCCTCCGCCCTCCTTGCTCCGGAGCTGATGATGAAGCTCTTTACCAACGATCCCGAGCTGATCTCCATCGGAAGCTCTTATCTGCGCTTTGTGAGCATCAGCTATCTGTGCTGGGGCGTTACCGAGGTTTACCTTGCGGTGCTGCGCAGCGTGGGCAGGGTGGTGGTCAGCACGGCGCTGAACACCCTGGCTTTCACCTTAAATATACTCCTGAATGCAGTATTTATCTTCGGCCTGTTCGGCGCGCCCAAAATGGGGGCTCCGGGGGTTGCTCTGGCCACCTCCCTTTCCCGGGTCATTGAGCTCATCTGCTGCTTTTTGGTCTCCGCCCTCAGTAAGGATGTAAAGCTGCGCCTGTCCATGCTTTTTTACAGAAATAAGGTGCTCTTTAAGGATTTCCTCAGGCTCTCTCTCCCGGCTCTCGGCAACGACGTGGCCTGGGGCGTAGCTTTCTCTATGTACTCGGTGATTATCGGTCATTTAGGCTCCGACGCCGTGGCCGCCAATTCCTTCGTGGTGGTGGCCCGCAACTTCGGCACCGTCCTGGCCTTCGGCCTGGCCAATGCAGGGGGGATCCTGCTTGGAAATATCATGGGAGAAAACCGGCTGGACGCCGCCCGGCAAGGGGCCGGCAAGCTCCTTAGGCTCACCATTATAAGCGGCGCCATCGGGGGCGTGATCATTCTCGCGGCAACCCCCTTTATCCTGAAATACGCTACCCTGACCGAGACTGCCATGCATTATCTGAAATATATGCTTCTGATCAATACATACTACGTGATGGGCGCCGCCGTAAACACCACCCTCATCGCCGGCGTGTTCCGGGCGGGAGGGGATACCCGCTTCGGCTTTATCTGCGACGTCATCGACATGTGGGTTTATGCCGTTCCATTAGGCTTTTTGGCCGCTTTCGTGTTCCGGCTTCCCGTCATGTGGGTGTATTTCCTTCTGTGTACCGATGAATTTGTGAAATGGCCCTGGGTCATCGGCCGTTACCGCAGCGGCAAATGGCTGCACAATATTACCAGGGATAATATTGAGTGATTAAATAACACAGGCAGGTACAGTTCCTTTAAAAACTATCGGAATATCCGCCGTTCTTAAATCATCAATATCAAATCTTTCATATATTCTCCTATTCCGGCCTGATGCTGATCTCGCCGCTGGAGAGATACTCCACCGCTCCGTCCTCGTACTGTACCTTCAAATGGCACTCCTCATTAACCCCCAGTACAAAGGCGTACTCTCTCTCCTGTCCTGCCCTGTCCCGGCGCGTCTGACCGGAGGGAGTAATAATCCGGACTCTCTTTCCAATGACAAAGCAGCGCCTGCGGTATTCCTCTAAATAGTCACGGGCAGGAAACGTCCTGTAATATTCCATAAAATTTTTCAAAAATTCTGATGCAAGGCGATTACGCATATTCTCCTTTGGAGCGGAAGAGGCAAAAACCGCCCCGGCCACTTCTTTTACTTCCTCCGGGAATCCTCCCTCAGGCTCGTAGACATTGATTCCTATTCCAACCACCACATATTCCAGCTTCCCCTCCTCCAGGGACGAGGAGCCTTCCGTCAAAATCCCTGCGATTTTTTTGCCCCGCATCCGCACGTCATTCACCCATTTGATTTCCGATTCCTCCCCTGATACCGCCTCCACGGCCCTGGCGGCGGCGGCGGCCGTTAAGGTGGTCAGCATGGCGGCCTCCTGGGGGGCAGCATCCGGGTGAAGAAGAAGGCTCATATAAATCCCCGTCCCCTGCGGAGAATAAAAGCTGCGGCCCCTGCGGCCCCTTCCGGCGCTCTGCTCTTCCGCAAGCAATACCATATCCCGCTTCTCACCCTCGGCGGCATATTGCTTGAGCACATTGTTGGTGGAGTCCACCTGCTTCTCCACCTGCACGTGAAGGAGAATCCCCTCTCTTGTGAGCTCCTGCCCGATAAAGGCCGCTGAGAGCACATCCGGCGCTTCCCGCAGTACATACCCTCTGTTGTTTACCGCCTCAATGGCATACCCTTCTTTTTGGAGGGTCTTTACCGCCTTCCACACCCCTGCCCGGGATACCGAAAGCTCTCTGGCGATTTCCTCGCCGGAAAAAAACTCCTCCCGATGATTTTCCAATAATAGCAAAACCTGTTCTTTGATCGTCATAATCTGTCTTTCCTGTAAGCTGAAAGGAAATGCCTCTCTGTTACAGAAGCATTTCCTCAATAATTCCGGAGGCATCCGCCACCAATCTGCTGCAGGGCCTTGAAGCATAATACTCTTTGGTCCTTGCCGAAGGCTTTGCGCTCTCCTCCATTCCCTCAATTCCAAGCAGTTCCCGGCAGATAATAGAATTGTTTTTATCCTTAAACCGATCCGCCATCTCTCTCACAAGGAGATAAATCTTCTCCTTGCCTTCCTCATTCTCAGGAGCCGTATTCCCTTCCTTTAAGCCGGCCAAAAGGGCCATAGCGGACACCACGCCGCAGATCTCCCGCATCCTGCCCACGCCGCCGCCCATAGAGCTTGCCAGCTTAAGAGCAGTCTGCCTGTCCATGCCAAAGAGATCCGCATAGGTGGCGAACACGGACTGGGCACAGGTATAGCCCGACTCAAAGGTGGCAACGGCCTGCTCAATCCGGCTCTCCATCAGCCCTTCTTTCCACAGCACTTTTTGTATTTCTTGCCGCTTCCGCAGGGACAGGGATCATTAGGATATACCTTGTCCGGTTTCACAATGGTGGTGGAGGATTTCTGCTCTCTGTAAAGAGCCTTGCGCTTATCCTCATCAAAAATGGGCTCCCACTGAGGCAGCTCGTAAAGCCAGTCCGCCCCTGCCGCCACCATGTTTTTGTACAATAGCTCCTTTTCAAAGGCGAGGCTTACCTGGGTATCCTCCTCCATCTCCTCAATGGGATTGGGTTCCTTCAGGCTGTCGTTGATGCCGTCCAGAAAGCCTGTCATGGTCATAATATCCACACCGTATTTTTCTGCCAGCTCCTTAACCGTGCCCTTTACCTCCTCATCAGGATTTTTCAGAAGCTCCGCATAAATATCTTTTTCTTTTAAGAAATATTCATCCCAGAGCCTTTGCAGATCTCCTTTATTGGCTGTCTGTGAGTAGGCGGTTTCACGCCATTTTTTTAGCAGTTCCATTTGTTCTCTCCTCCCGGTTATTCCAGATATTGTATCACAGCCCATTCTCCCGCCGCACTGTCCGTCATCCGGTATCAGGTATTTCTTAGGGGCGATGCTGTAAACTCTGCCCTCAGTATACCTTATATTGAAAAAAAAGTAAAATTTTTTTAACCGGAATGAATAACTCTCAGCTTATGGGTCATAATACTAATAGTCAATGGAACCCCCTCCTTTGATCAGGCGCATCCCATAGGGGATGCGCTGGTACCTATGATAAATGAAATACTTATCCTCCCCTAAGGAAGCCTCTAGGACTGCGGAAGCCGCAGTTTTAGGGGCTTCCGCTATGCTTAAGGGCTTCAAAATGGGGATTTTGGGGTGTTGCCAAGTGTTGCCAAGCTGGAAGCCAGTGTTTATCAGGTTTTTCGGCTTTTTGTGATTTTGCATAATGTCTGCTTCATGGTCTGCATTGCCAGTATTTCAGGCACTTTCTACATGAATTTTTCTCTAAGCGCTCTTATCAAACTTGTGTTCTTTTTCAGCATTGGCAACAAGTTTAATGTTGCCATCAACTCCTTTGAGAACATTATGCAAACATAGCCTCCACTTGTTCACCTCCAAAGTCAAAATCATATATTTTAAATATTTCATTCTGTATAGCCAGATTGTCTTCGTAATCGTTTTTGCATTTATAGTAGGTGTTCAAGGTTGTACTTTTATTCTTATGTCCTACATTTTTTGAAACCAATGCCAGCTTCATGCCCTTGTCCAGACAGTTGGTTACATAACTCCTTCTGCAGGTATGAGAGGGTTTGTATTCCACTCCTGCATTATTACAAAAAGCTTTGAAGGTACTGGTAATATTGCTTTCCTTTACCATATTTCCGCTATTTGCCGGAATGACATACTCACTTTCAATACCAGCCTGCTTAGTCCTGCGCTTCTGCTCCATCAGCCATTTATAGGTAAAGTCATTGATGACTATGGTTCTGCGGGAAGTTTTATTCTTTGGAGTGCTTTCCTCATAGATTTTGGAATTGGTATCGTAGTCCGTATACTCTGTCTGCGTTCTCTCTATCTTGATAGTTCTGCGTTCAAAATCTACCTTGCTCCATTTTAAGGCAAGCAGTTCGCCCAGCCTTAAGCCAGTGCCACAGAGAATAAAAAGAGCCGGAGAGTTGCGGTATTTCCTGCATTTGTTCCAGCAATTCATAGAACTGGACTGCAAAGCATTAATCTCATCATCTTCCCATACGCCAAGTTCCTTATCTTCATGCTCTTTACATCTGTCCTCGTTGATTTTTACCTTCCGCATAAAGTTCCAGCTCATAATTTCCCTGTCACAGGCGTAATCAAAAGCCTGACTGACAATGCATTTTATCTGGCATACATAAGAATAAACGATTGTTCCATTTGTCAAGGTACGGATAAAATCATCACAGTGATACTTTTTAATCTTCCGGGCAGGGATTTTCCCAAAGTTGCTATCCTTCACATAATTTACATATGCCCTGTAATATCTGCTATGTGTCTGCTTCTTGAGATCCCCTTTGGCAAATTCCAGAAACATTTCTACCACCTGTGCCACCGTATCGTTTTTATGCTTCTCTAAATCCACCTGACCTGTTATTGTCCTTCTTGCTTCCTTACGAAATTTCTTTTTTACTTCGTCCTCTGAAGCCCCTGTGATCTGGTGGCGTTTTCCGGTCTCTGAATACTTAGTAGGAATCGTGGTATAAAATTGTATCTGCAATCCTTTCTGCCGGGAATTGATTTTCGGAATCATAATCTCGCTCATGGTAATCTCCTCTTGCGTTTTGCACAAAAGGACATCTGCCACATCCTCTAAATCTATATTAATTATACCACTTTTTATCAGATTCAGCAATTCTCTGTTTGATATTTCGATTTTTAACTAACCTCCAAAGCGTCTCCTTTCTCGAATTTTCTTCTTACGTACTTCTACCTGCCACCACAAGAAATCTCCCATTTTTCCCATGCACACGCCTGTCACAAGTGGCAAGGGTGATAATGCTGGCAGGCGCATCCCCCGCCGCGCCGGGAGGGGTGGCACAGCCGGGGCGGGCCGTCAAGGGCAAGCCGCCGCAGGCGGCGGGCGTTC
>ERZ808037.1796-NODE-1796-length-12702-cov-3.707406_pt1 | contig 12702 bp, 8 predicted proteins | sample MGYA00380190_ERZ808037 | MGnify/ENA primary metagenome ERZ808037 (study PRJEB31490, sample SAMN06133399) | mouse gut metagenome | isolation source: J9 | host: mice | place: China: Chengdu | collected 2015-05 ...
CAGCAGAAGCTTTTGCATCTCTCCGCCTGAGAAGTCGGCTGCGTCTGTATCGAACTGCTTGTTCATGGGGGTGTCGATGCCCTTGGGAAGGGAGCGTATCTTGTCTGCGATTCCCGCTTTTTCCAGGCAGTCCCACAGTAAGGCATCATCAATCTCGCTCCGGTCCTGGAATGCCAGATTTTCCGCTATGGTGGTGGGCAGTATCGTATAGTTCTGGGGCACCATGGAGAACAGCGTATAGAGTTCGTCCCGATTGTACTCGCCCAGAGGATGCCCATCGATGAGGATTTCTCCCTGGTCAGGCAGTATCAATCCGCACATCAGCTTTGCCAGGGTGGTCTTTCCCGCGCCGTTGAGCCCTACCAGGGATATGTTCTCACCGGCGGCAATCTGAAAGGAGATATCCTTAAGCACTGGCTGTTCCCCTTTCGGGTATTGATAAGTGACATGCCTAAACTCAATGGAAAGAGGGCGGCCTTTCGGGAGGGGGATTCCGGCTGCGTGGTTCATCTTATTGTGGTTTTCGTCAAAATAGGTAATGCAGTCCGAGGCACCGAGGGCTGCCTCATGGGCGGAGCCGATGTACTGCACGATTCCGTCAATGAAAGAGGAAAGCCTTGCGATGGCGTTAAAATACAGGACAAACTCCGCCGATGAGAGATTTCCGTGGACGGCGTTCCAGATCAGGAACAGGTAAGCGCAGCCGTCCCGCAGAAAGCCCACGCCGAAGCTCACATAGGAGGACAGGCTCCGGTTCCTCTGCTGGTGCCTGAGCAGCCGGACATATTCCCGGAGGACCGAGCGAATCTTATCGTCCAGAAAGGGCGTGAACTCGTAGAGCCGGATATCCTTTGCCGCCTTGGGCTCATTGGACAGATACCAGGAAAGATAGTCTATCTTCCTTGCGTTTGCGTTTCGCTGGTCCCGCTCCTCATGGTCTCTGTCCTGCTGATAGCGGCGCGGAAGCAGAGTGACCAGCGACCCTGCCACCAGCAGTACAAGAATCCAGGGACTGAGCATGGATATCACCGAGCCGAACAGCACGAAGCACAGCACATTGGCGGTCATGTCGGCAAAGCGGATGACGAAGCGTCCCGGGCTGCCTTCCGCGCCTTTTCCCAGAATCTGGTTTACACGATCGTAGATTTTCTTGTATTCCGGATCGTAGTACAGAAAAAAGTCCTTTTGCAGCTCAGTCTTTATGATTTCCCAGTGGAAACGATAGGCGTTGTAGTGTTCAGCCAACCCTCTTATTTGGGAGATAAAGTCCTTTACCAGGTTGAAGAAGAGGGTCGCACAGAGCAGGACAGTGATGATCAGCGCAATCTGGTTAAAGTCCTCGTTGGTCTGGAGACTGTCCAGGATGATGGAGGGCGTGTAGAGCCCGATGGCATATAGGAGCACGGAGAGCGGAACCAGAGCCACCGATGACCAGATCAGGCTCCTGTCCCACTGCCACATTCGCCGGACAAGCCATTTTATGCAGTAGAATATGCCGTATTTTGGCTTGCGCGTCTTTTCATTTTCTTTTTTTTGTTTCATATAGTACCTCACTTTCCCAAAAGACATCTATTGATAGGACTGGCCAGCCAATGTCCCTTTGTGTCTGTATCATATCACGGAAAAAGGGGCAGGGGACAGATCTGGCATAAAAAGTCAGTTTTTGGCACGAAAAACAAATTTAAGGAAAACAGTAAATAACTAGAGATTTCGGACAAAATATATTTTTATATAAATATACCTAAAAATTCAGAAAATTCAGAAAACATCAAAATGTCCCAGAAAATGCAACATCCTACACCACAGAAATCCCAAGAACCCCAGGAACTTTAAAACTTTTAAATCCTTGGAACTGCAAACCCTAAGCCTCCCTGAGACTCTCAGCCCCCCGAACTCTCAGCCCCCCGAACTCTCAGCCCCCTAAACTCTCAGCCCCTTGGGAAATATGAAAAATACCGTCCCCTGGGTTCCGCCAGGAACGGTTTCACAGCGGCAGCGTCACTTCTGTGGTATACCCGCCGTCCTCGCTTGCGCGGGTGAGGTAGCCGCCGTTCTTTTCAACCAGGGAATCCACCCGCTTCAGCCCGAAGCCATGGTCGCGGCCCTTGGAGGAGAGGAACAGATTGCCCACTTTGGGCTGCTTCTTCCCGGCGGAATTAGTAAAGGACATATAGAGCATGGCCCCTTTTACATGAATGTAGATATGCACGAAACGGTTTTCCGGCTCCAGCTTCGCGCACGCTTCCATGGCATTGTCCAGGAGGTTCCCGATGATGATGCAGAGATCCACATCGGGCACGGAAAGGGAGGGCGGAACCTGGGCTTCGGCCTCCACTTGGATCTCCTTGCTCTTCATCAGGGATATCTTGCTGTTCAGGATGGCGTCCGCCATGGTGTTGCCGGTCTTTAAGACGGTATCGATGGTCAGGATGGACTGGTTGATCTCGTCCAGATATCTTCTCGCCTTTTCGTATTCCCCGCTGTCCAGCTGGGCGGAGAGGGCCTGGATATGGTTGTGCCAGTCATGCCTCCACCCGCGCATGGTGCGGTAGATGTTCTCTATCTCGGCGTAATGCTGCTCCACCAGAGCGTTCTGATATTCGTTTACTTTCCTGTCTTTACGTCCAAACATCATATCGACCTCAGATAACTTATCATGGTTTTGTTGATTTCATCATATTGTCCCCGTCCCAGAGGGAGGGAAGAGTGGTTGTCGAGAAATACCTCGCTTTTGGTAATCCGGCATACATGGCGGAGGTTGACCACAAAGGAGCGGCCGCATCGGTAGAACCTCTGATCCAGCTGTTCCAGGAGGCCGGACACGGTCAGCCGCACCCGGTACTGGGCCTCACGGGTGCAGAGAATCATATAGTGCCCCTGTGACTCCGCATAGTAAATATCGTCGAAAAAGACGCGGATGGTCTCCCGCTCGGAGGTGACCAGCAGAAAAGGGCGCTCCTGTCTGCATAAATCCGCCGCCCGGCTCAAGACCTCTTCGAACTTCCCGGGCTGCACCGGCTTCATCAGATAGTGCAGCGCGGAGACGTCGTAACCCTCTGCTATAAAGTCGGAATACCCCGTGATGAACACGATCTGCACGCAGCTGTCCTGGGTGCGGATCTGCCTTGCCAGGTCGATGCCGTTTAATTTCCCCATCTCCACGTCCAGAAGCAGAATGTCGAAGTCCCTGTTCTCTTCATAATGGAACAGAAAGGCTTCCGCCGAGGGAAACGTCCTGACAGAGACAGGGATCCGCGCCCGCTCCGCCCAGGCGTCGACCAGGCCGGTGATATATTGTAAGTCCGTTTCGTCGTCATCGCATACAGCAATCGAAAGCGCCATGGCTGGGGGACGCTCCTTTCCTTTGGATTTGGGGACAATTCCTTATGAGGTCCACGAGTATCATTATAGACGGAAAACAGCATGAAATCAACCAAAAACGTATGCATTTATTGCGGTGGTCTTTCCGATATGGTATACTTAGGGCATGGTCTGAGAAGCCAGGAGATGCCAGGCGTCCGGATTTCGGGGGAACAGGGGCTTATGGCAGAGTACCGGTTCAGGCTATGTCCGAGGCCGGGCAGAAAGAGAAGGAAGTGGCGGGAGAGATGGGAGTGGATACGAAAGGGGCAGAGTCCCCGTTTGTCAGCATACTGGACGCAATGGAAGAGCCGGACCTGGAAAAGCGGCGTCCGGCCTTTTATCAGGATCTGAACATTGATCAGATCATCGACAGGATCTGCCGGCTCTGGGGAGAGAACGTGTCCTCTTTCTACGGGTATTTCCCGGCGGATGAGGCATGTGAGGATTACCGCCGGGAAGTGCTGGGGGATGTGAAGCTGACAGGGGTCTATGAGACGCTGCGGATTTTCACGGAGAAGATGGACGCCAGGAGAGAGGTGTTCGTCAAAAAGGAGGACGTCACCCACAGGCTTCAGAAAGCGGCGTGGCATGTCCGGGAGATCCATGATTACTGCAGGGCTTTCACGGAACTCTATGAAGCCTTAAGGACGGTGCCTTTCCGGTCGGAGGGGATGCGCTCCTTTCTGGGGTACCTGGAGCGGTATCTCGGCGGGGAGGGATTCCGCGCCATGCAGGGAGAAGCCGCGGGGCTCCTGGCGGAGATGGACACTTTCCGGCTGGTGCTGACCTATGAGAACGACAGGTTCTATGTGGCGGAGGGGGAGGTGCCAGGTGCCTATGACGCTTTCCTGGAGAGCTGCTTTCCGGGCCAGGGCAAGCGGATGGAAAGCCCTTTCGAGACGGTGCCGGAGCTGGTGGATCTGGAGCGGGAGCTGCTGAAGGTGTTCCAGAAGAAGAGCCCGGATTTCTTCGCAAGGGCGGAAGCTTTTTATCAAAAATACGATATCTATGCGGAGAAAATTCTGCTCCGGTTCGCTTCTGAGATTCGGTATTACCTTTCCTATTACTGCTTTGAAAAGAATATGGAAGAGCTGGGATTCCGGTTTTGTGTGCCGGAAAAGATTGCCGGACAGACTTTGAGGGGAACTCGTGACCCGGAGCCCAGCCGTTCCGGCGGACAGCGGGGCACAGAATCCGGAAATCAGGGCGATGGGGAGGATGAGCCGGAAAAACGAAGCGCGGAGACGGATTATTCGGTGGAACAGGGCGCAAAGGTGGATGATTCGGAAAAACGAGGCGTAGTGATAGATAGTCCGGTGGAACAGGGCGGAGCGGTGAGTCAGACGGAAAAAGGCAGCGTAGAGACGGATAGTCCGGGGGACAGAATGTATGCCAGAGGGCTGTACGACCTGGCGCTGGCCTGCGCGAATTCCGGGAGGGCGGAGGACATCGTCAGCAACCACATGGAATACAGGGCCGGCGAAAGCTTCTTCGTGGTGACAGGTCCCAACCAGGGCGGGAAGACCACCTTTGCCAGAAGCCTGGGCCAGATGGTGTACCTGGCCAAAATGGGCCTGGACATACCGGCGGAATCTGCGGCCCTGTACCATTTCCCGAATCTCCTGACCCATTTTTCGGTGGAGGAGAGCACACAGACAGGCAGGGGAAAGCTGATGGATGAGCTGGTAAGGCTGGTGCCAATCATGAAAGCCCCCTGTGAAGGGAACTTTGTAGTCATAAACGAACTGTTCACCACCGCCGCCAACTATGACGCCTGCATCATGGGAAAAAGGGTGTTGGAGCATCTGCTGGCACAGGGCTGTATGGGGATTTACGTCACCCATCTGGCGGAACTGGGCGAGGAGCGCCCCGGAGTGGCGAGCCTGCGGGCCATGCTGGACGGGCAGGGGGAGAGGAGCTTTAAAATAGAGAGGGACAGGGCTGCCGACCATGCCAGTGCGGAGAGCCAGGCGATAAAATATGGGCTGACTTACGGACAATTGAGGGAGAGACTGAAATGAACGCATATCTTCTTTATCCCCAAAGGGATTGGACAAATGCGGGCCGCTATAAGGATGACAGGACGATCATCCAGGATCTGGGGCTCAAGACGTTGTTTTCAGCCGCCGCAAAAGAGATAGAGATGGAGGGCGGCAAAATCATAAAGATTCAGGAAGCGGACCCCTTTATTGAGGAGACCATGAAGAAAGTGATGATGGTTCCGCTGGAGACGGAGGAGGAGATTCGTTACCGACAGGAGATTATCAGGGATTGCTATGCGGAAGAAGAGTTCATCCGCGGATTGTATGAGCGTTCGGAACAGATTCTGAAAGAATGGGATAAACTGGGGCGGAAAGTCAGCGGCAGAATCGGGGCAGGGTCGGTGAGGAGCCTTGTGACGGACGTCCATGTCCTGCAGCTGTTCGTGGACAGCCTGAGACAGCTGAAAGAATGGTTTTCCAAATATAAAGGGAAGCTGCGTTCCAGAGGCTTCCTGGCCCTGGAGGAAAGGCTGCATGCGGAGGTTTCCGACGAGCAGCAGGCGAATCTGGAGCAGATATTGAGAGACGTGGCATTCTTCGCGAACCAACAGGAGCACGAGGAATACGAGTTCAGGCGGATGGTGAACAAGCCAAGGATCGTCCTGGGCTGCAGGATAGGGGACGGACTCAAGCCCGGCTTCTTTCAGTTGGAAAGCGTGACCACCCAGGTGAAGAAATACCGTTCTTCCAATTCGGTTCTGGAGCGTGCCAGAGATTACATCAACACCCTGACCACGCCCTCTTTTTCCGTGCGGAGGGGAGAGGCGCTGGCAGAACAGGTAGATCAGCTGGAATATCAGTTCGTCCGCTATATCATCTCCTGCTGCGAGCCTTTGTTTGACTCCCTGAACAGCTTTTTTGACCAGCTGCATTTTCAGACAGCTTTTTACCGGGGGGCAGTGAACCTGAGGGCCTATATGGAAAGATTCAGGATACAGGTCTGTTTTCCGAGGGTGTGCGGGCACAGGGACCTGCAGTTTGCCGGGCTGAAGGAATTCGTCATGGCCATTGAGCAGAAAGTGGAGCCCGTGGGCAATGCCTGTGACATCCTTGACAGAAATCTGCTGATCATCACCGGAGCCAACCAGGGAGGGAAATCCACCTTTCTGCGCAGCATCGGGATTGCCCAGATCATGATGCAATGCGGCCTGCCCGTGCCGGCGGAAAGCTATGAGAGCGGAATTTTCCCGTCCTTTTTCACCCATTTCACCAGGCGGGAGGACAGCGAGATGAACAGCGGCAGGCTGAACGAGGAACTGAAGCGCATGAGCCAGATTGTGGACCAGCTTGAGGGGGATTCCCTGATTCTGTTGAATGAATCCTTTGCCTCCACCACGGAAAAGGAGGGGTCTGCCATTGCCTATGACATCATCAGGGCCCTGACAGAGAGCGGCGTGAAGATTCTCACCGTGACCCATCTGCTGTCCTTTGCCCAGAGGATATACGAAGAATCCGGGTCGAATCCGGATTCGAAAGTGGAATTCTTAAGCGCCCAGCGCATGGAGGACGGCAGACGCACCTTCAAAATGATTCCCCACGCGCCGGAGCTGACCAGCTTCGGATTGGATCTGTATGACGAAATCATTTCCTGCTGAACAAGGTTTCCCTTATCTTTACGGTGAGGAACCGCCCCCTTGCTATTATTTTCATTCTATTCCGCCCTGCAGTGTGTTATCGGTAGGGCATTTTGTCATAACCATATGAGTTCTGGCTACTGACTGAGCCGTCATCGTTATAGTGTATCAAATCATACCCATCCTCGTTGCAGATGTACGCTTCTGTGGCGCGTTTGCTGTCACCGTCATGGAGATAGATGGTAAATTCGTTTTCGCCGGTTTGTTCGCCGCTGACTGTCAGAACACCATCACTGTTGTAACTCTCATAGGAGTTGTACACGCCGTTTTCGGCGCGGGTGTATTTAAGGGATATCTTTCCATCGTCTGTGTAGACAGTCCTCCCGGACTCCCGGCCATCCTCAAAATATGTAAATTCATCGTGGATGGCTCCGTGGTCATACCTAACCAGCCCGTTCCGTCCGCCGCTTTCGCTAAACTTTTCGATATGGTCGATGCGTTCGGGATCCCCGGCGGTAAAGTCATGGTAATAGGTCACGCTTTCCAGCGCACCGCTGTCAAAATAGGTGTACGCTTTCGCACCTATGTCGCCCGATCCCAGGGAACTCTTGAGATAATCCTCGGTCTCCAGCATTCCCCTGTCGTTGCAGGTGATGGTGTAGGTATTCTGGGGAGTCTGATACACCGCACCGGAAAGCACGCCGTTATTATGCTGATAGGTGATGGAGTATTCCGTGTCCGTCGGGTCATCAGTATTTAGGAACTCCTTATAATAAGAATATTTATACATGGCGGGCTTTCCGTCCTCCTGCCAGGAAAGGGTCAGGGTATAGACCTGGGTCAGAGCCTTTTCGTTCCCGTCATCGTCCTGGTTGGTGTGGGATTCATCGAGAACATAGGTGACCGTCCTCCCATCGTCTGAAACATCAGCTCCATAGGTGTCCATACTGTGCTGGCCTTTCTGTATGTCCACCGGCTTGCCCTTGTCATAATGCCAGGTGATGGTCAGTTCTTCATCGAGTCGTCCATCCGCCGCATAGAACCAGGTTTTGGCGGGAACGCCGCCCACACGTTTTGTAAGCCAGTAGCCTCCACCATATTCGTAGGTGGATTGATAACCCTGGCCGCGCACCATGAGGTGGGACAGATCCTGGTACTCCGTGGATCCCGAGGATTCTTCTTTTTCGCAATCATATCCCCACTCATAGCTGGAGTAATACCGATCCTCCGGCACCTCCGGGGTCTTCCCGGCTTCAAACCCCTCTCCCGCTTCCAGGATTGGAGTGATGTCGGAGGCGACACCTGCGCCCCAGTGGTTCGGCTGTCCATCGCAGGGGCTCCAGCTATACCCATAAGTGTAAAGCTGGTTTCCAGCGGCATCTAAGGTAATCTTTTGGGCGGGATATACTGCCTTGCCGCTTAAAACAATATTTCCGGCACCGACTTCCATCTCATAGTTGTACTGAATCTGCCTGTACAGGGCACCATTAGGGTATTTCAGCAGCACGGTGTCCCGTCCACCGTCCTCGTTAAACGTGACATCCGCATCGCCGTAAAGTCCACGGAAGTTTCCCCAGCTCCAGGTGACCTCGTCTTTTCCGGCAGACTGGGAACCTCCGCCTGAGCCGTCTTTTCCCTCTGAGGATGAATTTCCGCATCCTGAAAGAGAAACAAGTGTCAATGTCGCTGTCAATAACATTGCTATTACTTTTTTCAATTTTTCCTCCCTTTCACCGTCCTGGCCAATATTTAGCATCTTCCTATTTAAGGGCTTAAGCTATTCGTTTAAGACCAGGCGTTCATAATGATTGTCAAAATATTCATACGCTTCAATGCCTTTCTTTTGGGCTATGATTTGGCTGTAATCTGCACAGATATCATGCTTTTGTCGACTCGTAAAGGATAGCATTGTTCGTAAAGCCTGTCAACAAAGTGGACTTTAACAAAATGCAAAGAATTTTCAGAAAAATTCTCCGTAACAGTTCTAGATAAAAAGTTTCATATCAAATGTCCGCTTTATTTGAATCGAACTGATAACGGGCTAAGTCCGCAGTATGAATTTAAGTTAAATAATAGATTGCTTCTGAGGAAAATGTTTGTTATACTCCAAATAGGTCGATAGCCTAAATTTTAGGTATGAATCGTGAGGAGAGAAAACGATGAATTACGCAGAGGCACTAAGATGTGTGGAGGAGCTTTGGGATGAATATTGCAGAGCCCTCCGGGAAAATGAGGAGCGCAGGACAGAGGTAGAGGACCGCTGCATGTCCTGCGGCGGAGTCAGCATGAAGTATGGAATGGCGGTGATCGGTGAACCGGAGCCGGAGGGATACCCGGTGTACATTGCGCTGCATGGAGGCGGGGGAGCGCCTACCCCTGACATGAACGACCAGCAGTGGCGGCACATGGCAGTCTACTACAAGGATGGCGTCAAGAACGGCATCTACATAAACCCCAGAGGCGTGCGGGATACCTGGGACACCCATGCCAATCCGGAGTCCTATCTGTTGTATGACCGGCTGATTGAGAACCTGATTGTATTCTGCAATGCAGATCCCAACAGAATCTATCTTCTGGGATTCTCGGCCGGGGGAGACGGTGTGTACCTGATCGGCCCCCGCATGGCGGACCGGTTCGCCGCCCTGCATATGTCGGCGGGACATCCCAACGGGGGAAGCCTGGTGAATCTGTACCATACGCCCATTCAGCTTCAGGTGGGGATGAATGATTCCGCTTTTGACCGGAACCGTGTGACCGTGCAGTATCAAATGTATCTGGATTCACTGCAGCAGGAAAATCCGGACGGCTATCTCCACAACGCCTATGTCCATGTGGATAAGCCCCACAATTTCGGAGACAACTCCGCAGAGTGCCAGCAGGTCATGATCGACAACAAGGCCTGGCTCAGCACCGGAATCGTGACCAGGCGGATGGTGGATTCCAATGCGGTGCGTTTTCTGGAGCAGTTCGTGCGGGAGCCGCTGCCCTGGCGCGTCATCTGGGAGATGAAGGACCGGCATGAGTCCTGGATGCGCAGGACGGACAGCTTTTACTGGCTGAAAGCATCCAAAGATGTCCAGAGCGGAACGGTCATTGCGCATCTGGATCAGGAGGAGAACGGAATCGTCGTGGAAAAGAATGATACAGGAGGCCAAGTGACGGCTCTTCTTCGGGACGGGATGCTGGATTTGGACATACCGATTGCGGTGGTGTACCCGGACGGATGTAGGATGGAACATCATGTGGTCAGGTCCAGGGAGATGGCGGAGGAGACGCTGCGGGAGCGGGGAGACAGGAATTACATCTTTACCGCCAGCGTGACATTGTAGAAAGGCGGGGCAGAGAGGGCCGTGGAGAGTGGCGCCTGCCCTTGGAACATAAAATAAAAAGAGAGATGTCCGCACAAGGCGGACAAGGAGGACGGACATGAAGAATGAAATCATCGGTTATGTAGGGAGCGGAGAGTTTACGCAGGAAGACGCGAGGAAGCTGACAGGAATCAACCTGGCTTTCGGGATCCTTCACAATGACGGCACCGTGGAGCCCGGGGGAGCCAAGGGAAAGATAGACATGATCCCCCAGATAAGGCGGTGGAATGCCAATCTGCGCATCATCCTCTCTATGGTACAGGCGGAGAGGGACGCGTTCACCCGCTGCTGCGCCGACGAGGAGCTGCGTGAAAAGGCGGCTGCTTCCCTGGCAGAGGCTGCCGTGAAGTATGACCTGGACGGAATCGATCTGGATTGGGAGTACCCTTGCGTTCCCTCCAACGGCAGTGCCGTCTCTCCTGATGATAAGCACAATTTCACATTGTTCTGTTCGGAAATCCGAAAGCACCTGGATGCCATCGGCGGTAGGAAGTATTATCTCACCATCGCCGCCGGAGCCGATCTGTACTATGTGAACAGCGTAGAGGTGCCGGAGCTGATGAAGTATCTGGACTATATCAACATCATGACCTACGACTTAAAGTGCGGCTTCCACGCCCTGGCAGGTCATCACACCCAGCTGTTCTCCAAGAATGCGGACGTGTTCATGAACAGCTGCGCCCAGGCCATGGAACTGTTCGTGCAGTACGGCGCAAGCCCTGACAGAATCCTGATGGGGGCTGCCTTTTATTCCAGAAAGTGGGAGGGCTTGAAGGACAACGAGAACCACGGTCTGCTGGAAATCTGCTCCAAGCCCGGCGGATACGGTCCGGATTATGAGATTCTGGTAAGGGACTACATTGACAAGAACGGATACACCTATTACTGGGACGATGAGGCACAGGCGCCGTATCTGTTTAACGGCTCCACTTTCCTTTCCTATGACGACCCTCGTTCCCTGAAAGCCAAGGCCGAGTATGTCAAGGAGAAAGGGTATGGCGGCATCTTCTACTGGGAGCACAAGTGCGACGGCACCGGAGCTCTGCTGGATACCCTGTACAAGGCTTTCCAGGAATAATCCATGTTTACGGGCGATGAAATCTACCGCCAGTCCTGGCGTCTTTCGCTCGTGGGTCAGGTTCCCAGGGAAGAGGTGCATTCCCAGGGAAGAGGTGCATTCCGATGAAGATTTTAAGGAGGTGGACATCATGCACAATGGTACATTACACGTCGTGCGCCCATGCAAAGCCAGTAGGTAGCGACACTTGCATGGCGTACAAAGTTGTCGGCAATCCCTTTTGAGGGAGACAACCAGTCGCTATTGATTGCTGGCTTTGTTCTTGAATGTTGCAAGTTACAGTCAAGAAAGGAGCCTGCGGTGAAATACATCAATGCAAAATCACTTCTCCCCGAGGAGCTGCTGGAGGAACTGCAGCACTACATCCAGGGCGGGTACCTCTATGTTCCTGCCACAGAGGAGCAGCGCCGGTGCTGGGGAGAGATGTCCGGATATAAGAAAGAGCTGCGGCAGCGGAACAGCGAGATCATGATGGCATATAAGAATGGTTCCACGGTGGAATTCCTTGCGGGGAAGTATTATCTCTCAGAGCATACGATTCGCAAGATTGTCCGTCAAAGCTGTGAATCCGAAGCCGCAGGCCGGAACAATGAATCATAGAAAGAATAATATGGAAACTGGAAAAAGGGATTGCGACAGTGCAGTCCCTTTTTGACGCAAAGAAACAGCACCGCCGTCCTGTCCGTCCATCCTGGAGTCGGTTTCCCGGAAGACTATGCCATTGTTCAGCATAGCGGCATGGCAACCCGGCAGCCCTATAGCCCATGGAGATACTGTTGATGCAATATGCGCTCTGGAGGTTCTTCCCGGGCTGCTCAGTCTTCCTGTCCCATACGAAAGGCTCGGCTCCGCTCCAGCCGCTCTCTCCAGGTCTTTTCAGAGCCCTCCTCTGTGGGCAGATAATAGCGCTTGTCTTTCAGGCTTTCCGGCAGGCAGGTCATCCGGGCGATTTTTTCTTCGGTATCATGGGCATAAGTATACCCCTCGCCGTAATGCAGCTCCTCCATCAGCTGGGTAGGGGCGTTGCGGATGTTCAGGGGAACCGGCTCCGCCAGCTGGCGGCGTGCATCCTCCTTTGCGGTCTCATACGCCCTGTAGATGGCATTGGAGCGAGGGGCCAGGGACAGATAGACCACGGCCTGGGTCAGGTTGAGATTGCACTCGGGTATGCCGTTAAAATGACAGGCCTGGTAGGCAGCCACGGCAATCTGCAGCGCCTGACTGTCCGCCAGCCCGATGTCCTCGCTGGCAAAGCGGATGAGCCTGCGGGCGATGAA
>ERZ808037.1797-NODE-1797-length-12694-cov-14.862963_pt1 | contig 12694 bp, 10 predicted proteins | sample MGYA00380190_ERZ808037 | MGnify/ENA primary metagenome ERZ808037 (study PRJEB31490, sample SAMN06133399) | mouse gut metagenome | isolation source: J9 | host: mice | place: China: Chengdu | collected 2015-05 ...
GTGGCCGAGCCGTACACCGCCACCTCCGCCATGATCTCCCGCAGGGCGGTGCGGGGGGCGTTGTCCGCGTCGATGAGAACGGCAAGGCGCAGTTCGTGTTCCATGGTGGGCGTCTCCTTTTCGCTTCGTTGCGCAATCAGTATATCACAGGCGGGGGAGAAAGGCCAGAGCAAAAAAATTTCTTTTTTCCGCAACGATTGAGCCGCCCAGGGCGTGTTATAGTCAGAAGGGGCCGCGGCGGAGCCACCCTTCAGGCTCTGCGGCGGCGAAAGGGGGGGACGAGATGGACCACTCCAACCGGTTGGAAGAATTGGTCAACAGATATGAGAACACCCTGTTCCGGGCGGCGCTGGCCATTCTGGGCGACGTCCAGGAGGCGGAGGACGCGGTGCAGGAGACCTTCCTGCGCTATCTGGAAAAGCGCCCGGATTTTCGGGACAGGGGCCACGAAAAGGCGTGGCTGCTGAAGGTGACGGCCAACCGCTGCAAAAGCGTTCTGCGCGCCCGGCGGCGGCACCCGGCGGTGGAGCTGCTGGACGTGTATCCCGTCGAGGATGGGGACAGCCGGGAGCTGGTGGAGGCGATTTTGGCGCTGCCAGCCAACCAGCGCTCGGCGGTGCACCTGCACTACTACGAGGGCTACACCTGCGAGGAGATCGGGAGCATCCTGGGCCAGCGTCCCGGGACGGTGCGCTCCCACCTGAGCCGGGCAAGAGAGGCCTTGCGGCGGTATCTATTGGAAGAAACGGGGGAATAATCAGATGAAACGATATCAGCAGTTTATGGACGGCGTAGCGGCCTCCGACACCCTCCACCGGCGGCTGGCGGAGCTGAAGGAGCCGGAAAAGCGGCCGGTGCCGTGGGTGAAGTACGGGACCATGGCGGCGGCGGTGGCCCTGGTGTGCGGCCTGGGGGCCTGGGGGCTGGGGAAGGTCCCGGGCGGTCCCGGCCAGCTGGCGGCCTGCTTTATGCCCACCTCGGCCCCGGAGCTGGGCGGGCTGGATGAGCCCGACATTGCCACGGCGGAGCCCGGCGATGTGACCGAGCCGGGCAGGCTGAGCTTGGGGGGCTACGACGTGACTAGGGACGGGATGACGACCCACTATGTCTTGCCCTATATTGAGTATGGGGAGACGGGAGGCACGGAAATGGCCCTGGACTGGGATGTGCCCCCCGGCGCGGTAAAGCGGGAGCTGACCGGAGAGGATATCGCCGCCCTGTTGGGCGGGGAGGACGTACTGACCGACCATCTGGCCTGGGGGGAGTATTACGTGCTGTCCGGCTGGGCGGCGTGGTATGAGGACGGCTCCTTCTGGGGGGCCTATATCAACGGCCTGATACCAAACTATGGCAGCGCGGTAGATCAGTTCCAGTTCGCCGTGACGGCGGGGCAGCTTCCCCCCACCTGCATCGCCTATCTGGGCAGCGTGGAGCAGAACATCGGCGGCGTCATCGTCACCGCCGATCAGGCGGACTGGGAGAATAGATTCGGAGAAGAGACAGCCAGCATCCACGACCGCCGGGTGAGTTTTATGACAAACGGTTACGGCTACCGCTTTGAGATGAGCTCCGGCGACCCGGAGGCGGCGGAGGAAATGGTCAGCCGCCTGGTGCGGCTGATTGCCGACCAGGGGATAACCCCCCTGGGTCAGGCTGGCTCCTACACCTGCCCCGACTGCGGGGTGTATATCGAAGCGGGCGTGCAGCATTACCACGCCCAGGACGGCAGCCCCCGGGACAGGGGAGAGAACTGGTGCGGCACCCCGGGGGCGGACACCGAGGCTTACCCCAGCTACAACGCCGTCCTCGCCTGCCGGACCTGCGGCGGGGAGGTCCCGGACGGGACAGGGCACCACTGTAAGCCGGACCCGGCGGGCGGCTGCGTGTGCGGAATCTGCGGCGAGGCGTTCCCGGAGGGGAAGGTACACAGCCACGAGCTGTGCGTCCTGCCCCCCGCCCCCACCCCCGGCATCCACACCTGCGAGGTGTGCGGCCAGGACATCCCCACCGGGATGGAGCACAGCCATCAGGAGAACCACCGCTGACCATCTGAGCCCCGCCCCGGCAAAGCCGGGGCGGGGCCTTTTTTGCCGCACGCAGGTTCTCTCCGCCCCGGTGCAGCCGGGCGGAATGTTTTCCGCCCTTGTGCCAGGGAGCGGCATGTGCTATAATATCCCCAAATATCGGACTCTGCTTCTGTTAAAATATAGGGCGAAGGGAGGGGACAGCGATGCCGCAGTCCGCCAATTACAAGCGCAAGCTCCTGATTCTGGCCAAGCTGCTGCTGGAGCGCAGCGACGACGAGCACATCATCTCCCGCCAGGAGATGCAGGCGGAGCTGGAACGGTGGGGGCTGAGTGCCGAGCGCAAAAGCATATACGACGACATGGGGCAGCTCAGAGAGCTGGGCTTGGATGTGCAGAGCCGCCGGGGCAGGGGAGGGGGCTGGTTTGTCGGAGAGCGGGACTTTGAGCTGGCGGAGCTGAAGCTGCTGGTGGACGCGGTGCAGTCCAGCCGCTTCCTCACCAAGCGGAAGAGCGACGCCCTGATCCACAAGCTGGAGGGGCTGACCAGCGTCCACCAGGCCAGGCAGCTCCACCGTCAGGTGTATGTAGACCGGCGGGTCAAGACCATGAACGAGAGCATTTTTTACAACGTGGACAAGCTCCAAACCGCCATCGCCGCCGGCCAGGTGGTGAGCTTCCGCTATTTTGAGTATAATGCCGTCCGGGAGCGGGTGTTCCGGCGGGAGGGGAGCAAGTACCAGCTCACCCCCTACGGCCTGATCTGGGACAGCGAGCAGTACTACGCGGCGGGGTGGGACGAGCTGCGGCAGGAGGTGCGCCACTACCGGGTGGACAAGATGGCGGACATCGTGGTGTCCAAGGTAAAGGGCCACCCCCCGGGGGACTGGACGGCGGAGGGCTATGCCCGGCGGCACTTCGGCATGTTTTCCGGGAGCCCCTGCCGGCTGCGGCTGCGGTGCGAGAACCGGCTGGCCGGGGTGTTCATCGACCGCTTCGGGCTGGAGGTGTCCCTGGTGCCCGACGGGCCGGACTGCTTCACCGCCGCGGTGGATCTGGTGGTCAGCCCGCCGCTGTGGGGCTGGCTGTTCGGGCTGGGGACCGGGGTGGAGGTGCTGGATCCGGACTGGGCGGCGGCGGAGTTTCGGGCCCGGCTGGAGGAGGTGGCGGCGCTGTACCGCCAGACTCCGGCTGGGGAGGGGGATGAATAGACCGCCCGAAAGGTGGGAAAACTGACCAAAACGGGGTGAACCCGATGGGAGGGCTTTCCATGGACCGGGTGGAGCTGGGACGGGAGTACTATGAGCTGGGGCTGGCGCTGGGCCCCCTGGGCACGGTGGCCATCGGCAGCGGCGGCGGGCCGCTGGCCCGGGCGCTGGCCCGGGCGGTCGGGTGCGGAGTGGCGCTGGCGGGGGGGGAGGCCAGGTTCCACGACGGCGGCTGCGCCGCCTGCGGCGCGTGGCTGGCGGAGTACTACGGCTTCCCCGTCTCCCTCTTCATCCGCCAGGAGGGGGCGCAGGTGGAACGCTTCCTGCTGAATGGGCAGGGAAAACGCTTTACACCAGCTGTTGTGGAGGGCCCCGCCGCGCCCAGCACGGGGGAATGGGATCTCCTTGCCGGGGCGGACTGCGCCTGGGCCGCCAACCGGGCGGGGGAGTGCCGGACGGGGGGCGGGCTGGCCTGGGTCCAGGGGCCGGCGGCCCTCACCCTGGTTCTGGAGCGGTTGGGCTATGAGGTGGTGGACCGCCCCCTCCCCGGGGCGGCGCGGTTTCAGGCCGACCGGGAGGGCTTCTCCCTCCGGGTGGAGGAGGGGGGCGGAGTCTGCGCTCCCCCGGGGTGCGACGCCCTGGCCGGGGCGGTGGGCTTCGCCCGGCAGCCCCAGGCGGTGCCCGCCTTCCGCCCTGGGGACGGCTTGACACCCCCGCCGGAGGTGTGATAAAATCCTTGCCGGGTCCGTCTCAGACGGACCCGGCCAATTTTTGTGCCCGTCCGGCCTGGAACGGGCTTTTTGACCGCGGATGACCCGCAGGAAAGGAGCGCTATGGAGGAAAACAAACCCCGGCAGAGCCTGTGGACCCGGGACTTCACCATCATCACCCTGGGCAGTGTGGTGTCCATGATCGGCAACTCCCTGTCCGGCTTCGCCCTGAGCATGATGGTGCTGGACTACACCGGCTCCACCTTTCTCTACTCCATGTTCATCGTGTGCTTCCAGCTGCCCATGATGGTTTGCCCCATCCTGGCCGGGCCGTACTTAGACCGCATGAGCCGGAAAAAAGTGATCTACCGGCTGGATTTCCTGTCGGCGGGGCTGTATTTCGGGCTGTTCCTGCTGCTGCGGGCCGGGTGGTTCAGCTACCCGCTGCTGCTGGGGGGCTGCGTGGTGGTGGGGGCCATCAACGGGGTGTACCTGGTGGCCTATGACAGCTTCTACCCCAATCTCATCACCCCGGGGAACTACTCCAAAGCCTACTCCATCTCCAGTATGCTCTGGCCCCTGGCCGCCATGTCCACCCCCGTCGCTGCCCTGGTCTACGATAAGATGGGCAGCGCCACCCCCCTGTTCGCCTTCAACGCCCTGTGCTTCCTCATCGCCGCCTGCTTTGAGCGCACCATCCGATACCAGGAGACCCACATGGACAAGGCGGCCCCGGCGGACGGCCTGGGGGCGGCGAAGCGGTTCGGACGGGACCTGCGGGAGGGGCTGGGGTACATCGCGGGGGAGCGGGGCCTGCTGGCGGTGACCCTGTACTTCATGGTGTCCGGCCTGTCCAGCAGCGGGGCGGGCAGTCTCCATCTGCCCTTCTTCCGCAACAACGCCGGGCTCTTCGCCATGTGGCCGGTGGCGGCGGTGACGCTCTATACCATCGTGTCCAATTTCGCGGTGGCCGGGCGGCTGGTGGGCGGGGTGATCCATTACCGGGTCAAGTTCCCCACAGAGAAGAAGTTCGCCATCGCCTTCACGGTGTATCTGGTGGTGAGCCTGCTGGAGGGCACCCTGCTCTATCTGCCCATCCCCCTCATGGCCGCGGCCTTCCTTTTCTACGGCCTGCTGGGGGTGACCTCCTACAACATCCGCATCGCCGCCACGCAATCCTACATTCCGGACACCAAGCGGGCCCGGTTCAACGGCACCTTCCAGATGCTCACCTCCCTGGGGAACGCGGTCGGCACCCTGCTGGCGGGCAGCCTGGCTGAGTTTATCCCCGAGCGGCAGGTGGCGCTGATGCTGAGCGCGGTAACCTTGTGCGCGGTGTGGCTGTTCATGTTCCGGGGACGGCGGGCGGTGGCCGCCATCTACAACCGGGAGGTGTGACGGCGGGGCGCGGCCCCGGCCCTTGACAGGGCTTGTCCCGCAGGGTAGAATAAAGGAAGCGCTGATTTTGCCGATTTAATCAGTCCTTCCTAAGAAGCTGTACCAATAGATCCCAGCACACAGCCTTGCGGCCCAAATTACCGCCAGGCTGCGTTAAAAAATCTTGAAATACACAAAGTATTCCTGCGATTTTTTGCCTTGTCGGCGGCAATTTTTCCTCGCAAGTCTGCATACTTCGGCTATTGGTACAGCTTCTAAAATATATCATATGGAAGGCAAGGGATATTATGGGAGAGATTATCCTGCTCAAGCAGGGAGAAATGGTGCTCAAGGGCCTGAACCGCCGGGGCTTTGAGGAAAAGCTCATGGGCAACGCCAAGCGGCGGCTGAAAAAATACGGCTCCTTCAAGGTCTGCACCCGCCAGTCCACCACCTATGTGGAGCCGCTGGACGAAAACGCCGACTTCGAGGGGGCCTGGGAGGCCATGGGGAAGCTGTTCGGGGCGGTGGGGCTGTGCCGGGCCCGGGCCTGCCCCAAGGACAAGGATGCCATCGTGGCGTGCGCCGTGGACTACCTGGGGGGCAAGCTTTCCGCCGCCCGTTCCTTCAAGGTGGAGTCCAAGCGGGCGGACAAGTCCTTCCCCATGACCTCCATCCAGCTGTCCCAGTATGTGGGAGGGGAGCTTCATGACCGCTTCCCCCACCTGACGGCGGACATGCACCGCCCGGAGCTCACCGTCCACGTGGAGGTCCGGGACTTTGACGCCTACCTCCACGCCGACCCGGAGCCGGGGGCGGGGGGCCTGCCCGTGGGCATGGGGGGCCGGGCCCTGTCCCTGCTGTCCGGCGGCATCGACTCCCCGGTGGCCTCCTGGATGATCGCCAAGCGGGGGGTCATCGTGGACATGATCCACTACTACTCCTACCCCTACACCTCCCCCGAGGCCAAGGAGAAGGTGCTGGACCTGGCCCGGCTGCTGGTGCCCTACACGGGGAAGCAGTGCGTCCACGTGGTGCCCTTCACCAAGATCCAGGAGGAGCTGCGCCGCGCCTGCCCCGAGGAGCTGTTTACCATCCTCATGCGGCGGTTCATGATGCGCATCGCCTGCCGGGTGGCCGAGAAAAACGGCATCCAGGCCCTGGTCACCGGCGAGTCGGTGGGCCAGGTGGCCAGCCAGACCCTGGACGCCATGGTGTGCACCGACAGGGTGTGCACCGTCCCCGTTCTGCGGCCCCTGGTGGGGATGGATAAGGAGGAGATTGTGCGGATTTCCCGGAAGATCGGCACCTTTGACACCTCCATCCTGCCCTATGAGGACTGCTGCACCGTGTTCACCCCCAAGCATCCCCGGACCAAGCCCAAATTGGAGGAGCTGGAGGAGGCCGAGGGGGTTTTGGACATTGACGGCCTTGTGGACGAGGCGGTCCAAAATATCGAGCGGGTCATGCTCGACCTGTAGGCTCTGGAACATCAAAAAGCCCATCCCTTTCAGGATGGGCTTTTCTGTTACGACAGCGCCGGGGCGGTGGCCTGATACACCCGGCAGTTTTCTTCCTCCATGGCGGTGAGGGCGCTGCGCAGGAAGGCGGAGGCCCCGCCGGAGCAGCTCAGCTCCACGTAGTTCATCCGCTTGGGGGTCAGCCCCCGGATCAGGGCCCCGCCGGAGGCGTAGTCCGTCCCCAGCGCCGTGGCCGACCACACCGCGCACCCCGCCTGGGCCAGCGCCTCCCGGCCCGCCTTGTCCAGGTCCGGGGCGGCGGCCACCAGCGCGGGGTACCGGGCGATGGCGGCCAGCAGGCGGCGGCCCTCCTCCAGCTGCTCCAGACAGTTCTCCAGCTCGGACCCCGCCAGCGCCAGGCCCACCGTGTGGCCGGCGCCCACCAGGCGGCGGACCAGGTCGTCATGGGCCTCCAGCTCCTCCGGGGCGAACAGGAACAGTGCCCGCTGTCCCCGTCCCTCCAGCAGCCGGGCGCAGTCCTCCGCGCCCTCGCCCCAGCGCAGGGCCAGATAGAGCTCCGCCTGGCTGGGGGCGGCGGAGGCCGACGCCTCCCCGGACGGAGCGGGGTCCGCCCCATCCACCGGCCCCCCCGAGGCCAGGTAGCGGCTGAGGTTGTCCGCCAGCTGGGAGTCGGCCGCGTTCACAAACCCCTGCTCGTTGAGGATGGCCGCGCTGTTGGTCACCCGGATCAGGGTGCCGTGCCGGGTGGAAATGCGGGCGCAGGTGATAATGCCGAAATATTCGCAGATCCAGTCAATGGGCAGAAAAACCGTGGAGTTTCGCATCATGGCCCGCACGGTCAGGCTGGCGCCGGACAGGTCCTGGGCGGTATTGGCCTGGAGGTCGAAGATCACGCCCTTCTGCCCCCCCTCGGAGGACACCAGAACCGTGCGCCGGGTGTTGTTGTACTGGGCGCTCACCCCCAGGTTGAACCCCAGGTCCCGGCTGGACAGCATGGTGTAGGGCACGTACAGCGTGCCGTTCACCGTCATGGGCATGTTCTCTGCAGTGGTCTCCAGCACCTTGTCATTCACCGCCATCAGATAGATGGTGCCGGACGTCCCAAAGGCGGGGAGCAGCAGCGCCGCCAGCAGCAGCGCCACTGCCGCCGCGGTCAGTCCCTTTTTCCAGTTCTTCATGCCGCCTCCTCCTTGCGATTGTGGTGCCGCCGTCCCCTGCGCGGCTATCGTCGCGCTTCTTGTCACGCTGCGCCTGCTCGCGACGCGCGGCTTCCCTCCGTCTCAGGCAAAACCCGCCTCCGCTGTGCGGCGGCTGGGCTTTCGCCTTCGCTGCGGTCCATCCGCGCTGCTCGCGACGGCTCCGCGCTTCTATTTTCCCGCCAGCCACCGCCGCGCCATGTCCAGGACGTGGTTGGCCGCCAAAATGCGGATACGGTCCCGCCGGGCGCCGGGAGAGGCCAAATTCAGCTCCTTTACCCAGCAGCCGTCCGGCGCGGCCAGAGCGACGTACACCAGCCCCACCGGGTTGCCCCGCTCATCCGGGTCCGGGCCGGCCACCCCGGTGACGGACATTGCCAGGTCGCAGCCCAGCACCCGCCGGGCCCCCTGGGCCATCTGCTCCGCCACCTGGGCGCACACCGCTCCCCGCTCCTCCAGCAGGGCCTGGGACACCCCCAGCACACCCGCCTTCACCTCGCAGTGGTAGCTCACCACGCCGCCCAGGAAGGCCGACGCCGCGCCGGGCACATCGGTGAGGCGCTTGGCCACCAGTCCCCCGGTGCAGCTCTCCGCCGTGCCCAGGGTGAGGCCCCGCGCCCGGGCCCCCTCCAGCACCACCTGGGGCAGGCCGGACACGTCCGCGCCGTACACCAGATCCCCCAGCACGGCGCGCACATCCGCCTCCACCGGGGCGATGAGGGCGTCCGCCGCCTCCGCCGTGTCCGCCTTGGCGGTGATGCGCAGCTCCACCTCCCCCTCCTTGGCGTAAGGGGCCAGGGTTGGGTTGGTCAGCTGGTTCATCCTGTCCCGCAGCAGGGCCTCCACCGCCGACTCCCCCGCGCCGAACACCCGCAGGGTGCGGGAGCGGATCACCCCCTCGCTCAGCCGGAACAGCCAGGGGACGGCCCGCTCCCGGAACATGGGCAGGCACTCCCTGGGGGGGCCGGGGAGCATCACCACATAGGTGCCCCCCTCCTCAAAGGCGCAGCCCGGGGCGGTGCCCCAGGCGTTGTCTAAAATGTCGCAGCCCTCGGGGAGGTACGCCTGCTGGAGGTTGTTTTCCGTCATCTCCTTCCCCATGCGGTGGAAAAAGCACCGAATGCCCTCGGCGCACTCGGGGTGGAACACCAGCCGTTTCCCGAAGCACTCCGCCAGGGTCTGCTTGGTCAGATCGTCGCAGGTGGGACCCAGCCCGCCGGTGGTGATGAGCACGTCCGCCCGGCTCCGGGCCAGCTCCACCGCCGCCCGCAGCCGCCCCGGGTTGTCCCCCACCACCGAGTGGTACAGCACATTCAGCCCCAGGGCGGACAGCTCCCGGCTGAGGTCCTGGGCGTCGGAATTGACGATGTTGCCCAGCAGCAGCTCGGTGCCCACCGACAAGATTTCTACCGTGTGGCTCATTGGCTCGGCCTCCTTGTGTGTTCTGGCCCTATTTTATCCTCCCACCCCCCTCCTGTCAAGGGCGGGGGACGGGGGGCGGCCCGGCCCAAACGCCCAATCAGCGGGGGAAATATGGGCGCTGCAGCCGCATTTCCCCTTGACATAAGGCGCTCGTGTGGTAAAATTCTTCTGGTGAAATGTACACAGAATAAACCAGTTTTTCCCATTAGCGGGAATTTACGGAAAGCGATGTGAGCGCCCATGAGGGAAAACCAAAAATCCGCGATCCCCCATCTGGTCCTCAGCGAGCAGACCTTCCCCATCATTGAGCAGGTGACCGCCGGAATGCCGGGAGGGTTTTTTATCTACCGCGCCGACGGCCGGGGAGAGCTGATCTACGCCAACCAGGCGCTGGCGGAGATTTTCGGCTGCGACAGCATGGAGCAGTTCCGGGAGTATACCGGCTGGACCTTTCAGGGGCTGGTTCACCCGGAGGACTGGGAGCGGGTGGATCAGAGCATCCAGCAGCAGATTGCGGAGAACGGCGATGATCTGGACTATGTGGAGTATCGGATCACCCGCAGGGACGGCAGCATCCGCTGGCTCCAGGATTACGGACATTTTGTGCGCACCAGCCTCTATGGGGACGTGTTTTACGTCTTTGTGGAGGACGCCACCCAGCGCCATCTGAAGGAGCTGAGCGAGGCCAGAACCGCCCGGCTGGCTCAGGAGCGGCTGGAGGCCCTGGAGGCGCTGAAGCACGAGACCACCGCCCTGCGGCTGGTCCACGAGATTCTGCGCTCGGGGATGTGGTGCGTGGACTTTGACCAGCGGGGAGAGATGGTGAGGGCGCGGTGGAGCGACGATTTCCGGGCCATGATCGGCTACCACAGCGAGGAGGACTTCCCCAACAACCTGGAGGCCTGGTCGGCGCTGCTCCACCCGGAGGACCGGATACGGGTGCTGAGCGAATACTACGCGACCATTGAGGACTACACGGGCCGGAAGATCTACGACGTGGAGTACCGCCTCCTGACCCGGGACCGGGGCTACCGCTGGTTCCGGGACACGGGAAAGCTGTCCCGCCGGGCGGACGGCACCCCCGTCACCTACGTGGGAATTTTTGTGGATGTGACCCAGCGGAAGCAGACGGACCAGGAGCTCCAGCGGCAGCGCAAGCTGCTGGAGGGGGCGCTGGAGCAGGCCCGGCAGTCCAACCGGGCCAAGACCGTGTTTCTCAACAACATGTCCCACGACATCCGCACCCCCATGAACGCCATCATCGGCTTCACCAACCTGGCCGCCGCCCACATGGATGACCGGGAGCTGGTGGAGGATTATCTGTCCAAGATCAGCGCCTCCAGCGGCCATCTGCTGTCCCTGATCAACGACGTGCTGGACATGAGCCGCATTGAGAGCGGGCGGGTCTGCCTGGAGGCGGCGCCCTGCCGCCTGTCCCGGATTCTCCGGGAGCTGAACGACATGGTTCAGGCGGATGTGGAGGCCAAGGAGCTGAACTTCTCCATCCAGGCCGGGGGGATGTCCCACGACCGGGTGGTCTGCGACAAGCTGCGGGTGAGCCAGGTGCTGCTGAACGTGGTGAGCAACGCTTTGAAGTTTACCCCGCCTGGGGGAAGCGTCTGGGTGGAGGCGGCGGAGACCGGCCCGGGGCCGGAGGAGTCGGCCTGCTATGAGTTCCAGGTCCGGGACACGGGCATCGGCATGAGCGCCGCCTTTCTGCGGCACATCTTCGAGCCCTTCGAGCGGGAGCGCACCTCCACCATCAGCGGCACCCAGGGGACGGGGCTGGGCATGACCATCACCAAGAGCCTGGTGGACATGATGGGAGGCACCATCACCGTGGACAGCCAGCCGGGAAAGGGAAGCCAATTTACCATCCGGCTCTGCTTTCCGCTGGCCTCCGGGCCGGAGGAGCAGGAGGAGGAGAGCCTGGGCTGGAGCGGCAGGGAGGAGGATTTCCACGGGAGGCGGGTGCTGCTGGTGGAGGACAATCAGCTCAACCAGGAGATCGCCGCCACCATTCTGGAGGAGGCTGGGCTGGAGGTGGCGGTGGCCGCCGACGGGGCCCAGGCGGTGGACATGGTCCGGGCCAGCGCCGGCAGCCCCTACGATGTGGTGCTGATGGACCTTCAGATGCCGGTGCTGGACGGGTACGGGGCCACCCGGGCCATCCGGGACCTGGAGGACCCCCGGCTGGCCGGTCTGCCCATCATCGCCATGACGGCCAACGCCTTCGAGGAGGACCGCCAGCAGGTGCTGGATGTGGGGATGGATGGGCATCTGGGCAAGCCCATCGAGATCGATAAGCTGATGGATATGCTGGGCGCTGTGTTCAGCGGCGAGTCTCTCCCGGGGGGACGGACACGGTACGGCCAGCAGGGCTGAAGGGGCGTCTCTGTTGGAGCTGCACCATAGGTCAAGGCCGTGTCAGCGGCGAATTTTGACGGCAACAGGAAGATAAAAGCAGCGGCGCGGCTCCATCGGGAGCCGCGCCGCTGTTCATTGACTGGGTTTTACTCGTCCTGGGAGGGGACTTCCTCCTCATCGTCGAAGGACAGGGCGAACTTGCCGCCGCACACGGGGCAGTCCACCACACCGGCGGCCAGTGCCTCGTTGTCCACCACCAGGTCCTCCCCGCAGGTGGGACAGGGGATCTCGAAGAAGTCCTCGTCGGACTGGTCGCCAAAATCGGCGTCCTCCTCGTCCTCGTCGTCAAACACAGCCTCTTCCAGGTCGGCCACGGTATCCCCCAGGGTGTCCAGCTCCTGGTCGAACTGGTCCATGGCGGTATCCATGCTCTCCAGCTGCTGGCCCACCTCCCGCAGCACGTCCAGCACTTCGGACAGGATGCGGGCCTCGCCGGACTTTTCGCCGTCCAGCCCCAGGCCGTCGTACAGCCCCTGGATATAGGCTACTTTTTCGGTGATGGTCATGATCGGCTCCTTTTTGTTTCACGCTGCGAAGCGGCCAGGGCGCTCGGTCGCTTTCGCTGCGACTCGGGCAAAACCCGCCCCCGCTGCGCGGCGGCTGGGCTTTCCCCCTCGCTGCGCTCCAAGCTCCCTCGCTGTCCGCTTCTCCGCGCTTCTTTGTTGTCACGCTGCGAAGCGGCCAGGGCGCTCGGTCGCTTTCGCTGCGACTCGGGCAAAACCCGCCCCCGCTGCGCGGCGGCTGGGCTTTCCCCCTCGCTGCGCTCCAAGCTCCCTCGCTGTCCGCTTCTCCGCGCTTCTTTGTTGTCACGCTGCGCAGACGCCTGACCGCTCGACCGCTTTCCCTTCG
>ERZ808037.1798-NODE-1798-length-12689-cov-2.988186_pt1 | contig 12689 bp, 12 predicted proteins | sample MGYA00380190_ERZ808037 | MGnify/ENA primary metagenome ERZ808037 (study PRJEB31490, sample SAMN06133399) | mouse gut metagenome | isolation source: J9 | host: mice | place: China: Chengdu | collected 2015-05 ...
TCTTTTGTATCTTTCATGCTTTCCTTCCTCTTCCCTCCATTGCCACGCAAACCGCCGCCACATCCCCTATCTGTTCTCCTAAAGCGGCGGGAAACACCGGGCATCGGTTCCCCGGAAGCGTCTCTTCTTCCAAAGCTTTCTCCATTGCTGGCCGCAGCAAATTTTCGCATCTTGCAAATATACTTCCCAATGCAATGCCATCCGGGTTCAAAACGTCCATCAGCACGGCCAAGCCTTCCCCCAGCTTCTTCCCTGTCTGGGCAAATACTTCCAAAGCCGTCCGGTCACCTTTGAAAGCCGCCTTGGCAATTTCTTCCGCAGTCACGGAAGGTAATTCTTTTTTATTCTTACAGTAAAGCGGCGCTTCCCCTCTTTGTATTGCTGCCAAAGCCATCATCTGACCAAGCACAGCCATACCTCCGCCGCTACAAAACCCTTCAAAGCTCCCCACTTTCCCATAACCTACCGGCCCGCAAGGGTTCATCCTCATATGCCCGATTTCCCCTGCTCCGCCATTTCTTCCGGTATATAGACGGTCATTCAGTATAAGCCCCATTCCCATCCCGGTGCCAAATGTGCCGAAAACAAAATGATGCATACCTTTCCCAGCCCCATATTTCCATTCTGCCAAAGCACATGCGTCGGCATCGTTTTGCAAATAAGCAGGCAACGACAGTTTTTTCTCCAGCCATTCTACTATGGGCACCCTATCCCAGCCCGGTAAATTGGGCGGAGACAATATATAACCGCCTTTTATATCCAAATGGCCGCCACAACTAATCCCAACTGCGGAACAATTTTCATTCTTTATCTCTTCCCCTGCCCCGCTTATCGCCTCCAAGGCTTCCTTCCAGCCCTTAAATACACCTGTTTTCAGCTTTCTCTTCTCTACGATTTCCCCTTGTGAGGTTCCTCTCACTACCGCTATCTTGCTTCCACCTATATCAACCCCAATCCACTCTTTTTCTTTCATCTCTATGCATCCCCTGCTTTCCCTGTCTTCTTTTCCCTTCTTCAGCCCCGGCTGCCTGCTTCTTAACCGGCCAAATAATCTATCCCTTTACTGCCCCTGCCGCCAGACTCTTTTGTACATTCTCGCTCAACGCAATATAAAGGGCTAATGTAGGGATTGTGGCAATCACAAGTCCTGCCCCAACCGGTCCCCACTGTGTCGAATATTTTCCAATCAATTCCATCACCCCTGTGGTTATCGTCTTGAACCTGCTGTCGCTGATAAATGTAACTGCCAGCATCAATTCATTCCAGCTTGACAAAAAAGTCAGGATTGCTACTGTAGACAGGGCCGGTGTAAGGAGCGGCAGAATAATATGGAAAAAGATTCTATAAATGCTTGCCCCGTCTATAAATGCAGCCTCTTCCAACTCTTTTGGCAAGCCTTCCAGCACGCCCACCATAATCAATATCCCCAATGGCATGGCGAATGCCGTATAAGGCAATACCAGCGACACGTAACTGTTCAGCACCGGATCAAGATTGAGGAACAACGGAAGCAATACCGCATGAATCGGAATCATCATCCCTATCAGGAACAAGGTGTACACTACTTTTCCCAACTTCCATTTCAGACGTACGATGGCATAAGTAACCATAGCCGAAAAGAACAGCGTGAAAAAAATCGTAAAACCTGTCACAACAATACTGTTAAAGAAATACCGGATTAATTTTGTCTCCTCTACTACCGTTGCATAATTATCGAACCGCCATTTTTCCGGAAGCCCTAATACATTGCCGCCGAATATTTCCATATTCCCCTTTAAGGAAAAAGTAATCATCCAGTACAAAGGGAAAAGCTGTACGGCTGCAAAAGCAATCAGCAATATCTGTGCCACAATATCGCCTATTTTTATTTTTTTCATCGCGCTCCTCCTCAATCCAGCCGTTTGCTGACTTTTCCGAAAATCGTCTGTACCAATAAAGTGAATATCAGGCATTCCGCAATAATCAAAAGCGCCATTGCGCTGGCATAGCCATACCGGTTGCTTGTGAAGATTTCTGTATACATCAGCATTGTAGGCACTTCTGTCGCATGCAGCGGCCCTCCTCTTGTTAAGATATAAATCAAGTCAAAGCTTTTCAGAGAACCGATAATTGCAAATATCACACTGGCCTTTATCATAGGAACAATCATAGGGATAATAATTTTAACAGCAATTTGAAATTCGCTGGCCCCGTCTACTTTGGCGGCTTCCTTAATATCCGGTGAAATCCCTTTTGCCGCCGAGTAGAACAATAACATATGGTAGCCAATATATTGCCAAATCATCGGTACAAATACGGCAATCAATGCCCATCTGCCGTCTGCCAGCCATTGCTTCTGCCATCCCTCCAGCCCGGCATTCCTCAAAAAAGTATTTAACAGGCCGTATTCCGGATGGTATACCTTCATCCACATCTGTGCGATAATCGTAGAAGATATAATTACGGGGATAAAGAAAATCGTCCTATACGCATTTTCGCCCTTTACCCCCTTTGCCAGGACAAGCGCCAATGCCATAGAAAAGGGCAATTGGAGGAAAACAGAAGCAAACGCCAACAGCAGCGAATTTAAAACCGCTTTATAAAAAACCCCGTCGCTGAATATCCTAATATAATTTTTCAGCCCTACAAATTCCGGTCTGGAAATCCCATCCCATTTTAAGAAACTATAGCCGAAAGACTGGAAGATTGGAATGATGGCAATAAGAACAAACCACACAAGTCCTGGCAATACAAAAAATGCAATTGCTTTTTTATTCCGTAACGCTTTTTCCATAATTTCCGCCTTTCTTTCCTTATTTATTCCTCTGCCGTTCCCGCTTCAGCCAATGCCTCTACGTTGGCTTCCTGCATTTTCTTTGCAAATTCCTCCGGGGTAATCTTGCCGCCTATCAGTTCCTGCAGCAGGTTATAGTGCGCGTCAATTGCTGTTCCCTGCAAAAAAGTATCCCATGCCAGCACATAGCCTGTAGCGGAATCTGTCAACTTATTGATTTCAACCAATACCGGGTTTACTTCCGAATCATCAATTTCACTCTTCCATGCCGTTACGCCATCTCCCAATTTGTAACCTTCGTTGGACTGGTATTCCGTCAATCCGATGGCGAACGCTACCGCTTCCTCCGGATGCTCTGACTTGGCATTTACCATATAGCAGTCGATTGCCCCACCTGAAAACTGGGTAGCATCCCCTACCCCACCATCTATCATAGGCATAGGAACTACATCTATTTTACCCTGTATCAGGTTTTCCGGGTTTTCACAATCTGCCGATGTCCAACTGCCACTGTAATACATCGGAACTTTTCCCATAAAAAATTCCATCTGGGCTTCATCGGCGCTCAATGCCATTACGCCTTCCGAAAATGCACCGGCATCCACTAATTCCATCATCAGTTCTGCACTTTTTACAATGGCATCCGTATCCAGGCTTTCTTCTCCCACCAAAGCGCTATTGCAATAGTCCGCCCCGCCTGTCCTTACTGCCAAAGCATTTTGGTACATGCCGATATGCCAACCGTCTTTACCCCCCAATGCCATTGGGGTAATGCCGTTACCACGGAATACTTCCACGCAATGAAGCAGTTCATCCCAAGTCGTCGGATAGCTCAGATTTGCCTGCTCAAACAATTCCCTGTTGCAGTACAACACTCCCGCCCATTTTTTGATAGGAAGCCCATACACTTCATCCCCGTAGGTAAAATATTCCAACACCCCGCTCTGCATACGGTCATACGTCTTATCCGCTTCCAGATAGCTGCCCAGAGGAAGAGCCGCGCCCGCATCTACAATCGACTGGGAATAGCCTCCGCCATAAGAAAGAAACACGTCTCCCTGGGAATTGTTCGCTACCGCCACCTTTAGTTTACGGAATTGGTATTCTTCAATCTGCGCCGTCTCCTGTACGATTTTAATATTCGGATGTTCTTTTTCATACATTTCAATATAGTCATCAATGACATCCTGGCTCACCGTGCTTCCAAAAGAATGCCAAAGGGTCAACGTAATCGTTTCTTCTTTTTTTGTTCCACACCCAGCTAATGCTAATACCGACATTACAACTGCCATCCATAGAGCTGTTTTTCTTTTCATCCTGTTATCCTCCTGTTTTTATCCCATTTTATACTTCAATTTTCTTTTCGTATTGATTTAAAACTTTTCCTATGTATTTAAATCCGTCACTATCATAGTTTCTTTCCGCAGCCATCCTCTCCGCCAACAACTGAAAAGGCAATGTAGCACAAATATGGCTGAATATTTCTGCCCCTTCCCAGACATAGGGGAAATTCCGGTATCCTTTTATCCAAGGCTCTTTGCTGTCAGTTACCAGAGCCACATCCCCATGGCATACATTGGAAAGAAAGTCTGCGTGCATCAAAAGGGTTTTCATTTTTTCCTTTCCATGCCCTATCAGTACAACCGGAACCCCCTCTTCCATCACTTCTACCGGTCCGTGGCGAAATTCCGCCAGCGGAAGCCCTTCCGCATGCAGCCACACTTTTTCCTTTAGCATTAGGCTCGCCTGAACGGCAGTAGGGGCATGGGCATCCAACCCGGTCAGATACACTGCCTTCCGGTCTGAGAGGAAATCGGCCAATTCCTGTTTGTATCCCTCCGCAGCCTCCAACGTAGCTTCCATCGCTTCCGGCATTTTATGTAGTTCTTCCATCGCATGTTTACAGCCGGCGGCTGCCATCCAATACAATGTCATCGTGGAAGCCGTCTGTGTTTTCGTTGCGGTTCCAAGCTCCTCCCCTGCCATAAGGGGGAAACATTTATCTGCGTTTTTCCCTAAAAAAGAACCTTCATTGTTCGTAATCCCTAAGAAAGGAACCTCTTTTTTCATCAATTCCTCAACAATTACTTTTGTTTCATAACTTTCCCCGGACTGGGATACCACTATGGCAACGCTGTTTTTGCCCAAAAGCCCTTTATAATATCCTGCTTCAAAAGCAGGAACTGCCACCGCATGTATCCCATACTTTAAGAACGCATATTTCGCCTGCATACATGCACTTAAGGACGCCCCGGTGCCAAACAGGAAAAGCTGCTTTCCTTCTAATCTGTTTTGATAATCCCCTTCCGGAAGCCCTTTTTGCAATTTGCGGATTACATCCGGCTGCCCATAAATTTCTTCCAATAATTTAGCCATTTCCGTTCCCTCCTTTCTTTTTTGTTTATATCACTCTTTTCAGCCGGAAACTGCTGCTGCATTTTTCCAAGTTCCTGATTGCAATCCCGCCCTCTTTCCCGAGCTGTTCGATTGCCAGCAGATATGCCCCTACAATAGGCTCATAAACCGCATCCACAATTCTGGCCAACGGCGCCTCTTCTTTCAGTTCTTCCGCCACCCCCTGACGCAGCTGCGGTTCCTTGCATTTAAAAATACTTCCTGACAGGACAACTTCCGTTTCATATTCCAGCATATCCATTTTTTTCATGGCTGCTGCCACATATTTCCCGAATTGCTTTCCAAAACGGCGCCATATTTTTTTTGATACCTCATCCCCTAAGCGGGCTGCCTCTTCCAGCACAATAGGCAATGAAAGATAATCCTCCAATGAAATTTTGCCCGTTACCTTTTGGAAAAGCAGTTCATCCACATCCTTACAGCCGAATTTTTTTAGCAGCATATCCGTTAGCATCGTCTCTTCTTCCAACCCTACATAGGAGTCCGTCACCGCTTTGATACAAGCTTTCCCCAAAGCTGCCCCGCCTTGATATTCTTCCTCAATATAGAACCCATATACAAATTCTTCCCCCTTTTTGTTCCTCGCCGCACAGTTCAATCCCGAACCGGCACAAAGGACGGTCCCATATTGATGGCTGCTTCCAGCCCGCATGGCGATAATGCAGTCATTTACAACTAAAATATTTTCTATATGCGTGATACGCCACAATGCATCCCGCAGCAATTTTTCTTCATATTCCCAATCCATACCTGTCAGCCCTGCAACCAGCATATCCATTTGGGCAAATTCCAGCCCTGCCTGCCTGAGCGCTTCTTTCATCGCTTTCTGAACCGCCTCCATTGCATATTCTATCCCCATGCTGGAATGGCATGCCCCATAGCTTTTCCCAAATCCAAGCACGTTGCCTTCATCATCCCCTACCACCGCATATGTCTTGCTGCTTCCCTGGTCAATTCCCATCACATATTTCACATCATATCACCTTCCTTCTTTTCCGCTTTCGTGTATTGTTGTATTTTATATACAACCCTTCCGCCAAACTGTTACCCTTTCCATTAAGCTTTAAAAAACTGGGGTAAGTATTCTTTATTGGCTTCCAGAAGCTCCGGTGTCAATTTTTCCACAAAATCATATTGCCTTACCAACGGATGCGCAAGCAGCGCAAGCTTCATTTTGCGCACATCCCCCTCTACTGCAGCTTCTACTGCCAATTGCTCATAATTTTTCACCGCCGCGATAATCCCCCAGCACATTTCGGGAACTTCCGCCACATGCAGCGGAGCCATTCCTCTGCCATTTACCAGGCAGCCGATTTCCACTACCGCATCCTTTGGAAGAAACGGGATTGCTCCTCTGTTCGGAACATTGACTACCATCTCTTTATCTACGTTATTATGTACCGCATGGATAAAATTCATGGCAACTTCCGAATAGCCGCCTCCTCCTCTTTTTGCCAGCACTTCCGGCTTGGTCACCTGGCCAGGGTCTGCATATGCTTTGTAAATCTCCTCTTCCAGACCCATTACCTCTTCACCCCGGGTAAAACCGCAGTCTGCAATCTTTTGTATCTTTTCATCCGTTTGGTAATACCATTGCAGATAAGGGCTTGGAATGACTCCCAATAGCTTTATCAAATCCAAATCTACATTGACATTTCGCTTTGCAATCGCTTCAAACTCTTCTTCTGTCACTGCCCTTCCATCTATTGTGATATTGCTCATAAAATTCAGATGATTCAACCCGGCAAAATCATATTGCACTCTATCATAAGAAATCCCCAACGCTTCTTTTGCCCACATTTTAGGGAATATCCCCCCGGAACAAAAACCGGCAATATTTGCTTTGGAATATTTGGTCACTGCTTCCGTCACTAATCCCGTAGGGTTGGTATAATTGATAATCCAGCCTTCCGGCGATAGTTCTTCCATCTTATGGGCCAGATTCAAGATAACCGGTATCGTCCGGAAAGCTTTCATCATGCCTCCAGCCCCTGTAGTTTCCTGCCCTACAATGCCGTATTTTAACGGGATTTTCTCATCCTTTACTCTTTGTTTATTTCCGCCGACACGAATCTGGGTATCCACGAAATCAGCCCCGTATAATGCCTTATCCAAATCCGTTGTGGAAGAAATCCCTGCCTCCAGCCCAAGATGGGAAGCATACCGTTTACAAAAACTTTCCATAATGGCAAGGCGTTTTTCGTCTATATCATAAAGCACAATTTCCTCCGCCTGCAGACTTTCCTTCCTGTATGCCAGCTCTTCCAAAAGTTCCGGAGTATAAGAACTCCCTGCCCCTACAATCGTCAATTTAAATTTTCCCATTGCCTTTCCTCCTTGTGTATCGTTCCACATTTTTCTTTTATGTTAGGACCGGCAATAAAGCCGATCCTAACAGTTTATTGATGTAATTTTATAGTACACCTCAAATCAAAGCCCCCGCTGCAAGCAACGGAGTATCAAACTTGCAACGCTGCCAAGCAGCGGGGTATTTGACCCTCGCGGCAGTCTTGCTCGCGGGAATAAATTGTTTATGTTGTCTCACCCACAACCAATTCCGGGTAATAGATAATCCTTTTCTTTTTTTCCGGGCTGTCTTTGATATCGTCCAACAGAAGCTTCACCGCATTCGCCCCCATCTCAAACATGGGCTGCGACAAAGTAGTCAACCTTTTTAGCTGCCGGTTCGGCAATATAATGGAATCATTGTCAAAGCCTGCCACTTTTACATCCTCCGGTATTTTGAACCCTTTCTCTTCCAATGCTATCATACCTCCGGCCGCCGTAGCATCGGAGCCAAAATAAATCGCATCCGGAAAGCATTCCATCCCTTCCTCCAAAGCTTTTGCCATCGCCCGGTATCCGCCGTCCACCGTAAAGTCTGCCGGGATAATCATATCTTCCCTGCATTCCATCCCATTCTTCCTCAATGCCGCCCGATAGCCTTCCATCCTGTCAATGGCCGCCTTTACCGTCAAGTCCCCCGTCACATGATAGATATTTCTGCATCCTTGCTGAATCAGATAATCCATCATTACTTCCGAACCATAACGGTTGTCCACACAGATATTATTGATATTCAACCCATCCACATCATTTTCTACAATTACCATCGGCACCTGGGAATGTTCCAATTCCCCTATCAGCTTATGATCCCTTACGTTGGAGCCATATAGGATAAATCCGTCCGTACGGCCCTGAGAAAAAAAATCAATATATTTCTTTTTCGCTTCCACATTATCCCGCGCACTGCAAAAAAGCACCTCGTAAGATGATTTTTCAATTTCCTGCTCAATCCCTTTGATAAAATCGAAATAAAACGGTTGGCAAAGATTATCCATAATGACACCAATAATATTTGTCCTCTGTAAAACCAAAGAACGGGCAATCGCATTTGGCCTGTAGTTTAATTCCTCCATTGCATCCAAAATCCTTTGCCGCGATTTCTCACCTACACCCTTTTGGTTATTAATAACTCTGGACACCAGCGTCTTTGATACTCCTGCAAGCTTCGCTACATCATATATGCTGGCCATATTCCCCTCCTTTGTGTATCGGTTTACAATAAATATATCATTGATTTTATTATTCGTCAATGATACATTTTCCTATTTTTTATATTGAGTTTTTATATATTTTTCACAATTTTTATTTATATTTTTTACTAAATAGAAGTTTTTCATTATATATTTATGGAACGATACACCTAAGATGATATAAATTATTTATCCAACTATCAAACTGCCAAGACACGTATGCCTCTTTTTCCCATATGGTAAAAAGTAATTATCGCACTGCCGGGAAGACCTTTTGACACCCGAATCCTATAAGGAAAGTCCTTTGCCAGAAGGAAATAAATTGAGGAAGAACCGGAGGTTCTTCATGAAGTGTCGAAGACACTTTTTTATATGTCTTTTTCTCTTTCTTTTATCCGGCCATAGAGCCACAGATACATCCATAATAAGGTGGGGAGGACAATAGTGGCGCCAAGGCAGGTACGGAACAGGCTGCCGGAGCCGGGAGTGTCCAGGATGGCGGTTAAAAAGGTGGCGATATAAAGGGCGGCAAGGGAAAGGATGCATATCCAGGCGGCAATCCGCTTGGATTTTTTACCATATAGGAAAGCCCTTCTCTCAGGCGGAGAATCCTGCCTGCAGGATTCTTGTTTATGCGCAGCCCCGTGTAGAGGAAATAAGCCGCTATGCGGCATACGGGGCGCGCAGCGAGTAGGGGAAGATGAATCTTCTCTACTCGATTGAAAACGGTTTGTGTTTTCGGGAGTCTGTTGCTTATCCTCCATCTTTTTTATTCCTCCTCCATTTGCCTTGCTACCTCGGCTTCACATGATTTCATCGCTTCTATGGTTTTTTCAAAAAGCTTGTCCAGTTCCCATCCAAGAAGTTCTGCGCCTTGCCGGATAATATCTCTGGAGCATCCGGCAGCAAAACGTTTGTCCTTAAATTTCTTTTTCAGGCTGGAAACTTCCAAATCCATTACGCTTTTAGAAGGGCGCATCCTAACTGCGGCGCCGATAAGCCCGGTCAATTCATCGGTGGCAAAAAGGACTTTCTCCATCGGATGTGTTGGTTCAATATCGCTGCAAATACCATAGCTGTGGCTGCAGACAGAATGGGTCAAGTCTTCTCCTGCGTGGATTTCGGCTAAAAGTTCCGGCGCTTTTTTACAATGTTCTTCCGGATAAACTTCAAAATCGACATCGTGCAATAACCCGGCCAATGCCCAATACTCGGTTTCTTCCCCATACCCCATTTCCTGTGCATACCATCGCATCACGCCCTCTACAGTGAAAGCATGGAGCAGATGGAAAGGCTCCTTGTTATATTTCTTTAATAAGGCGAGCGCTTCTTGTCTTGTAATAGATGTTGTCATGATGAATACCTCCTTGGAATTTTCGTTTTATCATATCGCATATTACCAATTCCCGTCAGGAACCGGGTGCCAAAGGGCGCTGTAGGGCAGGTCTTTTGACATCTGGGTTCTAAAGGGGGGTGGCTGCCCTGTTTGTCTGTCAATGAAATTCATTATATCCCAATCGTAAAGAATAGACAAGAAAAGACTTGTGTTCTTTAGGAAATTTAGTAAAATATGAAGTAAGGTTTGGCTTTATAGGATTGGGGCGCCAAATGGCCTGTCAAGCGGCGCTGCCGGATGGGTTTTTTGCCAATTTAATCTTTATGGAGTATATTTGGGGAAGCCGGGCTCATAGGGATGAAAACAACAAGGATTGGATAAGGAGAAGCGTTATGATACGTTTTAATTGTGATTACAGCGAGGGCGCACACGAAAAAGTATTGGAAAAATTGATTGCTACCAACAGGGAGCAGACGCAGGGTTACGGGATGGATTTCTATTCCATGCAGGCAAAGGGGTTAATCAGGCAAATTTGCGGCAGGGAGGATGCGGATGTCCATTTTCTCGTTGGGGGCACACAGGCTAACCTGACCGTGATATCGGCAGGGCTTCGGCCTCATCAAGGGGTAATAGCGGCAGAAACGGGGCACATTAATGTGCATGAGACGGGGGCAATCGAAGCCTGCGGGCATAAGATATTGGCGTTTCCCTCCAAAGACGGAAAATTATCGGCAAAACAAGTGGAAGAGTGTTGTCTGGCCCATCGGGAAGACATGGACCGTGAACATACGGTACAGCCCAAGATGGTATATATTTCCCAATCGACGGAGCTTGGAACGATATACGGCAAAGAAGAATTGGAGGAGATTTCTGCAGTTTGCAGGAAAAACGGGTTGTTTTTGTTTATGGATGGGGCCCGGTTGGGATATGCCCTTGCGGCTTCGGACAATACGCTTACCTTTCAGGATTTGGCCCGTTTATGCGATGTGTTTTATATTGGTGGAACGAAGGTCGGCGCTTTATTCGGGGAGGCTGTCGTCATCACCCACCCTTCTTTAAAAGAAGATTTCCGGTATTTTATTAAACAAAAGGGCGGTATGCTGGCGAAAGGCAGGCTTTTAGGGCTGCAGTTTATGGCTTTATTTGAGGATGGTCTATATATGGAAATTTCCCGCTATGCGGATGGGCTGGCGGAGCAGTTAAGGAAAGCTTTCCATCAAGCGGGTATCCCCTTTTTGGTGGAAAATACCACGAATCAGCTTTTTCCCATATTGCCGGATTCCGTTTTAGAGCTATGGAAGGAAAAATATAGCTTTTCTTATCAGCAAAGGGTAGACGAAAGCCATAGTGCGGTAAGGTTTTGCACCAGTTGGGCGACAAGGCAGGAAGATGTGGACTGCCTGATGGAAGATATCAGGAACTGGAAAGATAGGGATGGGGAAGCTTAACCCCACATTGCCGATGGCAGTATGGTATGGTATGAAATATAAATAGAGGAGATGGTATTGATGTATCAGTTTTTTAAAGAGTTAAAAGTTAATTACATTTTGTCTGCAGTCTTTTGTATTTTATTCGGGGCGACGTTGGTTGTTTGGCCGGATGTGTCCTCAAAAATCGTATGTATTGGCCTGGGTGCCGTGCTGGCGTTAAGCGGGATTGTGAATTTAATTACGTTTTTTGCCCAAAGGGATGGAAGCCTGCTTTCACAGATTAACCTTTTGGCTGGGATTATCTTAACCGTTTTGGGAGGATGGGTTATATTCAATCCTGACGTTTTGATAAAAATTATCCCGGTGGTTATTGGTGTGGTGGTGGCAGTGCATGGTGTGCATAATCTGCTTCAGGCATTGGAGCTGTTCCGGAATAAGTACAGCAAATGGTGGGTGGCATTGCTGCTTGGGGCGCTGACGGTAGGGCTTGGAATATTGCTGATATGTAATCCGTTTGAGGCGGTAAGCACAGTGGTTGTCCTAATAGGGGTTTTCCTTATTTATGATGGGGTGTCTGATATTTGGATTATTTCCCGGGTGTCGAAAACGGCAAGGGAGATAAAAGAAACAATGGAGGCTTTGGATGTGGAGGCCAGAGTGGATGATTAAGGGGATTGCTTTGGGGGAACGGAACAAAAGATGAAGAAAAGAGGATGGAAAAATGGCGGTTTATGAAATCAGTAACGGGAAAATAACAGTGTCGGTAGACAGCCGTGGGGCAGAAATGAGGTCTTTGCGTAGAATAGATACGGGGGAAGAATATATGTGGAGCGGCAATCCGGAATATTGGGGAAAGGTATCCCCTTTACTGTTTCCGTTGGTTGGAACGCTTAAGGGGAATGAATACTGCTTTGGCGGCAAAGCATATGCTATGGGAAGGCATGGGTTTGCACGGGATAAAGAGTTTAAACTGGTTTCACAAGTATCGGCAGAGATGTGGCTTGCATTGGAGGCGGATGAAGAAACCAGGAAAATCTATCCCTTTGATTTCCGTCTGGAGGTGGGATACCGTTTGGAGGGGATGCGGGTAAAGGTGCTTTGGAGGGTGGAAAACCCTTCCGATGAGCCGGTTTATTTTTCCATCGGCGGACATCCGGCCTTCCGGTGCCCGTTCAATCCCGGGGAAGACAGAAGCGGCT
>ERZ808037.1799-NODE-1799-length-12687-cov-3.952419_pt1 | contig 12687 bp, 9 predicted proteins | sample MGYA00380190_ERZ808037 | MGnify/ENA primary metagenome ERZ808037 (study PRJEB31490, sample SAMN06133399) | mouse gut metagenome | isolation source: J9 | host: mice | place: China: Chengdu | collected 2015-05 ...
CCCAGCCGCCGAAGAACGCCGCGATGGAACCGTAAGCGGAACCGATGATCAGGATAATACACGTCGCAACGAGTCCCACAAGCAGGGAAATGCGGCTTCCCATCATCACGCGAATGGCGTAGTCACGTCCCATCTTGTCCGTGCCGAAAATATGGGGGAACACTTTCTCGCCCGCGTCGATCCTAGCCTGTTCCTCCGCCGAATACTCCATGGGAGCAAGGCTGTTCGCACCCTTAATCTGCTCCTTGTAGCTGTAAGGATAAAAGCCGGGAACGATAAAGGAAAAAATCATCACCACAATAATCACAAACAGGGAGACCATCGCCACCTTATTTTTCCGCAGGCGGCGCATCCCGTCCTTCCAGAAGCCCACGCTCTCGCGCATGATGACCTGACTCTGTTTCTCTTCCTCCGTAGCTGGCAGAAAGTCTTCCGGCTTGAGTTTTAAATGAAAACTTAAAGGATTCTCTTTCATTGTTTCGCGTACCTTTCTTTTATTTCAACTTGATTCTCGGGTCAACCAGTTTGTAAACAATATCCACTACTACATTCATCACGATAACCAGCGTTGCAAGGAAAATCGTCGTACCCATAATCAACGTATAGTCGCGCCCGTTGATGGCTTTAATGAATTCGCCGCCAAGCCCCGGAATAACAAAAATCTTCTCCACCACGAAGCTGCCCGTAATGGTGTAAGCAAGCATCGGTCCGACATAGGTAACGACCGGCAGAATCGCGTTTCTAAGCGCGTGCTTAAAAAGAATTTTTCCGCCCGCCAGTCCTTTTGCCCTCGCCGTGCGCATGTAATCCTGTCCCAGCACGTCCAGCATGGAGGAACGCATCAGACGCATAATGTACGCCGTGGGATAAAAGGACAACGCAATCACGGGCATCACATAGTGCTTCGCACTCTCTAAGCCCATGGTAGGCAGAAGTCCCAGCTTCACACCAAGGAAATACATGAGCACCGTACAGATTACGAAACTGGGCACCGCAATACCACAGGTGGCAATCACGCTGATCACGCTGTCCGCCGGTTTCCCCCGCTTCAAAGCGGCGATACTGCCGAGCGGGATGCCCAGAATCAGCGCTACCAGCACCGAGATGCCGCCGACTCTTGCGGACACGGGAAATTTCATGGAGATAATGGACATCACGGTACGTCCTCTCTGTTTCAGACTGTCACCGAAATCCCCGTGAAGCGCCCCCGTCATATAATTCAGGTAGCGCTGGGACATGGGTTTATCCAGTCCGTACTTCGCCTCCAGCGCTGCCTGCGCCTGGGGGCTGATTGCCTTCTCCGACAAAAACGGACCTCCCGGCACCAGATTCATCAGGAAGAAGGTAAGTGTGGCAACCGCCCAAATCGTCACGACCGCCAGCAAAATTCTCTTCACAATGTACTTAAACATGGCAAAACTCCTTTTCTACTGTCTTTTAATCTTCATGGTGAGTCCTATTCTTTTCTTCGGCACGTCCACCGTGAGCACCTGCACATCCACGATGTCACCCACACTCACCGCCTCCAGCGGGTGTTTGATGTAACGGTCCGTAATCTGCGAGATATGCACCAGACCGTCCTGATGCACGCCGATATCCACGAAAACGCCGAAGTCAATCACGTTTCTGACCGTTCCCTTCAAAATCATGCCTGGCTTTAAATCCTTCATGTCCAGCACGTCGCTGCGAAGGATCGGCGCGGGCATGTCGTCTCTCGGGTCGCGCGCCGGTTTTTCCAGCTCCGTCAGGATATCCACCAGCGTGATTTCTCCGATACCCAGCTCCTCAGCCAGCTTTTTCTTGTCCTTGACTCTCTTTGCCAGATTGCTCACCGCAGTCTGACCGGAGCCGCCGGAAGCGGAATTTATGACATTCGTGTCACTTGCTTCCTCATTCAGCGCCATACCGCCTAAAGCCGCCGCCAGCGCTTTCCCCATAGCCGTGTCGGTGTTGCGTATCACAGGCTTTTTCGGGCGGGGCTTCTTCTCCTTCACGGGGAGCGGTTTCTTCACCGCCGCCTTCTTCTGGGCCGCCTTCACATCCTCCATCGTAAGCCCCAGCTTTTCCATCAGCTTTTCCGCTGCCTCGTAGGATTCCGGATGCACGCTAGTGGCGTCTAACGGGTTATCGCCGTCCGCAATCCGCATAAAGCCCGCGCACTGCTCAAATGCCTTCGGTCCCAGCTTCGCCACCTTGAGAAGCTGTTTTCTATTCGTAAAGCGTCCGTTTGCCTCCCGGTAATCCACGATATTTCTGGCGATTACTTTAGTCACGCCGGAGACATACTCGAGCAGGGACGCGGAAGCGGTATTCAAATCCACGCCGACCCGGTTCACGCTGTCCTCCACCACGCCGCCGAGCGCTTCGCTCAGCTTTTTCTGGTTCATGTCGTGCTGGTACTGCCCGACACCGATGGATTTAGGGTCAATCTTTACAAGCTCCGCCAGCGGGTCCTGTAGTCTCCTGGCAATGGAAGCCGCGCTCCTTTGTCCCACGTCAAACTCCGGGAACTCCTCCGTGGCGAGCTTGCTCGCGGAGTAAACGGATGCGCCTGCTTCGTTCACGATCACATACTGCACCGGCACGTCCAGCTCCTTAATCAGCTCCACAATCACCTGCTCGGATTCGCGGGACGCCGTGCCGTTTCCCACGGAAATCAAGGAAACATTATATTTTTTAATCAGCTTTTTCAGCTCAGCTTTTGCCTGCTCCACCTTATTCTGGGGCGCGGTCGGATAGATTACCTTCGTATCGAGCACCTTGCCCGTCTCATCCACCACCGCCAGCTTGCAGCCCGTGCGGAAAGCCGGGTCCCAGCCGAGCACCACCTTGCCCTTGATGGGCGGCTGCAGCAAAAGCTGCTCCAGATTTTTGCCGAATACGGAAATCGCGCCGTCCTCCGCCTTCTCGGTGAGGTCGCCCCGAATTTCCCTCTCAATAGCCGGAGCAATCAGCCGGTCATAACTGTCAGCGATAACTTCCTCCAGAATCGGAGATGTGACATGGTTGTCATTTATTATGGTTTTCGTGCGTAAAAACTGCAAAATCCGCTCTTCGGGCGCTTCGATTTTCACCGTCAGGAATTTTTCGCTCTCACCCCTGTTGATGGCAAGAACCCGATGCCCCGCCACCTTGCTTACAGGCTCTTCATACTGATAGTACATCTCGTAAACACTCTCCGCCTTTTCATCCTTGGCGGCAGTTACGAGCTTTCCTTCCTTCATGGTAACGTCGCGGATGTAGATGCGGTAATCCGCTTCGTCGGAAATCTGCTCCGCGATAATATCCTTCGCCCCCTGCAGCGCTTCCTCCGCCGTCTTCACGGCTTTCGCCTCATCCTCGTCCTCATGGATGTACTTCGCCGCTTCTTCCTCAATCGGGGCTGTCGTCTCCTGTGCCAGAATAAACGCGGCAAGCGGCTCCAAGCCCTTCTCCTTCGCGACGCCCGCACGGGTCTTTCTCTTCGGGCGGTAAGGGCGGTATAAATCCTCCACCACCACCATGGTCTGCGCCGCCTCAATCCGCTCTTTCAGCTCGTCGGTCAGCTTCCCCTGCTCCTCGATGCTGCTAAGAACCTGCGCCTTCTTCTCCTCTAAGTTGCGCAGATAGGTAAGCCTCTCGTACAGGTTCCTTAAAACCTCGTCGTTTAAAGAACCCGTCATCTCTTTCCGGTAGCGGGCGATAAAGGGAATCGTGTTGCCCTCGTCAATCAGGGAAACCGCTGCTTCCACCTGCCATTTTTCTACCCGCAGTTCTTCTTTTAATTGTAAAATAATGTCCATAACGCCCTCTTCTTTACCACTTCATCACGATAAAGTATACATGCATTCTTGTGCCTAACGTTTTTATTATACAGGATAAATTCAAAATCCGCCACAGGAAATGCATACATATAGAAGAAAAATTATGGTTTTTTTCGGAAAAATATGCTAAACTAAAGAAAATCTATGAGCACTGATAACAGAAACGAGGCATACACGATGGACTATGGACCAAACAATCCGCAGGGCACACCCGGCGGCGGTTACAATCCTTACAATAATAATAATCCCTATAACGGCAATAATCCGTATGGCGGCAATCCGTACCATAACAATAACCCCTACAATCCCTACGGTATGCCTGTCCCTATGAAAACCAAAGGCGACAAGATGGCTACCGCAGCATTGATTTTGGGTATTATCACACTGGCAAGCCTGCTGCTTTTGCGGCTGTCCATGCCGTTTCTTCTGGGCGGCGTCGGCATTATCCTTGCCATCCTCTCCAAAGGCGGCGCAAGAAAAATGATCGGCAAGGCGAAGGCGGGCATGATCTGCTGCATTACCGGGCTTGTGCTGGACGTGGCGTTCTGCGTCTTTGCCGTATGGCTGGTGTTTTCCCTTCCCAGGCTCTCTCCGGAGCTGACTGATGAAGTCAATAAAATCTGTGAGGAACAGTACGGCGTATCTTACGAAGACATGATGGAAGAAATTTACGATATGTGGAATTTCGATGAGATAGAGTAAAAGTATCAGGAAAGGCAGGGCGATATTATGACAATTTCTCCGATTATGGGAACCTCCTATTATAATCCTTATGGGGCATACAACACTTATGCCGGAGCGTCGGCAGCCGCCCCTTACAGACAAGAACAGCCCGCAGGCACCCCTTCTTCCGGACGGGAACAGCCTGCCGGAACCCCTTCCACAGGCGCAAGACAGCCCGCAGGCTCCGGCGCAGCAGAAACTGCCGCACAGGGTATGCCCGGCGTCGCGCATGAATCCGAGGATGGTCGCGTCGTTATCCGCAACCCCGGCGAATCCACCGAAAAGAAAGCAGGAAAGAAATCTTCCCCCGCTGAGTGCGAGACATGCAAGAACCGCAAATATCAGGACGGCTCTGACGAAGGCGACGTTTCCTTCAAAGCGGCGGCACACATTGACCCGAAAGCAGCGGCGGCAAGAGTCAGGGGTCACGAGCAGGAACATGTAAGCAACGCCTACCAGAAGGCAGCGAAAAACAACGGCAAGGTCGTTTCCTGCAATGTGTCCATTCACACGGACATCTGCCCGGAATGCGGACGCACCTATGTATCCGGCGGAACCACCGCTACCCAGATTAAATACCGTAACGAAGATAATCCGTATCAGAAAGAATTAAAGTCTTCTGACGCGGCAAACAAATACCGCGGCATGAATTATGACGAGGCGGTGTAGACTCGCGATAGTATACGAACTCTTCGAGAAAGGTTGACATAACATTGCTATGAACAAATTTAAATCTTCCGCAGAACTGAAAGCCAGCGCCAGAGAACATCTGCTCGGGCATTACGGCACAGCCATCGGCGCTTTTCTGATTGTAAGCGCTATTATGGGCACAGTCACCATCGCTGTAAGCCTGATTGTGGATTTGAACACGATACCCGGCACGATTATTTACTATGCCATTATGTTTCTGGTCTCCATTCTGACCGGATTGTTTTCCTCAGGCAGCGCTTACCTTTACCTAAAATTAATCTGCGGACGCCCGGTTTCCGTGGGCGATTTGTTTTACGGCTTCCAGCTTGCGCCCGATAAGGCAATCATCATACAGGCATGGATCACGCTGATTACCTATCTGTCAAGCCTGCCCCAGATTATTTTGAATTATATGATGCTGGCAAATGTCAATCATCTGAACAAAGTCATGAACCTTATACTGCCTTACGCCCTCTCCCTGATTCTGTCGGGAGTGGTTTCCGTCATGCTGAGTCTCTTTTATGCCCAGACTTATTTCCTGCTCCACGATTTTCCGCAGTACACGGCAAAGGAGCTGCTGCAAAAAAGCCGACGTCTCATGGTTCACCACAAGGGTCGGCTCTTCTATCTGTATGTGAGCTTTCTTCCGCTCATGCTTCTCGGGCTGTTGTCATGGGGACTCGCACTGTTGTGGGTTATCCCTTATATGGCAGCGACGGAAGCGGAGTTCTTTTTGGATTTGATCAAGCATAATGCGGAGGCTGCTGTTTAGGCGGTCTCTTTTTCGCTAACTATCAGTGCACAAGCCACCCGTAATCCTGGCGACAGTCAATAATATAATCTACATAGACCGTGTCTTCCTGTATCTGATAAAGAATCAGATACCATTTTTCCACAAACATTTTATGATACTTATTCGGCGCAATATACATTTCCTCGAAAAATGGAAATCGCTGCGGCATCTGGGACAGCGAGCGCATAGCACTTATCAGCTCCCTTTTCTTAACCGCTGCCGCCTCTTTATTGACCTGCGCCATAAACCCGATATGAGAACCCAGCATTCTTTTTGCCCTGTCAGAAACAATTACTTTATACTTCCTGTTTTCTGCCATGCGCTACACCTCTGCGATTACATGGTCAAGATAAGTATCAAGCTCATCAAGGGTACATCCCGCCCTGCCCGCTATTCTATCTTCTTCGACAGCAAGAAGTTCCTCTCTGAGCTTCAACATTTTCTCCCATCTATTGTAGGTGTCAATGTCCATGACAACAAGATCACCCTCACCATTCTTAGTAAGAAAAACCGGCTCAGCGTTCTTCCTGCACAAATCAGCAATCTCATTATAATTCTGTCGAATTGCAGCTGATGGACGAATTGTCACAATAACACCTCCTCACATTTGATGTTAATATTGTATTTAAATTATAACTTTTTTATGCTATCAAGTCAATGTATATCGCCAACATGACTACAGCGACTGCCTCAGACACTCCCTGTCAAAACCGACTCTTCCCGCACGTTTTCCAATGCTGTGATAGTATACCAGCAGACAGAAAATCGCCGCAATCGCGCAGCATCTCCTAAATCTGCCGCCCTTCTTCGCCCAGCGGATAAACGCCGCCACGAACACTTCCTTCTCCCGCTCGGTCATACCGCGGCTTTCTTCCATGAAGTAGAGAAGCAGATAAGTCAGTCCGGCTATCATCGCAGCTGTGGCATAGATTTCCGTCGGCGCAGCATCGCCTGTTTTCGGCTCCCCGCCGCCTGTCGGCGTTTGATCATTTTCAGCCTTCGGCACCGCCTCCTGCCGCACCGTTACCGTCTGCATTTCCTCTCCGCTGACGGCACCCGCCGGACTAATCTGACCGCCCTTTCCCGCCGTGGCGGTAATCTTATTAACCGGCATCGGCGTCCAGCTTGCATAGATATCCGTTTTTTGCGTCACTGCCTGCTCAAAATCATGTGGCGTACTGCCGCCATCCCCGGTTTTCCAGCCGGTGAAGATGTAGCCTGCCTTGTCGGGTGTCTCCGGTTCTGCCACCTTCTTCCCCTTCAAAACGATCACCGGTTTCTGGGGTGTGTCCATTCCATAAGCCGCACTCCCATCGTAGAAAGTGACCGTATAGTAATCCACATAAACGATAATCTCCGTATCTGCTTTATCCGCGTTTGCCGCCGTTACGGAAACACCGGTATCCACGCCCTCTTCCGACTCGGTAACATCATAGACTACATAATTTCCCTCGGGCACTGTTCCGGAAGAAGGGTCAATCAGATCGCCGCCGCCACTGGGCCGAAGCTTAAAAAGTCTCCCGCTGTCGGTCCAGATACTGCCATCCCTCGAGGCTGTCACATTGACCCTGACAGGGTACGTAACAGGCGGATCTACGGATGTAGAGGGCTGCTTCAAATCAAAGTAGGCATACCCGTGGATGGCGCTGCCGCTGACCGTCTGACGCACAATGTATTTGCCTGAAGGCCATTCCTTTGTATCCCTCGTCACCGTAAAGGACGCGCCCTCGGACGGTTTTGCCGTACTGAGCGGCGTATACCCGTTCTTGCCCGGTTTCAGAATATCATAGCTTACGGTAAGACCCGACGGGTCTCCATGATAGTATGTAATGTCATCCATAATCCGGATTTCATAGCCGCTCCCGCCAAACGCGGCTCCCTGCAGGGTTTCCCTGACCTGTCCGTCTCCGGCTTGGAGCCAGATATTCCCCACCGACTGCTTCGGGGTCGCTTCTGCCAGCCCGCCTTCCCCAGGCGGATTGGCCAGTTTGTCATCCAGCCTTGTGGTCGTCCTGTCATCAGCGATGCTGTTCTTAATCTTCTCAATCAGCTCATCCACAGAAAGTTTGCCGCCGTCCTTCAGCTCTACGAGGTTGGAATACGGGTCGTCCGGATCTCCCAGATATGGATCAAACGGCGTCTCCCTGTCCGTGATTAACACGATCCCCTCTTTCTGCATCATCTTCATGTATTCCTGATACTGCCCAAAGTTCGCCGTATCGTTGTAGTCAAGGTCAGAATCCCCGAAAAGATTGATAAAGTACTTCTGGGTGCCTTCCTGGGTGAAATCCGCCTCCTCCAGCGGGTTGAGCATGTCCTTTTGCTCCAACTCCGGGTCGGTGAAATACATGCGGAGGTTAGAGAAAGTGAAGCCGCTTGCCATCATGCAAACATGCCCAACATGGGTATATGCCACCAACGGACCAAACCCGCTATACCCACTTAACTGAGAGAGAGTTACATCTAATATCGGCTCACATTCACTGATATCCTTGCTCTCCGATTTTGGCTGTTGTCTGACCTCAATCCTGTCCGGTGCGACTTTGATCTGAACGCTCATCTGGTCGTCCCATTCAGTAATCTCCTTTCTTACAATCTCGGTAAACCCCTCAAACCCCTCAATCCCCGCGGGCCTGGTTCTACTGTTTATATAATAAAAGTCCCCCTTCCCAATTGCAGACATATCCACATCCGCGCCAACCCCATGAAGCTTATCCGCGTCAACCCCATCCATCCTATAAATGGTCACCGACCGAGCTTTGGTATTCGTCGGATCCTTAGGATACTCTGCGCCGGCATAAGCGTAATAAACCAGGTAACCAGACAGCTGATTTTTATCATTTACACCAGTGTTTACCAAAAATCCACTGCCTACCATCGTATGTGTAAAGATGTCGGAAGAATCCACATCAAAATCCACCACCTTCTCCCCATCAGACTCCGGGTCATAAAAAAGAAAATCAACATACGCAGGCCATCCATATCCCACAAATGTCATCGTAGGACATCCATCCTGGTTTCGTGTGTATATATGCTCTTTAAAATTTGAGAGCACTGGTGCTATTCCCTGTACCTGATCTAATGGGTAACGATCCCCCATGTAGTTATCCGCTTCTATTGTATCACCCAGCCTCCCAAGCCACTCTTCAATCGTCGAAGCCGGATTTTTAACGTTTTTCTTCCGAGTTTCTTTCCAAGGATAAAATTTTCTTTTCTCCCCTCCCCCATACACGTCAAGCCACTTCTGCGGTGGAGCAGCCATTGTTCCGGCTCCCCAACATGTTTCATCCGTATCATAATGGTCATACACATACCAGTTCCGCAGATCTGTGGTATCGATGTCCGTCCGCCGGTTGGTAATAATCGTATATCCCAATGCTTCCAGCCCTGCCTTCAGCGCCGCCACCTCTTCCTCGCTGTAACCGCTATCCTCCGACACGCTGATATAGACTTCCTTCTTTCTGTCTTCCGGCAGATCTATCTGCGCGATCCCCATCGGTACCAGAATCGCCCCCTTGCAGATATAAAATCCTTCCCTCTCCATATCCACAGAAGGGTCATAGTAGATCACACTGCCCGGCGCGGCATAGAGATCCGCACCATAGCCGTGCCCCTCCCCCACGCTGTTAGCAACAATCACATCCGCATACAGATTAAGCACTGCACCTTCCGCCAGATAGATGCCGCCGCCAAACTCATCCGCAAAATTCTCCGTCACCAGCGCTTCCGGTGACAGGGTCAGCTCCCCGTACACCTGTATCCCGCCGCCGTAGTCCGGAACCGCCTCTTTTTCCTCCTCCCCCTCTTTGGGATAGGTACCATAATTATAGTTGTTGCTGACAACCGCACCCTCATCCAGAATCAGGTTCCCCCGATCCAGAATCGCGGGCGCACCCGCGCGGTCAACCTCTGTACCGCCATTCACAGTGATATCCTTAAGCGTCAACGTACCGTAGGTATCCTCCGTGTAACCCTCGCCGTCCATAGCAATCATCACGCCAGCGAATGTCTCAGAGCTCTGCGTTTCTTCCCCTTCCTCGGTCACTTTGCCCCTGAGCAGGGAATATCCGCAGCCGTCCAGAGTTATGTCAACCCCAGCCGGAAGGTACAGCGGTTTTGACAGAAAAATATCTTCCGTAAGCGTAATCTGACCATAGCCTGCCGCGAATGCCGCCACAAGCTCTTCCTCCGTCGAAACCTCAGACTCCGGCGCCACATAGACCACCTCAATCGTCGGAACCGTATCCTTTGCGCTCTCCGCTAACGACCATTTCGTTTCATCCCATTCGGGGACAAATGTATAACTGTCCGCTTCCTCGGTCTCATACGTCTCACACTTCCACGTAACAGGGATTTCCTCCGTCTTGACTGTGTCGCCCTTCACCGGAGGTACAGCGTCAGGATTTTCCTCATTGGGAATATCCGTGCCTTCACCCGGTTCTATATCAGGGGGGGGATTTTCTCCTTCCCCTGTCTCCGACCCATCTGCACCTTCACCGCCCTCTATGCCGCTTTCTTCGTCACCTTCGTTTCCGCCAGTACTTCCTTCCACTCCGCCTTCACTTCCGTCACTGCCGCCTTCACTTCCGTTACTGTCGCCTTCATTTCCGTTACTGTCGCCTTCATTTCCGTTACTGTCGCCTTCATTTCCGTTACTGTCGCCTTCATTTCTGCCATCTCCTTCGCTGTCGACAGGAGCGTTACTGTTTTCCCCTGTCTCAACCAGAAGTCGCCAACGCTGCCCGTCCGCCGCAAGCGTTCTGCTCTTTGCAGCCGCCGCATCATTTCCGGGAGCCAAGCTTTGGCTTTCTCTCTCGCCCGAACCACCATCCTGTCTTTCATCCCCCGTTTCGTAACCACTGCCATCGTCTGCCCCACCGTTTTCGCCACCGCCATTACCGCTGTCCGGAACATCCTGACCGTCGCTGTCCTCCGCACCCGGCTGCTCCCCTTCTCCTGGCTGCACATCACCACCACCGGGCTGGTCGTCTTCTCCCGGTTCCGTCTCTCCTTCCCCGGGCTGCTCCCCTTCTCCCGGCTGCGTTTCTCCTTCCCCGGGCTGCTCCCCTTCTCCCGGTTCCGTCCCGCCTTCCCCAGGCTGGTCGCCCTCTCCCGGCTGCTCTTCCTCTCCCGGTTTTGTCGCGTCTTCCCCAGGCTTCTCTTCCTCTCCCGGTTCCACCTCACCCTCCCCGGGCATTGTATCGCCTTCAGGTGCATTTTCGGACACAGACGCCGCAGATTCTACGTTCGCTGTCAGTGTCTCAGGCATGAGCGCAAGTACATCATCCAACGCTCTCTTTTCGCCTGTCAGCTTAATACATGAATCCTCTTCCGACAATTCCTGAAAGGAAGTGATCACAGCAGTCCCATCAATCGGCTCGTCTTTCGTGATTTCCCCTTCCCCGAAAGTGTCCGGTTTCTCATCTTCCGAAACAGGCGAAATCATGCCCGCCAGCTCCTGCGCATGCACAGACATACAGTCAACTGAAGTAAACAGCATTGCGACCGACAGAGCCATTGCCATACACGATTTTCGGTTAAAGTATAATATCATTTTTCAAATTTCTCCTTTCTTATCGCCAAAAGGGCAGAACCAAATCTGCCCTAACCGAATACTCTGTCTCCTAACTGTTAATCCACTTCAGATACGCATTGATAAACGGATCGATCGCCCCGTCCATCACCGCGTCCACATTACCCGACTCCTCGTTGGTCCGGTGATCCTTCACCATCGTGTACGGCTGCATCACATAGGAGCGGATCTGGTTCCCCCAGCCAATCTCCTTCACGTCGCCGCGGATATCCGACAACTTCTCCGCGTTCTCCTCCTGCTTTAACATATAGAGCTTCGCTTTTAACATCTGCATCGCCTTGTCCTTATTCTGGAACTGGCTGCGCTCGTTCTGGCAGGTCACCACGATTCCCGTCGGGAAATGGGTGATGCGGATCGCCGAGGAAGTCTTGTTGATATGCTGGCCGCCCGCGCCGCTGCTTCGGTACGTGTCGATGCGGATGTCCTCGTCCTTCACTTCCACATCCACGTCCTCCTCAATGTCCGGCATCACGTCAAGGGACACAAAGGAAGTCTGCCGCTTGCCCTGAGCGTTAAAAGGCGAAATACGCACAAGCCTGTGAACGCCCTTCTCCGATTTCAGATAACCATAGGCGTTCTCACCGTTGATCTGGAACGTCACGGACTTGATGCCCGCCTCGTCGCCGTCCAGATAGTCTATCACTTCCAGCGAATAGCCCTTGCGCTCCGCCCAGCGGGTGTACATACGATAGAGCATGCTGCACCAGTCACAGCTCTCCGTGCCGCCCGCCCCGGCGTTCAATTTCAAAATTGCATTGTTTTTGTCATACTCACCCGAAAGGAGGGTGCTAATCCTGATATTTTCAAAAGTCTCCTTGAAGGAGGCCAGCTCTTCCTCAATATCGGGGATGATGGCGGGGTCGTTGTCCTCGTAGCCCAGCTCGATCAGTTCCAGAATGTCTTCATACTGGCTGGAAAGACTGTCCATCGTCTCCACAACGTCCTTCAGTCCCTTGGACTCCCGCATCTTCTGGTTTGACTTCTCCGGGTCGTCCCAAAAGTCCGGCGCCTGCATTTCCATGTCAAGCTCCTCGATCCGTTTTACCTTATCTGCAAGGTTAAAGTGAATCCCTCACTTCCGCTAA
>ERZ808037.1803-NODE-1803-length-12672-cov-4.015085_pt1 | contig 12672 bp, 10 predicted proteins | sample MGYA00380190_ERZ808037 | MGnify/ENA primary metagenome ERZ808037 (study PRJEB31490, sample SAMN06133399) | mouse gut metagenome | isolation source: J9 | host: mice | place: China: Chengdu | collected 2015-05 ...
ATAAATATGCAAACGGGGGCGGCTGTACAACCATTGTGTCCGACCAAAAGGGTGTGCTGCTGGCTGCCGGAGGAGGCGGAGGAGCCACCGACGCGGGAGACGGCGGAGCCGGAGGAAGCGAGGGGGGACTGCTTGCCGCGGGATATTACGGGGAGTCGGGTGCTGCCGGAGGGGGAGGAGGTTACAGAGGCGGTACGGCGGGGGAGAGAATCATACATCATCACACGGAGTCCTGTTTTCTGGATACTTCCTATAACGGTCTGGAAAAAGCGGTAATCTATCGGGGGAATGGTGTTCATGTAAAAGTGAACCATGACGAAGAATCTTCGGAATGTGCCGAATGCTACCAATATTCTCTGGAAAGAGCAGGAAACATAGGACATCCCCTTCCGGTAATGGAGAATACTGCCGTAAGGATTCAGGCAGTTCTATGGAAGCAGATCTGCCGCGGCGGAGAATTGTGGAAGGATTCTTATCTGAAAATATATGACCAAAACGGCAATTGCTTTTTTGAACAGGATCTGAGCAATATTCTGCATAACAGCAATGTATTGAGAAATGAGATTATCAATCGGCAGAATCAGGCGTGGGACCAAAACAGAGAAAATCTGCGCTTCCCTCTGTTTCATACGGAATTTGTCTGGGATCTGCCGGAAAAAACAGAGGAAGATGAAGACAACGGAGGGTACACAAGATATTGGTCGGTAAGAAATGCTGACGGTACTTCGGAGATTATGGGCCGGTATAAAAGAGAGGAGGATGCGCCGGAGGTGCAGCTTTGGGGAAAAGCAGGTAACACGGTTTACCCCTTGTTTCCGGAACGGCATTTTCAAGAGTTTGGCGACACCGGTTACGGGCTGGAAAATATTCCGCTGTTTTTTGTCAGGAAGGCGGGCTGTAATGAATCGGGGATTTTGTTTCATACCGTAATAGACATTCCGGAGGGAACTACGGGATTATATGTGGAGGCTTATGCCAAGGGTCTTTCCGCTCAGTCCCACGATTTGGTAAACGCCCGGATTTTGGATGTTACGCTTCAGGGAGGGAAGAAGGTAATATGCGGTATGACGGAGGGGCAGATACTGTCTTCCAAACCTGCCTACGGCGGAAGCAGCTATGTTAACGAGGAATATGCCTATTCTTTTTCCCGGCAGGACGGTATTCAGGAGGGCGACGGCAGTTTTACGCTGCAGTCCGCAGCTGTGGGATACACGGAAGAGCACAGTTTGGAAGGGGTATCGGCGCCGGATATGGCGCCTCCGGATCCGGTGGATGAGGGGCTGCTTCGGAAGGAAGGGCTGGCTGCCGGCAGAATCCTTGTAACGTGGGAAGAACCGGCGGATCACGGAACAAACTATTATCATGTGGCGGAATCTTATTTTGCGGGAGACGGGGCTGTCCTATGCCGTTCCAATGAGACGGTAAATACATTGACATCCGGAGTGAACGGATATCATTACTGTGTGGATGAAAACAGCGATACTAAGGTGACAACTGCGTCGGAATATACGAAGCAGCCGAGTGTCAAGATTACAGTCGGGGAGAAGACCTGCTATCTGCATTTGGCGGCAGTGGATGTGGCCGGAAACATAAGCGATACCATTCATGTTCCATTGGATGCGGATGCGGCGGCAAGGCCGCTGCACACGGAGCCGCTTTCCATAGAAGCGCAGGAGGAAAATGTTTATCCGGCCGGAGGGGGAAAATGGTATGTCCGCAGTGACGGCACAACACCCTTTACATTACGTTACACCGGATATATAGACGGAGCCGCAACACGGCGTTATCAGGTCAATCATGCTGATTTTGTATCTGTGGGGCAGGAAGAACCGGTTCGGTCCTGTCACCGGGTATCCGTACCAAATCAAGAGCTTTCGTCAGGGCGTGTGGATGTACCGCCGGACTTACTGAATCTATCGGCGGAGAATGCATCGTTTTTAAAATATTACCCTTATACACAGGCTTATCGTGAGGACGGAAACCGAAAGTTTACCGTAGATCAAAAGTTCACGATGGATGAGGCCGCATCGGGAAGACAAGTGGAAATATATCCCAGAGCCGGAGCGGATTGGGATGACGGGATATTCTATTCGGCGCAGGAGGAGGATCTGCGGCATGGCTTGATTCTAATCGGCGACGGAGAACCGCCGGTCATCCGGGGGATGGAAACTTTGCGGAACCTGTCCCTAATCGACAGGAGAGAAAACACATTGATTTTGAATCTGACAGCGGAAGACGAATTGAGCGGTGTGGAAGAGTTTTATTTGACGGTATACAATACGGACAACAATTGCAGCAGGAGGTTTGAACCGGATGACAGGGGATTGATACAGGTAGAGCTGACGGCGGATGATCCGGTGTTTTCCGGGGATTTTACGGCAGTTGCTTATGCCGTGGATCATGTGGGAAACGAGATTTCCGTTTCGGAGGAGACGACGGAATTCGGGCTGACAGCAAGGATAGACAGAATACTGCCGCCCCATACCCCCGTATTCCAAAACGGGGAGAGCGGGATTCTAAGCATCGGGGTCTGGGGATACCCGGACTATGTGGAAATCGAATTTCCGGCAGAGATGACGGAACAAAACCCGGAATTGAATTGCCGCTTTGAGTACACCGATAAGCCCCGGTATTGTCAGGAAGAGAAGATACAGTTCATGATTCCTTTGTACACACCTGCCAATGCGGATTATACCATTACGGTAAGGGCATATAAAGAAGGAAAGCAGCTGGAACAATATCCGGAGCTGAGCATTGTGGAAGTGGAGGGAACGGTTCTGGATGACTTCCGTACTCGATTGCGATGAAGGCTGTGCTTTGGATCGTTCTGTGGTGCAGCTTGTTATACGGCTGCGCCACGGACCTTAAAAACAAAGCAGTGTATAATTTTACATGGTGGTTTGGCGGCTTGGCGGCAGGTGGGCTGCTCTGGAGAAGTCTGCTTCCGGGACGGCCGGTAACAGTGCTTTGGTATTTGGGTGTCTATATGGCGATACAGCTGGGTCTGTTTTCCCGCTTATACGGAAAGGCGGATTGCTATGCGTTTTGTGTCTGTGCCATAGCGGAGGCTTCTCTTGGGATGACATTATTTGACTATCTGATACTCACGCTTTTGGCGGTCTTTCTGCTTTTCCCGATACAGCTGTACAGGCGGAATATTGCCAAAAACGGAAACCTTAAGCGGCCTGTGGCGTTTCTTCCATACATAACGACAGCCTTTGCAGTACACATATTTATGCATTTTATGGTTGCTTTTTGAATAAAAAGATGCTATATTGTTGCAAGCATGCGGAAGCTTATAAAATGAGTGTGCTGTTATTACATTATTTATGGTCAGCGCACGGAGACGACACGCAATGCGAAACGGTTTTACAAGGCGGTTTGTGTCTGCGCGCTGCTTATCACAAAGTCGCTTATGCGCAGAGAGCAGCGCAGAAATGGAGAGTATTATGAAAAAATTTTTAGCAATGATGACGGCAGTTGTTTTGTGCATGACGGCACTGGCTGCCTGCGGTTCGGATGAGACGTCTGCAAATGCAGGATCTCAGACGGGAGACAGACCCGTGCTGGTAGTGGGGACGAATGCGGAATTTCCTCCTTTTGAGTATGTGGGAGACGACGGGGAACCGGACGGATTTGATGTGGCTCTGATTAAGGCGGTTGCCGATAAGATGGGCATGGACGTACAGATGGAGAATATGGAGTTTGGTTCTTTGGTTTCCTCTATCGGGACGAAGATTGATGCGGCAATTGCAGGTATGAGTATTACGGAAGAGCGTTTGTTGGAAGTGGATTTCTCCGACGAGTACTATGAGGCGGTTCAGTATGTTGTGGTTCCGGCAGGTTCCGATATACAGGCAGCGGCTGATCTGGAGGGTAAGACTATCGGTGTGCAGCTTGGGACAACCGGCGCTAATATCGCAGACGAGGTTAGCGGTGCGGATGTGAAGACTTACAATAAGGCTTTGGATGCGGTGAATGATCTGGTAAATGGCAGAGTGGATCTGGTTATCATTGACAGAAATCCCGCGCAGGTTTTTGAAAAGCAGTTCTCCGGACAGGTGGAGATAATCGACGGCGCACAGTTTAATTTCGAGCCTGAGTTCTATGCAATCGCGCTTCCCAAGGGCAGTGAGATGATTGAAAAAGTGAATGCTGCGCTGGCGGAATTGAAGGCCGACGGCACATTTGATGCTTTGGTGGCAGAATATATCCAGTAATGATAGCGTCAAAAGGATTTTTTTGAGGATAATGGTTGTGCCGTTATCCTCTTTTTGGTATTATATTACTTATTGATTATGCTGGTTTCCGGTTTTTATAGGAATCCATTCGGCAGGTGTATGTTTTGCGATAAACGTTATATCCCTTGCTTCGTCCGCGAGGCGTTTTGCTTTCTCCGCACGGAAATTTCGGGAATGCCGTATGCTGAACTGCGTATCCTCGGCAGCTCTTGTTCATAGAATGCAGGCATTCTATGGCGTGTAGTATATCGGCGGAATTTACGGACTTTTCCGTATGGGGACAGGCTGCATGGGGGTTAGAACGGGTATGTATTTGCTGTTTCCGTATAGGGATATCGGCAAGGAGAGACAGGGAGGATAAGATGGGACAATCTGAAATCATCAGGAAATTAACGGCGGCGTTTATTACCGGCGACCGATGGCAACTGTATTTGAAAGGTCTGGGCGTCACTTTGCAGGTGGCTGTTATGGCAGCAGTGCTGGGAGTTATCATCGGCACCGCCGTTGCTTTCATGAAGATATCCGTGAGAAAGAACGGGAAGAAGACATTGCTGGCGCATATTGCCAATATCTACATAGATATCATCAGAGGCACGCCTTCCGTGCTGCAGGTTATGATTATGTATTTTGCGATCCTTTCCAGCAGCAAGAACGGTGTTTTGATTGCCGGCCTTTCCTTTGGAATTAATTCCGGCGCCTATGTGGCGGAAATTATCCGGGCGGGAATTTTGGCGGTGGACAAGGGACAGACAGAGGCGGGCAGATCTCTGGGATTGTCCAACTTCCAGACCATGTGCAATATTATTATCCCGCAGGCTTTTAAAAATGTCCTTCCGCCTTTAGTCAATGAATTTATCGTCCTGTTGAAGGAGACAGCCATTGTGGGATATGTGGGGCTGTCCGATTTGACACGTGTGGCAAACCAGATCGCGTCTAAAACATATGACTTTTTCACCCCTATGATCGGCGCCGCCGTCATATATTTTGTCATCATAAAGATTTTGACAAAATTGTTGGAGAGACTGGAAAGGAGGATGCGCAGAAGTGATAATCGTTAAAGACTTATATAAGCAGTTTGAAGACAATCAGGTATTGAAGGGTGTAAACTACCATATTCATCCGGGGGAGAAGATTGTGGTTATCGGTCCTTCCGGTTCCGGGAAAAGTACCTTCCTGCGCTGCCTGAATCTGTTGGAGACGCCCACCGGCGGAGAAATCTGGTTTGACGGACAGAAGATAAATGCCCCTGAGGTTAATATCGACGAAGTACGCCGTCATATGGGAATGGTGTTTCAACACTTTAATTTATTTAATAATCTGACCATAATGAATAATATTACGCTTGCCCCTGTGAAGCTGAAATTAATGGGTGCGGAAGAGGCGAAGGAAAATGCCTTGAAGCTGTTGAAGCGTGTGGGACTGGAGGAAAAGGCGGATGCATACCCCAGTTCTTTAAGCGGCGGACAGAAGCAGCGTATTGCCATTGTGCGTTCCCTCGCCATGAATCCGAAGGTAATGCTTTTTGACGAGCCTACCTCGGCATTGGATCCCGAGATGGTAGGAGAGGTGCTGGAGGTTATGAAGGAGCTTGCCGACAGCGGTATGACTATGGTGGTGGTGACTCACGAGATGGGATTTGCCAGAGAGGTGGGAACCAAGGTACTGTTCATGGACGGGGGAAACATTGTGGAGGAGAATACTCCCACGGAATTTTTCAGCCATCCCAAGAGTCCGAGGTTACAGGAGTTTTTGTCTAAGGTCTTAGTGTGAAGGAAATCACTAAGCTCGAAAAGACCTCGCTAAGTGATTTCACGCTCTGCGGAGCAGAGCTTCTTCACACGGAAGAATCGCTTGCGCGATTCTTCCGGACTTGCACCGATTTATTGATTGTTTGTTAAAACAGGAGTTTTTCATCTTGATTTGAGATTCCGCGGAGCGGGAGTATGGGAGGCTGCATGATAACGATATCTCTCTGTATGATTGTCAAAAATGAAGAGAAAATATTGAAAAGATGTTTGGACTGTGTGGCCGATCTCTGTGAGGAGATTATTATTGTGGATACGGGATCCGCAGACAGAACAAAAGAGATTGCGCGGCAATATACAGACCGGATTTACGACTTTGAATGGATAGATGATTTCAGTGCCGCCAGAAATTATGCATTTTCCAAGGCTACGCAGGAATATATTTATTCTGCCGATGCGGATGAAGTTTTGGATGAGGAGAACAGGCAGAGGTTTCGCGTGCTGAAGGAGGCGATGCTGCCGGAGATTGAGATTGTCCAAATGAAATACGGAAATCAGATGCAGTTCGGCACGGTATATAATTACGATGAAGAATACCGCCCTAAGCTCTTTAAGAGGCTGCGTGAATTTGTGTGGACGGAGCCTGTTCATGAGACTGTCAGGCTGGATCCGGTAGTGTATGACAGTGATGTGGTCATTACTCATCTGCCGGAGAACAGTCATGCCAAGCGAGATTTGGCCAATTTCGACAGGCATGTTTCGGAGGGATACCGACTGCCCGGAAGGCTGTATCATTTATATGCCAGAGAACTTCTGCTGGCGGGAGACAAAGAGGATCTTGCTCGGGCATCGGCTTATTTTCAGCGTTCTGCTGCGGATGAAAGCAGAAGCAGTGATGAAGTGATGGAAGCCTGCTGTGTGGCGGCAAGAGCGGCGAGGCTGAATAAAGTTACAACGGATTTTTTTAAATATACATCCAAGGCGCTGGCCATGGGAGCCTGCTCGGAAATATGTTGTGAGCTGGGGAGCTTTTATGAAGAGCTGGGAGACGCTCAGGAGGCGGTGCTGTGGTATTACAATGCAGTGTATGAGGTACATCCCGTTTTACAGCTTACCTGCGGCGGCGAAACTGCCTTAGAGGGAATGATCCGCTGCTATCAGACTCTCGGATATCCGGAGGAGGCGGAACATTACAGACAGGAACTGGAAAATGTAAGGCCGGAGTTCCCTGATAGGAACCCGAAGCATCCGGCTTCGCCGGATAGCCAGAGAGAGGACATCGAATGGTCGGCAGACATTTTTTAAAATACAAAGCATTCTCCTTGACTGCATTCCCGATTGCGTAGGTCAAAAATCCTCAGTGCAGCCTGTTACGCCTGCGTGATAGTCGGAATGCTTTCGGGGAAAGCGCTTTTCAAATTTGTTCCAAAGAAACTGAAAAACGGAGTGGAATGCAAAGCTATGAAATGGGAAGATAATGTACGGAAAGTGGTGCCTTATGCGGCCGGAGAGCAGCCCAATAAGCCCAATATGATAAAATTAAATACAAATGAGTGTCCTTACCCGCCGGCGCCCGGAGTAGAGAAGCTTGCGGCGCAGATGGATTGTGAGGCTCTCAGGCTGTATCCGGATCCTGATACAACTCTCCTTGTGAATGCTTTGGCCGGGTATTATAAGGTGAAGCCGGAGCAGGTTTTTGTGGGAGTGGGTTCGGATGATGTGCTGGCCATGGCGTTTCTGACTTTTTTTAACAGTGGACAGCCGATTCTGTTTCCCGATGTGACATATTCTTTTTATGATGTATGGGCGGAGTTATACAGGATTCCTTATCAAACCTGTCCGCTGGATGAGGAATGGCATATCCGACCGGAAGATTACAGGCAGCCAAACGGCGGTGTGATTTTTCCCAATCCCAATGCGCCCACAGGGGTGTCGGAGCGTTTGGACACCGTGGAGGAGATTGTCAGGGCAAATCAGGATGTGGTAGTCATTGTGGACGAAGCATATGTTGACTTCGGCGGCGTCAGCGCTCTGCCTTTGCTGGAAAAATATGAGAATCTGCTGGTGGTGCAGACCTTTTCGAAATCCCGTGCCATGGCGGGAATGAGAATCGGTTTTTGCATCGGCAGCGAGAAGCTGATTCGGTATTTGAATGATGTGAAGTTTTCTTTTAATTCCTATACCATGAATTACCCCGCTCAGCTTCTGGGGGTGGAGGCAATCAGGGATGATGTTTATTTTAAATCTGTAACGGCAAAGATTGCAGAGACCAGAGAGCGTGTCAAGGAAGAATTAAGGCAGCTTGGATTCCGTTTTCCGGACTCTAAAGCAAACTTTATTTTCGCATCTCACGACAAGGTGCCGGCGGAGAAGATATTTAAGGCTCTTAGGGAGGCGGATATTTATGTTCGGTATTGGAATAAGCCCAGAATATCCAACTTTTTGCGGATTACCATAGGCACGGAGGAACAGATGGATTGCTTGATTGCATTTTTGAAAAGGTTTATGGCAAACAGTTAAACGAATAATAATGCAAATGGAGTGTAACAGTTCAGCCATGCGGAAACGATTGTACAATTTGTCTGTGGGAGCTTGCTCACTAAAGACAAATTGCACAATCGCTTCCATAGGGCGAACGCCTGGCAGCTTATGAATGGCATGGCTGAACTGTTGCAATTGAGTAACTTCTGAAAATAGATTACGGTTTCGCCGAAAAAATAAATTAAGAAGAGGCATTAGAAGCGGAAAATGCGGATGGTGCAATTTGACAGAAGCAGAAAAACGATGGCTGCTGTCAAATAGGGAATATTGCTCCGTCTGTTGAAAAGTAATTTACATTTTTCGGTTTCTGCCGGAAATTGATTTCCGCGGGCAATGAGCAAGCGGCTGCAAAGCACAGGCATAGCGTCATGTGCCGCGGCTTGGCGAATGATGCGAGGGTCACATATCCGCTGTTTTGCCGCAAAGCCGTTGATTAAGGATTCCGAGTCGTTGGAAAAAGAGCGGTGGGAATATTTTCCGAAAGGGAAGAAATAAAAAAGAATGGAGAAAATTTATGGTAAAGAGTATTTTTAAAGGAATGTTAATCGGTATTGCAAATATTATTCCCGGTGTCAGCGGGGGTACTATGATGGTATCTATGGGAATCTATGACAAGCTTATTCACTGCATCACACATTTATTCAGTGAATTTAAAAAGAGCGTTGCATTCCTGTTTCCCATAGCGGTGGGAATGGGAATTGCCATTATTGCAAGTGCATTCGGGCTGGAGTGGCTGTTTGAAAGCTTTCCGGTTCAGGCGAATATGCTGTTTATCGGTTTGATTCTGGGCAGTCTTCCCATCATGTGGAAGAATGTGAAAAGCAGTAAGATAAAGGCGGGGCATTTGATAGCGGCGCTGGCATTTTTTGCCTTGGTGGTAGGAATGGCGGCTTTCGGCGGTACGGAGGGCGCGTCAGCGGATTTGTCCTTTGGGCTGGTGAACGTGATAAAGCTTTTTGTTGTCGGCGTTATTGCTTCCGCAACCATGGTCATTCCCGGTGTCAGCGGCTCCATGGTGCTGATGCTGATGGGATTTTATCAGCCTATACTCAGCGCCATCACCGATTTTATCGAGGCGCTGACCAGTCTGGATATGGAAGGTATTCTGGCGGGGATCGGTATATTGGCGCCTTTTGGCGTGGGAGTGGTTGCCGGTGTTTTTGCAGTTGCAAAAGCAGTTGAATTTATTTTCGAGAAGTTTCCCCTGTATGCTTATTGGGCCATTATCGGGCTGGTGGTGGCATCTCCCGTTGCCATTGCGCTGATGGGAGGCTTTGCCGCTTTGAGCGGTATGGGCGCTATGATGGCGGTACATCTTCTGGCAGGCGCCGTGGCGCTGGCGGCAGGTTTTGCCGTGGCGTTAAAATTAGGTGAATAAGACGGGAAGATTTTCTAAGGCATTAAATGCGCTGCCTAAGAAAATCTATGTCCCGTCTTGAAGAATGCCGGGTGCAGGCATTCTTCCTATGGGCGGGAAGATTTCCCTTTTGAAAATATGCGGGGGTTGAGATGGACGCTTATCGGGAGTTTTCGGCGGTTTATGACGAGCTTATGGATAATGTGCCTTACGGGCAATGGTGTGAAAGGCTTCAGGAGCTGATAGAAAAATACGGAGTGTCAAAGCCGGAGAGGGATGCGGAGGACGCTTTGGCATCGGAGCGCAATCTGGTGCTGGACTTGGGATGCGGCACGGGGACCTTGACGGAGCTGATGTATCGGAAAGGCTATGATATGATCGGTACGGATATCTCCGAGGAGATGTTGAATGTCGCTATGGAGAAACGGGCGGAGAAAGGAGATTCCATTCTTTATCTGCTGCAGGATATGCGGGAACTGGAGCTGTACAGCACCGTGGGGACGGTGTACAGTGTATGCGATTCCTTAAATTATATTCTGGAGGAGGAAGAGCTGTCCGCCGTTTTTTCTCTGGTAAATAATTATTTATATCCCAAGGGCATTTTCATTTTCGACTTTAACACGGTATATAAGTACGAAAAGGTGATCGGTGATACCGTCATAGCGGAAAACCGGGAGGACTGCAGTTTTATCTGGGAGAACTTTTACGATCCGGAGAGTGAGATCAACGAGTATGATTTGACCCTTTTCATAAGCCGGGAAGGCAGTTTGTTTGAAAAGTTTACGGAGACGCATTACCAGAGAGGGTATCGGGCAGAGCAGATGAAAACGCTGGTGGAGTGTGCGGGAATGAAGGTCTTGGAGATAAAGGATGCGGATACGGGAGAAGAAGTGACTGGGGAGAGCCAGAGAATCTATATTGTGGCGCAGGAGCAGGGCAAGTGAACCGAAATCGTTAATGAAGGAAGCCAGCTCAATCATTTATATCGAGAAATGTCGCATTATTCATAGATTTATATAATAGTTTTCAAATATAAAAGGTGTAAACGAATGACATTACAGGTGAACTGTAACGGGTAGGTCTTAATAGGAGAGACAGGATGAATTTTATTGATAAGGCACTGGCTGATAGAGAGAATCGGAGTGACGATGATTTTTTACAGGCTATGGCCGGAATATACCATGAGCCGGAAGTCAGGAAGATTTTACATAAATATCCCTCGTTTATTCGGGATGTAATTTATATAATAGATTATGATACGGAATTGCAGATGGATGGGTTAGAGGGGATTTTAGAAGGCGGCATGTCTGAAATGTGCGGGGAAATACAGAGTGCTTTAATAAACTGCGGGGCTTTGGATGAAGCACGTATTCTTCATGAGGCAAGACAATTAGATATTGAAAGCGACGATTATGAAGAAAAAATAGAGGGACTGCAAAGCCGGACGGCGCTGCATAATGATTATGAAGCTTTTTGGAATTTGGTAAGAGAATATATTCATTCTAACCTGTGTGCTATTCATTGAGAATACTTTTCGGAAAAGGGAGAAGTATAATAAAAGAACATATGCTGCGCCATCCGGTTAGATATTTTAACGACGCAGCGGTACGGAACAGGCAGTTTCAGGCTTCAATTTCTGACCGGATAGAGTGCCGGAGTGAATACGGATGAACTGTGGAAAGGAAGGAAAACAGTAACGGATATGGCAGATTACATTGTGAGGGCAGCGGCGGCGGGCACCCAGATAAGGGCCTTTGCCTGCACGGCAAGAGAGACGGTGGAGACGGCCAGAAAGGCCCATAATACCAGCCCCGTGGTGACGGCGGCACTGGGCAGGCTGTTAAGCGCCGGTGCAATGATGGGTAGTATGTTAAAGGGAGAAAAGGATTTACTGACTTTACAGATCAAGGGGGACGGCCCCATACAGGGATTAACCGTAACTGCCGGTTCACAGGGCAAAGTCAAGGGGTATGCCAATGTTCCCGATGTGATTCTTCCGGCCAATTCCATGGGCAAGCTGGATGTGGGCGGGGCAGTGGGAAGAGGAATCTTAAGTGTCATAAAGGACATGGGGCTGAAAGAGCCTTATGTAGGGCAGACTTTGCTTCAGACAGGTGAGATCGCCGAGGATTTGACTTATTATTTTGCGGCCTCCGAACAGGTGCCCTCCTCCGTAGGGCTGGGAGTGCTGATGAACCGTGACAATACGGTGCGGCAGGCGGGCGGGTTTATCGTTCAGCTGATGCCCTTTGCGGAGGATGAAGTAATCGGCAGGCTGGAGGAGAACTTGAAAAAAATTCGCCCTGTCACCGCCATGTTGGATGAAGGCAATACTCCGGAGCAGATGCTGGGGCTGGTGTTGGAGGGATTATCCATGGAGGTAACGGATACCATGCCAACGGCTTTTGTATGTGACTGCAGCAAAGAGCGTGTGGAAAAGGCATTGGTCAGTCTCGGCAAAAAGGAACTTCAGGATATGATAGATGACGGAGAAGGAATCACCGTGAATTGTCATTTCTGCAATAAGGATTATAAATTTTATATGGACGATCTGAGAGATTTATACCAAAGAAGTAAATGATTGGCAGACGGTTTCCGGAAATACTTATGACTTTTAGGTATGAAATAAAAGTCGTTGTTTTCCGAAGAAAAATAAACGGAATCAAAAAAATGGTATGGCATTTTTCATCCGGGTTTGAGATTCCGCTAAAGCGACATGGAGGTTAGTGTGAAAAATACTTCTAAGGCAGCAAAAGACACTGCCTAAGAAGTATTAAGTTTCACACAG
>ERZ808037.1804-NODE-1804-length-12660-cov-3.757848_pt1 | contig 12660 bp, 7 predicted proteins | sample MGYA00380190_ERZ808037 | MGnify/ENA primary metagenome ERZ808037 (study PRJEB31490, sample SAMN06133399) | mouse gut metagenome | isolation source: J9 | host: mice | place: China: Chengdu | collected 2015-05 ...
CACGCCGGAGGTGACATTATTGCCCAGGATTGCGGCCTTTTTCGGCGTGAGCATCGACGAGCTGTTCGGGGAATCCTCCCTGGAACACGCCTGGGACGTGGTGATGAAGTATTCCGTGTTGCGTGACGACAAGTCCTTTCAGGAAGCCCTTGCATGCCTGAAAGCACAGATGCGGACCATCGACGCGTCCCTGGAAAACGGCATGGGGGACAGGGAGAAGCTGGAACAGGACAGGATAGAGCTGGAGGGCATGCAGATGCACCTGTTGCTGCAGCAGAGCTGGGAATCCGCCCAAAGGGCCCTGGAGATTGCGGAAAATCTCATACAGAAGACAGGGAAGATGCCCTACAAACTGCAGCGAATCCAGCTGCGCTCCATGTTGGGGCATAGCCGGGAGGATTTACAGGAATGTGAAAAAGCATTCCGGGAAACCCCCGGGGAGGATACACTGCAGATTTACCTGGAGATGCTGACCCTGGCAAAGAATTATGAGAAAATCCTGGAGCTGTACCGCTCAGACCAGACTGTAAAAGCGCTGCTGGCACCGCCGTCAGAGAGGAACGCGATGCTCTGGGGACAATGCGCCTACGCCGCAGCGCAGCTGAAGAACCTGGAGCTGACGGAAAGCTGCGGGGAGGCGGTCAGGAAGCATGGCTCTGTGGAGGACAGGTACGAACTGCTGCGGAACCTGGCCATACTCTATAAGGAAAACCATATGGACAGACAGTATCTGGACACGAAAGAGCAGCTGCTGTTTTTGATGAAAGACCTGTCCATCAACGCTTACTGGTACGAGCGGAACAGACGTGCCATCGAAGCGCTTTGACCTGTGTAAAAATGCCGGAAAGGGGAGCGTTGTGTTTTTTGCAACAGCGCGTTGCTTGCCGGGAAGCGCTAAATGCCCTATCATGTAATCGAGACAAGGTATTTAAAATAACTGTAAAACCATAAAGTCCATCCAGGGGTAACCAGAAAGAAAGCGAAAACGCTGTCGGCCTAAATTAATCTCTTAGGGTATAATTCCCGCAGCTCTGTTGCGCAGCAAACTAATGACGAGCGAAGCGGGGGGCTCGGGCTAATACCCTATAGCTCTGCTGAGGGGAGTTTTATTACATATGGTGCGCATCGCAGATGAGGCATGCGAGCCACTGCGACAGGCATCCCGATTGGACTGGAAGGAGAGGCCATGTACCGTTACATGATGAAAAAGAAAACCTTATGCCTGTCAGGGCTTGTGCTGCTGATTGTGTCCAGTGTCACAGGCTCGCTGTTCGCGCTGGTCATGAGCGCTCTGATCGACTGTGTGGGAAAGGGAAAGGAGGAGCTGGCCGCGACTCTGTGGGGAAGCGTGCTGTATGTGGTTGTATGCGTCCTGTTGGAAATAGCTTATCGCTATATCAAGGCCCTCCTCCTGGCGCATGCCAGGTTTTCGCTGAAAGGGGATCTGTTCGCCTGTATCATGAACCAGAAGACCACGGAATTCGACGCCCAGAACAGCGCGGAATACGTCAACGCCCTCAGCAACAACCTGAACCTGTTCGAGTCCGTGTATTTCAATAACATCATTGGGACACTGGAATGCCTGATGTCCTTCGGGGCGGCCACTGCCATCTGCATAGCGGTGGAGCCGGTGATGCTGGTGCTGATGCTGGCTCTGGCGTTCCTGACTATGGGAGTCACCAGGCTGACCACGGAGCCCCTTAAGAGGAGCACGGACAGGTTCGCTGACAGGGCCGGGAAATACATGGCGGAGCTCCAGGACGACTTCGGGGGCTTTAGGCTGATTCATTCCGCGGGGATTCTTGCCTGTATCCTGGAGAAGCATGGACGGGCCAACCGGGAAGTGGAAGCTGCCAAAAGGCGGAATACGAACTGCCAGATATTCTGCTCCTATACCGGACAGTTCGTGGGCCTGCTGTCCACCGTCCTGGTGATGGCGCTGGCGGCCTGGTTCGCGCTGGAGGGGAGGTTCTCCGCCGGGATGGTGATCGCCTATGGGCACCTGGTGGGGAATATCGTGTCGCCAATTACGCAGATTCCCTCTATTGTCGCCAACTTCGGCGCTTCAAAACCCCTGCGGGAGCGCTTCCTGACCTTGCTTGCCGTCAGAGCGGAGGATGGGGAGGAATCGCTTTTCACTCTGGATCAGGGAATCCAGATTGACGACCTGACTTTCCGCTATCCCAATGGAAAAGAGGTCTTCCGGCATCTCTCCTACCGCTTTCTGGCGGGAAAGCGCTATGCGCTGGTGGGGAGCAGCGGCTGTGGGAAAAGCACATTATTATCCTTGCTGGAGGGCGATTATCCGGACTATGGCGGGAGCATACGCCTGGACGGCAGAGAGCTGAGGAACCTGAAAAAAGGCTGCCTGAGGGAACTGACAGGCGTGGTGTCACAGGACACCTTTCTGTTCAACGACACCATCTACAATAACGTCACGCTATACCGTCAGGGCTATACGGCACAGGAGGTGGAAAAAGCGCTGGAGCAGGCGGGGCTGAAAGGCCTGATAGACTCGCTTCCGGAGGGCATCGAGACCGAAATTGACGAGAACGGCAAGAATTTCTCCGGCGGGGAGAAACAGCGCATCAGCCTGGCGAGAGTGCTCCTTGGGAAGAAGCGTATTCTTCTTCTGGACGAATTCACGGCTCATCTCGATCAATCCACCGCCAGGGAGATAGAAGAGCGGCTGCTGGAGGAAAAAGACTGCCTGGTGATTGCAGTCACCCATCGTCTGCAGCCGGAAATCCTGGAACAATATGACCAGGTATTGACTTTGTCGCCGGGCGGCATTGAGCCCTGCTGACCGGGCCATATCTGCTGGCCGCAGCCAAAGTGACACAAAAAACAGGGAAATAAATCGAAATCATCCGTCATTTCCCTGTTTTTTGATTTATACTGTCCGAAGCCCTGCGAGCTGCTCTACTTCTGCGACACTAAGCCCTGAATCTTCTGCAATTTCCTCCACTGTCATTTTTCCTCTTTTCAACATTCTAAGTGCAGTTTCCTTTTTCGTTTCACTTATACCTTTGTTTAATATTCTTCGTGCTTCTGTTTCAATCAATGCTCCGCCCATAATATCACCTACGCCTTTCTGCACATTTTCATATTTCTGCGTAATTTCCTTAATCACGTCACCGGAAAGTTCTATGATTGTCCGCTTGTCAAATGCGCCAATCACTTCCTGCTGTTCCAGTTCTTCAAGCCTTGCTAAAATTTTCTGATACTCTGCCTTTAATTCTTTCAGCTTCTGTTCATTGCGATTATACTCCGGAAAGTTTTTCTCATGTGAGAAAATGTAAAACGGAATCAGCATCAGCAGGCCTTTTTGAAAAATATCATCGAGTGAATAAGCCTGCACTTTCATTATCGGCACGTCATACTGAACCGTTCCACCCGGTGTGACGATAATGTATCTCATTTTGTCAGGTGTCTTTTGGTAAGTCCGAAGATACAGAACCGCCGTATTAGGAAATGTCACAGTTAATGTTTCCTCTGTAACCTCGCCTTCGTCAAGCGCTATTTGTGCGTCATATTCAAAAAGCCTTATTGTGATTTTCCCATCTGGCAGGCTACTTTCACATTCGACATGATATTTTTTGGGTACATTTCCAAAAACCGTAAAATTTGTATCTGTAATTCGTTCCTTATCTGCTTCGTCTTGCTGGTCTATAAAATGCTCATTGGGAAAAAAACGTATTTCTTCTTTCCCTGTATATGTTTCCCCGAAAATTTCATTGATTACAGGGATAATCAGTTTCCGGCAGTCATTTAAGATTGTCCGGAATGCCCCGTCATAAATAGTTGCCATGCGCTATTCCTTTCTAAACTCCCATGCATTCCAATGCTCCACCATGAACGTTAGTGTCTTAATCATATCATTTTTTCCCGCCAAATTCAAGAATCTCCTAAAAACCTCTAAAAAACAAAAGCAATTTGCTCCCGTATCATTTGTCAAATAGCCGTCACTGTGATATAATGTCTCCAGAAATTTTCAAGCAAAAGGGAGAAAAACAGGAGGTTGCCACATGCCACAGAGAACAGACATCAGAAAAGTACTGATTATAGGCTCCGGCCCCATCATCATAGGCCAGGCCTGCGAATTCGACTATTCAGGGACACAGGCCTGTAAGGCGCTGAAAAAGCTGGGATACGAGATTGTATTGGTGAATTCCAATCCGGCTACGATCATGACGGATCCGGAGATGGCGGACGTCACCTATATCGAGCCGCTGAACAAGGAGCGCCTGGAGCAAATCATAGCCAAGGAGCGCCCGGACGCGCTGCTGCCCAACCTGGGCGGACAGTCGGGCCTGAATCTGTGTGCGGAGCTGGCAAGCGCCGGAATCCTGGAGAAATACCAGGTGAAAGTGATAGGCGTACAGGTGGATGCCATAGAGCGCGGCGAAGACCGCATCGAGTTCAAGAACGCCATGAACGCCCTGGGGATAGAGATGGCCCGCAGCGAAGTGGCCTACTCCGTGGAAGAAGCGCTGGCAATCGCCGACAGGCTGGGATACCCGGTGGTCCTGCGCCCGGCTTACACCATGGGCGGCGCCGGAGGCGGCCTGGTCTATAACAAAGACGAACTGCGCACAGTCTGCGCCAGAGGACTGCAGGCTTCCCTGGTGGGACAGGTTCTGGTGGAGGAGTCCATTCTGGGCTGGGAAGAGCTGGAGCTGGAAGTAGTCCGGGACGCGGACGGCAACATGATCACAGTCTGCTTCATCGAAAATATCGACCCCATGGGCGTGCACACGGGGGACTCCTTCTGCGCAGCCCCCATGCTCACCATTTCAGAAGAACTGCAGAAGCGTCTCCAGGAACAGGCCTACGCAATCGTAGAGTCCGTCCAGGTCATCGGCGGCACCAATGTGCAGTTCGCTCATGACCCTGTCAGCGACCGCATCATCGTCATAGAGATCAATCCCCGGACATCCCGCTCCTCAGCGCTGGCTTCCAAGGCCACAGGCTTTCCCATCGCTCTGGTCAGCGCCATGCTGGCGGCAGGGCTTACCCTGAAGGACATCCCCTGTGGAAAATACGGTACACTGGACAAATATGTACCGGACGGCGACTACGTGGTGATCAAGTTCGCCCGCTGGGCCTTTGAGAAGTTCAAGGGCGTGGAGGACAAGCTGGGCACCCAGATGCGGGCTGTGGGCGAAGTCATGAGCATCGGCAAGAACTATAAGGAAGCTTTCCAGAAAGCGATCCGCTCCCTGGAGACCGGCAGATACGGCCTGGGGCAGATTCCCAAGCTGGAAGAGAAGACAAAGGAACAGCTTTGCAGAATGCTGGCCACCCCCTCCAGCGAGCGGCACTTCGCCATGTACGAAGCTTTGAAAAAGGGCGCTTCCGTGGACGAGCTGCATGAAATCACACATGTAAAGAAATGGTTCATCGAACAGATGGCGGAGCTGGTGGAAGAGGAGACCTCGCTGCTGTCCTGCAAAGGAGCCCTCCCTGGCGACGACCAGCTGATTCAGGCCAAAAAGGACGGCTTTTCCGATAAATACCTGAGCATCCTGCTGGAGGTGCCGGAGCAGGAAGTGAGAGAGCGGCGGATTGCCCTGGGGCTGGAGGAAGCCTGGGAGGGAGTCCATGTAAGCGGTACGCCGGACAGCGCCTACTATTATTCCACTTACAATGCCCCGGATAAAAATGCAGTCCGCAGCGACCGTCCCAAGGTCATGATCTTGGGTGGCGGCCCCAACCGCATCGGCCAGGGCATCGAGTTCGACTATTGCTGCGTGCACGCGTCCATGGCATTGAAGAAGCTGGGCTTCGAGACCATCATCGTCAACTGCAATCCGGAGACCGTGTCCACGGACTACGACACCTCGGACAAGCTGTACTTCGAGCCCCTGACATTGGAGGACGTGCTGAGCATCTACAAAAAGGAGCAGCCCGTGGGCGTCATCGCCCAGTTCGGCGGCCAGACCCCGTTAAACCTGGCGGCGGATCTGGAGAAAAACGGCGTGCGCATCCTGGGCACTGCCCCCTCGGTGATCGACCTGGCGGAGGACAGAGACCTTTTCCGGGCCATGATGGACAGGCTTCAGATTCCCATGCCGGAGTCAGGCATGGCCACCACGGTGGAGGAAGCGCTGGAAATCGCCCACCGCATCGGGTATCCTGTGATGGTGCGCCCCTCCTATGTGCTGGGAGGCCGGGGCATGGAGGTGGTGTACCACGATGAGAGCATGACCGATTATATGAAAGCGGCGGTGGGAGTGACCCCGGACCGGCCTATCCTGATCGACCGTTTCCTGAACCACGCCACCGAGTGCGAGGCGGATGCCATCAGCGACGGCACCCACGCCTTTGTGCCTGCGGTCATGGAGCATATAGAGCTGGCCGGCATCCATTCCGGAGACTCTGCCTGCATCATCCCCTCCAGGCATATCTCTCAGGAAAATGTGGAGACGATCAAAGAATACACCAGGAAGATAGCCGAGGAGATGCATGTCCAGGGGCTGATGAACATGCAGTACGCCATCGAGAACGGCAAGGTGTACGTGCTGGAAGCCAATCCCAGGGCCTCCCGGACGGTGCCTCTGGTGTCGAAGGTCTGCAACATCCGCATGGTGCCCTTGGCCACGGAGATCATCACCAGCCATATCACAGGGAAGCCCTCTCCCGTGCCTGGCCTGAAAGAGCAGGACATCCCCTATTATGGGGTGAAAGAAGCGGTGTTCCCTTTCAACATGTTCCCGGAGGTGGATCCCCTCTTAGGGCCGGAGATGCGCTCCACAGGAGAGGTGCTGGGGCTTGCGCCCTCCGTGGGGGAGGCGTTCTTCAAGGCCCAGGAGGCCACCCAGACCAGGCTGCCCTTAAGCGGCACCGTACTGATCAGCGTGAACCGCAGGGACAAGGCGGAAGTGGCAGAGGTGGGCAAGGCATTCCAGGAAGCGGGCTTCCATATCCTTGCCACAGGGAACACCTGCGCTTTGCTCCAGGAGGCCGGTGTCCCCGCCAAGCTGGTGAAGAAATTCTACGAGGGCAGGCCCAATGTGCTGGATTATATCACCAACGGGGAGGTGGACCTGATCATCAACTCGCCTGTGGGGGACGACAGCGAATATGACGACAGCTATCTGAGGAAAGCCGCCATCAAGGCCAAGATCCCCTATATGACCACCATTGCCGCGGCCAGGGCCACGGTGGAGGGCATCCTCCAGGTGCAGAAAGCAGGCAATGGGGAAGTCCACTCTTTGCAGGGGCTCCACGGACAGATTCAGGACAGGTGAGTTAAAGATGACGCTTGCTAAAACCAGCCATGAAAGCTTTTCTTCCATGGAGTGTGCTCCTTTCAAAGCAACTCTGTCTCACGAGTAAAAGATGCCAGGATTGGTGGCAAATTTCGTTGTTCGTGAGCAGCTGGCGGAGCGCCTTAGGGCAGAAAGTCTCAGGTATAGAAAGGCTCAGATTTAAAAAAGCTCAGGTATAAAAAGCTTTAAGGAAAGAAATTAGGAAATGATATACAGCGCAAAGGACTAAAGTGACAGGACTGTCGGAAAATGGCATCTGCAGACATTTTCCGACAGTCCTTTTAATAATAAAATTATTCGTTTCTATGGCTATTCCGTCAGTCCTTTCGAATACCGTTCCCAAAGCTCCTCTAGCGTATAGCCCGCATTCGTCTCCCAAATGGAAGCATCATAGCCGCCTTTCTTGAACATCTGGTTGATGATTTGGGGCATCTCCTCACAGTAATTCTCCGCCACATATTTCAGGAACGCCGCCGTCACCGTATAGCTGTCCGTATATTTCTGGCTGGCATTATAGGAGGGCAGCTTCCAGCCGCAGTCCTCGTTGTGCAAGCCGAACAGATAGCGCCCATAGTCCGTAAGCCCTTCCATCAGCCAGGTGTAATTTCCCACATCCCCGTAGTTCTGTGCGCAATGGATCAGCTCGTGGGTGATGCAGTCCACATCCTTCGGGTTCGACAGCATATATTGGGAGGCAAGGTAGATATCGCTGCTGTCGGAATAGGCAGGTGAATAATCGTTTACCGTAAAGTACAGGGTAACGGGCTCGTACTCTCCGTCATTGAAATAATCGTACACATTCTTATAGACGGAATAGATCAGGTCATAAGAGCGTTTCGCGATATCCGCCGTCACATAAGAGGTGTTGGCCAAAGACAGGTACCGGGCAATCTGCTCCGGATCCTCCGGCTTGTATACCTCCACGTCGAAAGAAGCCTGTAACCCATTGGCGGTATCTTCCACGGTGATTGTAGTCTGTCCGGCCTCTTTTGCCGTCAGGACTCCCTCGGAGCTGACTTCGGCCACAGAGCTGTCCGCTGAAGACCAGCTATACGCAGCCGTCTTATCCTCGAATTCCGTAATCGCATTACAGGGATACTGCTTCCCTGCCAATAGCAGAATCTCCGGATTGGTCAGGATAATCTGCGGATCGTCCACCTCCACCGTGACCTCCGCCTCCTCGCCGGTGCCGTCCTTCACTGCCGTAATCTTGCTGCGCCCCGGCTTTAACGCCGTAATCTTCCCTTCGCCGTCCACGGCGGCCACATTGCTGTTCGAACTGCTGTATGACACGGCGGCGTTCTCCGGGTTATAGAGCTGGAGGCTGTAGGTGGCATTCACTGCCAGCTTCGTCTTCGGATTCGTAAAGTGGAAACCGGTCACCCTCTCCGCAAGCCGGTACGCCACCTTATCGCCAGAGGTATACATTTGCCCCGCCAGCTTCACGTTCTTCGCGGACAGATCAATCGGCACGGCTTTCTCAGCGGTCCTGTCCTTTATCTTCCAGTCGCTTAATGTCACGTCATAGGCTCCGGTATTGTCGGTGCAATGGGATTTCACATAAATCTGCAGATCCCTGCCGTCTTTCACCAGGGAACTGTCATAGGTGCCCTTCAGCGGAATCTCATAATAGCCGTCCTTTTCGGAGACAGGCTTTCCGTCCGCATAGACCTTGCCGTCGGAATAAGTGACCTCCACATTGCTCCCGCCTTCGTAATGGCCGAAATTATCAATCTCATGGATCGCCAGCTCGTAATTGTCTGTCCGCTTTGCTCCCTCCAGGACCGGCACGCAGAGCTTCACGGATACTGCTCCCTCTGTCAGCTTATCCTCTGACGAATAAGTGCATATGATATTGACCTCCGATTCCTGCCACGGTTTTGTCCAGGAGGTTTTCGATTCCGGCAGCCGATAGGTAAGACTATATTGCCCCTGCCGGGCATTCTCCTCCGCTGCTTCGTCAGTGGCGCCGCCATCATCATTTACAATCTCCATTGCTTCCTTTGTCTGATCTGCCATAGTTTCCTCCTCTTTTTCGTCCCTGGCCGCAGTGTCCTCTGCTCCCGCACAGGCGGTGGTCAGAGATAGCCCCAGAAAAGCCATGATGATGAAAAATATTTTACCCGCACGCTCCCGCATGTTCCCGCTCCCCTGTTTCTGCACCGATTCCTCCATGTATGCCTCCTTCCCACAGACCTTATGACGACTCTATTGTAAAACTTTCTACTTTATTATATAATTCAACTGACCATTTGCATAGGCAGGATATTGCTTATGTATGAAACAATCTTGCTTTTTTAGGGGGGAGAATCATATGGCTGACAATACGCTCTATGAACACCAGACATTCGAAGATCCGGACATGCCTGTCACGCTGCATCCATGGACATTGCAGCAGAATTATTACATCCTGCCCCATTGGCATGAAAATCCAGAGCTGCTGCTTTTCACCGATGGCCATTGCACTGTGGAAATCGACGGCGCAATGACCGATGCCCCCAAAGGGACGCTGACCGTCATCGATGCGCTGAAGATTCATCGGATTAATGCCATCGAATCCAGCCAATATTACTGCCTGACCATAGACAAGAATTTTTGCCGTAAATTTGACTATCCCATCGGGAAAATCTCCCTGCGGAACAGGACATTCGACAAGCAGGCGATTGCCCATTACGAGGCCGTCATCCGGGAGATGGAAGACAGGAAGCCCTATTACAAGTCCATGGTCCAGGCGGAAGTCCTTGCCCTTGTAGGCCTGCTGTGCCGTGAGAATTCCGATTCAGGCTATGGCGCCGGCTCCGGGCAATCCGGACAGCAGCTGGAAATGGTGCGGAAAAGCCTGATTTTCTTAAGCAGACACTACCCGGAATCCCTGACCATTGACAGAATCTGCCAGGAGATCGGATTCAGCAAGTTCTATCTCTGCCATGAATTCAAGAAAGCCACCGGAAAGACGATTGTGGATTACCTGAACTTCATCCGCTGCGAAAACGCCCGCTACCTCCTTTGGACAGGGAGCCACAATATCCATGAATGCGCCGAGTTATGCGGCTTCAACAGCGACTCCTATTTTGCCAGGACATACAGGCGGTGGATGGGGGAGCTTCCCTCAGAGACCCTGTGGAAGGGGAGGAAAGATCATGGCCATTGATCCGGTTTTTTGCGTTTGACAGCATAGGATATTTTGGGGCTTGCAAAAGACAGGCAGGTGTGTTAAAGTGGTAACAAGGAAGTTACTTCCTGGGAGACTGCCTGAGAAGGAGGATTTCCCGGGAAAGTTAAGAGACGGTGAGTGGGGGGAGAAGATGCGGTATTCGATTACAGAATCCGAGCAGCTGATTCTGCAGCAGCTGTGGAACAACGGAAGCATGACGGTGATGCAGCTGGTGGAGGGGCTCTCCGAAAGCACCCACTGGTCCAGGCATGCCATCATCTCTTTCCTGAAGAGGATGGAAGAGAAGCACACCGTCACTTATGAAGTAAGGGGGCGCACGAAGTACTATTCCGCGGTGCCCGGGGAGTCGGAGGTCATGGTGGATTCGGCGCAAAATGTGCTGAACCGCTTTTTCGGAGGGAAGATTGACAAGATGGTCCTGTACATGGCGCAGGCCAGGCAGCTGACGGATCAGGATGTGGATGATCTCTATGCCCTTGTGGACAAACTGAAGGAAGAAGGACGAAAGTCCACCTGATGATTATAATATGTGCCGCAGTTTTCGGGCGGTGGAACGGAGTGTCAGATGAAGTTAAAGGATTGGGATGAGAAAGATCAGCGCCGGGACGATGAGGGAGAAAGGCTGGATACGGATTTAGAAGCGGAGGAATGGGAACAGATTCCCGCGGAGATGGATGAGGAAAGCCTGCGGAACGATTCGATGCAGGGGGAGGACTCGGAGACTGGCGGGTCGGACAGGAGGATGCGGGGACAGGATCTGGAGGAGGATCAGCGCTGGGAGGAGTCTGAGCTGGATTTCAAGCCGGGGGTGTCCTATCGTTGGAAAAAGTTCAAGCTGGATTCGGAGCCTGATGACGGCGACCGGCGGGGAGGAGAATGGGCAGAAGCGGATTCGGACCAGCGTGCGGAAAGGCGCAGGGCAACGGAACGGCAGAATCCCAAGGGCGTGTATCCAGGACACGGTGGGAAAGAAGCTGCCAGCCACGGCGGAAAAGGAGCTGTTGAGTCCGAAGGGAAAGAAGCTGCCGAAACTTACGGCGGGGGACAGAGGACGAGGAGGAAAGAGGATGTGGAGGAAGAAGGCTGGGAGGAGGAACTGCCTCCCCTGAAGCCCTGGGCAAAAGTACTGATTTTCATAGGTCTCGCGGTGGTGGCGGCAATTATCTGTGCCGTTTTATGGCGCTTTGCCCACCCGGAAAGGCCGGATGGCAGCGGCGGACAGAATGTCCCCTCTCAGGTCGCGGAATCCACGGACGATTCCTCCGAAGAGACGCCCAGGCTGGATCTGGACGAATCGGAAGAAGGGCAGTCAGGAGAGTCTCTGTCCGGGCTTGCGCCGGAGGGCACGGATCCAGGCAGCGGTATAGAAGGGACGGACTCGGAACCGGGCGCAGCATCAGGGTCAGATGCGGGTGACGGCACCGGAACGGGCACGGACCCAGGCACCGGGACTACAGGTGACGGCACCGGAACCGGTGGAGAATCCCCATCCTCAGAGCCGGAAGGCCAGGAATCGGTGGCAGGGACGGAGGGCATGACCTTCCGGGACGTACAGGAATCCGTGACGCCCAAAGACGTGGTGAACCTGCGCAAGGTTCCTGACACCGGGGATGCGGACAATATAGTGACCCAGGCCCGGAACGGGGAGACCCTTGCCCGCATCGGCATCAATCCGGACACCGGCTGGTCCAAAATAGACTACAACGGGCAAACGCTCTACGCAGTCAGCCAATACCTGACCACGGACTTAAGCTACCATCCGGCGGTGCAGCCCGCCGACCCTAACCGGGTGAGCACCGTCAGCGGCAGAATCATCATTTTCGAGAACTGCGATGACTGGATTTCGCCGAAAGAGTACGTGAACCTGAGGACGGAGCCCAGCACCACCGAGGGGGACGCCACAGTCAGCTGCCAGCTGAACTACGGCGAGAAAGTCCACCGCACCGGCTACAGCACGGATTCCGGCTGGTCCAGGGTGGAGTATAATGGCCAGGTGCTGTATGTAGTCACCAGCCTCATGTATGTAGTTTCTGTGGAGTAAGGAATTGTCTACAAATAACTGCTACGAGTTTAAAGCCGTTTCCCTTGCATATCCGGTCTTTTTCCCAAAGAAGTTGTAGCAGTTATTTTCCGACAGTTCCTAGTGCGCCCAGCAAAGGGCGTAATGTTTAGCGGGTGGAAATCCCGTCTGATAAGATGCTAACCACATCA
>ERZ808037.1805-NODE-1805-length-12654-cov-5.597122_pt1 | contig 12654 bp, 13 predicted proteins | sample MGYA00380190_ERZ808037 | MGnify/ENA primary metagenome ERZ808037 (study PRJEB31490, sample SAMN06133399) | mouse gut metagenome | isolation source: J9 | host: mice | place: China: Chengdu | collected 2015-05 ...
TCTTCATGCATTTGACGGACTGGAACAGGTGCATCATCAAATGGAAGAACAGTCATTGCAGAAAGCAATGTTCAAAAATTTTAGCGGTTTCTTCTGACATGCGCCGAGTAGCGGTAAGGCTCATAGACAGTACATTTCCGTCTTTATTCAGACGCAGGGGTTTCTCCTTGCTCTTTGGATAACCGAAACGCAAAAGAGGTATCGCCTCATCGGGAATGAGCCGCGGTTCGATGCTGCTGCCGTTCTCCCCCCAGACCGCCCATTCTGAACAACAATTAAAAGGTTCCTGGTGCTTTGTATGAGGTTTTTCCGACTCAATCATCAGCGTCATTCCATCGGGGACAGCTTCTGCACAATTAAAGCTTTGCCCCTTCGCCCAGTAGAATGTGTCTGTCTTCTTTACAACAATCCCCTCTGGAGTCAGTGCACCGTATTCGCGACCCAATTCCCGCATACAGTAGTCGAAAGCGCGCTCCCTGTGGGTCACTGGCAGTTTGGCCATGACATACAGCTTCTTTTTTATCAAGGTAACAGGAAACACCACGTCCCCGACCTTAATAGACACAATGGAGGGCATTCGGGAATGGATGCTGCCAAACACCACCTTGATTGGGCCTGTATCTCCTGCCTTTTTCAGTTCCTGCACCCAATCCTGAGGCCAATAAACGATATAATGTGCCATCTTCTTCTCCTTTATGGCTTAGCGTAGAAATTTGGGATTTGTCAATTTGTAACAAGACAAGTATATCACCAATGCAAATGACATTCAACCCTCATTATATAGATATTGATCGTAGTGGCTGCTTCACTGTTGCTGTGAACGTGTGAACACTTCACTTTTCAATATTTATCACCCGATGCACCCAGCCGTTATAAAAAACAAATCAATGTTTTAGTTCTTCTTCATATCCAGCCTTTTTGCACTTTCTTCAGCCATGTCAGCTTCAATATCAAAGCCATTTTTACGAAGTTTCTCAGCGATATCCTGATACAGCTTACATGCATCCTTGTACTTCCCTATTTTCTCATAGAGCATCGCCTTACAATATAACTCATCATAAAAAGATGTTCCTATTGCACCAGCTTTATCAAAATATTGGATTGCTTCATCATACTTTTCAAGTTTCCCACAAACTTCTCCGCCATGGATATATAACTCCCAATCATTCGGAAACTTTTCTACGGCCTTTAAAAAACATTCGTATGCCTCCTCTATTTTACCCGCATAAATATAGGACACAATCAATAAATCTACTTCTCTGGGATTCTCCGGATCTGCTTCTGCCCTTGCTCTTTGCTGGCGTACAGCCTCCTCCCCTTTCTCCACGGCAAAAAGGAAGGAAATACGGCAGGCACAAGCTCTGTAGAATAAATTTTTATCAACATCGGAACCTTCATTCAAAATCGTATCATACCACTCCATCGCCGTATTTTTACAATATTCAAACATCCACTGATGAATGATGGCATAATTCCATTTATCTTCCATGGAAAGTACACCGCCCTGCATAAGTTTTTTATACTCCAAAAGACAATGTATAAAATCTTCCGGTTTCCGTGTCTTTTCATAAACAGCGGTCAAACGTTGTGCATAGTTATTGTATGCAATGGAGTTCTTTTTGTAAAAATCATCTATCGTTACACCATAGAGCCTTGCTAAAACAGGAAGAGTCAAGACATCCGGCAAGGTTGTTCCGCATTCCCATCTTGAAACAGTCTGCACATTCACATTCAAATCGTTGGCTACCTGCTCTTGTGTATAATTTTTTGACAAACGGAATTTTTTTAAATTTTCACAGAATATCGTTTGATTCATATCGCATCTCCTCGGAAATTTTTTGTTTTTTTAGAAGTTTCTGGATTCGATTATAGTACAAAATAAAAAAGAAGGTAATGTCTTATTCTGTGAACGGTATCGCAAAATCTGTATAGCCATAAACAATCTGTCTTCACACAGAAGCTGGCCATTTTCATTATTATCCCGATCAATGCAATTCATTGTGCGGTTGCTTCATCTAAACTTTGAAATACCGTTACCTTCGGTCTATAATTCATCATTTTTTTCTTGATTTTCAACTGCTGTTTCCTTATAATGAAAATGCATTGATAGGAATTAGCAATGGTAACATTTTACTGACGTTTTTTTTAGTTTACTATACAAGTCCGTCGCCGATTAGGCGATTCCATTCAGGTATTCCAAGTATGCCCGGCAGACTTTTCTTTATGGTGGTGCCAAGTGTGCGGGCATAAGGGTTTAGTAAGGAAGTGAGAATATGAAACTTTTGGTCGTTGAAGATGACCGTCTTTTAAACAATACGCTTTGCTACAATCTTTCGGCGGCGGGTTATGTTGTGGACGCTGCTATGACAATATCAGCGGCGGTTAATTTCTGCGAGGCGCAGGACTATGATTTGATTGTGCTGGATGTCAATTTGCCTGACGGAAATGGGTTTGAGCTATGCGGGCAAATCAAGGAGCGCCGGCCTGATACCGCCGTAATTTTCCTGACGGCAAATGATATGGAGAGTGATATGTTGAAGGGTTTTGCGTTAGGAGCAGACGATTATGTAACAAAGCCGTTTCCTATCCGCGTATTCCTCAAAAAGGTTTCGGCGCTGCTGTCCCGCATCCAGAAGCAGACCGGCGGCGATTGCTATACGGACGGTACGCTGTCCATCAATTTTTTGGAACTGACCGCTGTCCTTGCGGGCGAACCGATCATTTTCACCCCAATGGAATACTGCTTGCTAAAGGTGCTGGTGAGAAATCCGCAAATCGTATTGACCCGGCAGGTGGTGACATTCAGATTTCCGTTCAAAGCTGGGAGTTCTATGTAAAAATCAACATAACCGACAGCGGCAAAGGGATAGCTGAGAGCAGACAGGAAATGATCTTCAAACGCTTTTACCGGGAAGAAGAAGTACACGACATTGAGGGAATTGGTATCGGACTATATCTGGCTCGTGAAATCGTCACCATGCAGGGGGGATATATCAAAGTTGCTTCAGCAGTGGGCTGCGGCTCCACGTTTTCTGTATTTCTGCCTCATGGATAAAATTTTTAAGAAAACCAGCGGCCTGTGACATTTCTGTGACAATTGGCTGTTATATTATAATAGTAACTACGCAGACAAGTTCATATTTGATAAGGGGAGGAAACCCAAATGCCAGAATTACGAAACATTCCGCTCACCTATAAAGAAGGTGTGCACAGCGTTGTTGCCTTTAGTAAGGACATCAACGGAAACGACGTGATCTCCTTTGACTATGACGCGCAGTATCAAATGCTTACCTATGACATTCCTGTTGGGAAGGACAGGCGCAAGATGACGCTGTACAGCGTGCCAGAGGGGGAACTTGTTCGGACGCTGCGTGCCTTCTATGGCAGGGGCGGAATGCTTCAGAAGATTACGGCTATGCTTAAGAGCCGCGAAACGCTTTTGTACATCCGTTATGAAAACGAGGAAGATGCTAAGGAGAAAATTCAAAGATTTGCTATCCGAAATGCAAATGCCATGATTGAGCAGATCCAACAATGTACGGATGTTATGGCAAGGCTTTTTATCGACTACTACTGTGACGGCGACAACATGGATTACCATGCAGTGATTGGCACTGCAGAGCAGATGGATGCAGTAAGACGGGAATACCGCGACGAAGATGCCTGTGATAACTCCGGCAACTACCCGTCTGAATCTATCGAAGGTGACAACCAGATGCTGATCACAATGGTACGCTGCGCCGAGGGTCATCCGTCAGAGAATTTCCAATATGCCGTAGAAATCATGTCAAAGCATATTAAGAAACACGCTTTGGCAGCATTGCGCAAGACTGAGGATTTCAAATATATCTGTGCGGAATATGATTAAGAAAAATAAGTGCAAATTGCAGAAAGGAAAATGTTATAATGAGTGAAAAACGGTATCAGATTTCCCCCATAGAGCTGGTTCAGTGGGCAGAACCGCTGTTCGGATTTGGAGAGGGGAAAGCAACAGGATTTTCCGAGAAGACCGTCGCCTCCTATGAGGCGGCGGCAGAGATACGCCTTCCTGCTGCCCTTCGGGACTACTATCTCGCCTGCGGCAAAGCCAGCCTGAACTGCGCGCTGCATGAGATATTCGTCCCTGACAAAAAGGCCAAACGCTTTGCGAAGCGCCTGACCTTCTCTTACGATCATATTGACGAGGACTTGGTGTCTTTCAGCCAACCAGGAGAAGAGGATTATGAAGAGTTGGCGAAGCTGCGCGCCCTGCCGCGGGAGCGGTGGGGTGAGGTTACAGGCAACTACCTGCTGTTCTGGTGCGAAAATCAGGGCTGTTGGTACGCGGGCATCAAAGCGGAGGATTTGACCCACCCAAACCCGGCGGTGTACTACAATGACCAGGACGATGTGTACAGCTGGGCTCCATTTTCCAATTCCGTCCAGTCCTTCCTCTTGGACATCCTGCTTTTAAATCTGGAGCCAAGGGCTCAGCCAGACGAGATCAAGGACCCCACCGAAATACAAACCGTCCTGTCCGAGGGCGGTGTAGACTTTCAACGGCTGTGTGAACCATATCCTTTCCCCGGCGGGCGCTTCTGCCACACCTGTCTGGATACGGAAACCAATACGCTGTATGTCTATGGTGAGGAAGCGGAGGGCCGTCCCGCCTATTTGAAGGTATTCAAGCCAGGCGAGGAAGAATAGACAACTTTCATTAGTAGATTAAGGAGAAAAACCATTTTAAAATAAAATTTACCGTCCGTTCAGCCTGTGACATTTCTGTGAGAATTGGCTGTTATGATAGCGGCATCACAGAAAGGATGGTGCTTACCATGAACATTTTGCAAACAACGGATCTCAAAAAATACTATGGCAAAGAGCCGAACATCACAAAGGCGCTAGATGCCCTGGGTGTACAGGCGCAGATCGGGGAAACCGTTTCTCTAACCTATGAAGTAAAGGGGAAGTCATATACCACGGATTTCACCCTCTGCGGCTTTTGGGAAACGGACAGCTTGAGCAATATCGGGCGGCTGATTAACCGGCAGGCGCTCCGGCTGTCCCTGATTGGCATTCCCATCGGCCTGCTGTTGGGCTTCTTTATTGGCCGCGCCTTGGTGCCTTTCCTGATGAACGGAACGAGTTATACCGCAGATGCCGGTATTAAAGTAACGGTAAATCCTCTTACCTTCATCGGTTCCGCCGCTTTCGCTCTTTTCACTGTCTTTGTCAGCGTCCACAGACCTGCTAAGATTGCCGGTATGGTTTCCGCAATCGAGGCCATTCGCTATACGGAGAATGATACGGCGGCATTTGGAAAGCACAGAGCCAAAGACAAGAAATCGACCCGCGGCGGGAAACTCCACTTCATGGCTCTGGCAAACCTGAGCCGCAGCCGCAAGCGTACTATACTGGTGATCGTGTCCATGACATTGAGTTTGGTGCTGTTCAACACAGTATTCACACTGTCCAGCGGCTTTGATATTGACAAGTATATTGCAAAATTTATGGATACAGACTTTGTGCTCTCTACCGCAGACTATTTCCAGTTCCAATTTGAAAAAAGCGCAAGTGACCTTTCGGAGAATTTTATCGAAGCAGTCAAACAAAATGAAGGTTTTGAGGATGGCGGCAGGCTCTATACCTCCCGTATGCTGGAAGAACCGTTTTCCACAGAACACAATGCCTTTTTCAGCTATAACAAAGATCAGAATGGAAATCCCTTTGTAAGTCTGTACGGTGCGGATTAACCACCTGACAATGAACGGCCTTTCCTCTGCTATTGACGGCAGCTATGATTTTATTATTATGGCAAAAGTCCGGGCTAACGAGAACACGGCTACCACCCGCAACACAGGGGAATCCCGGTTTTACCTCCCAACAGAGGTCTTCCTGCCGCTGTGTGATAACCCTCATCTGGTCAGCTTCCCCTTTGATGTGAAAGAAGAAACAGAAGCTGAAATGACAGATTTTTTGAACAGCTATATCGACAGTGCGGAGGTAGGAACGATCATCACCTCGGCTGTCCTTGGTGTGCTGTTTTCTGTGGTAGTCGTAAAGGGGATTTCCAGCGGGATTTGGTTCTTCACCTATCAATTTGTCATGTGGCCTATGCTGGCGATCTATCCGTTCCTTATCCTTCTGACCGTGGCAATACCGGCGCTTTTGTACCGGCAAATTGCTAAAGCCAGTATTATAGAGCGGCTGCGGAAAAATTAAGTTTTATCCATGGAAGGGTACGCTTCGTTACTTCCTCGTAATTCTATGGTGCTGCCGCAGCTCGTCCGATGGGGCTTTAACCCCACCGGATCTAAGCAAGTCCCCCTTACCTGCCGCTTTCGTCTTTGCGGCTTAGAAACGGGGGACTATGACGCGGGTTTTGCTGTCCATATTTATATCCGGCTGGCATACCCAAGCGAGATTCACCCTGTGTTGAACTTGAGTTTGTTCCACTTGGATACGCTTTTGCCGTCTGCTTCTTCCACAGACCTTTCCTGCAATTACGCCAATGCTTTTCCGAGAGCCCTGCATTCATTCAGCGCATCTTCATCTGGTGCCTCATTGCAGGTTACACTGTCACACACAAGCACTGCCTCAGCCGTCCGGCAGGTTTCCTCCCAGTTCCTCATCCATTCCCCGTCGCCCCATCCATAAGAGCCGAACAACCCGATCCTTTTACCGACCAGCTTTCCTTCCACGGAATCAAACATCGGCTGGAATTCTCCTTCTTCCAGCACCTCCGCCCCCATAGCCGGGCAGCCAAAGGCAATTGCGTCATAGGAGTCCATTTTGGAAGCGTCAAATTTCGAAGCAGTGAGCAGTTCTGCCTCCGCCCCTCCTGCTTTCGCGCCTTCCATGACTGCCTCCGCCATTGCCTGCGTGTTCCCGGTTCCGCTCCAATAAACTACTGCTATCTTTGCCATACTATGTATCCTGCCTTTCTTTTTAAATATTTTATCTATATCAAACAGCTACGGTGAGCCGTTCAATAGACTTCCCCTGCGCAAACTGCGCACAGTAAACCTCTGTACATTTCCTGTATCTCGCGAATATCTCCTTTGCCTTATCCGCATCCCCATAGACTTTCCATTCCCCCACATACTTATACCCTCCCGCCCTGTTTTCAATAAAGCCGCATACATCTTTTGGCGGATAACCAAGAAATAATCCGATCTCATGGGGGAATTCCTCTCCGTCCGCCAACCTCTGCATAAGGTGGATAATGCACTGTTCCGGGACTCCGAACGTATATCCACGTTCTTCTAACAGGCTCCAGGCATCCGCCTGCTGTAAGTCCTGCGACAGCTTTGACGGCCGATATGCATAAATAAGCCCACGTCCATCGCGGTACAGGAGGGGCAGAACCCTGACCCCTTTTTTCACAAGGACCCCGTTCAGCCTGCGGACGCTGTCCCTCATCTCCTTTTCGTCTGCGAAGCGGCAGGAAAACAGATTCGCCGTTTTTATCCCCGCCAGCGTTGGTGAACAATGGCGGACAAATACTTCCTCAGGCATACATACCATCCCCGCTTTCCGTCTTATGGCCTTTCAGGATCACTGCCATTTTGGAATGTATTTTCGCTTTACATCTGTACTTTCTGCACAGATCCTTATACGGACGAACCATACATTCAATCCCGCCAACGATCACCACGCTCATTCCACTTCATCTCCTTTTTGTTAGTATTTCATCTCTTTTAGTTAGCGTAAACTAACTCAATATCAAAAATAAAAACCTCTCACAAGGCACAGTAAAATGATAGCATCCTTTCTTCTGCCTTTCCGCTCCATCAAAACAGAAAAATACTCCAAAACAGCACTGTTTAAAACAGCGCTGCTTGGAAGCATCTGTCACTGCCTCTCTGAACTGCCGTGCATTTTCCGGTATTTGCCCGGAGTTTCCCCCATGATCTTATGGAAGGCAGATGCAAATTTCCCTGCATTGCTGTACCCGAATTCGGCAGCCACATCCAATATGGAAGTGTCCGTATGGATCAGCCGCAGGGCGGCAGACTGCATCTTCAATACGCGGATATAGGAGCTTACGGGAACACCGTACACGCCTTTGAATGCATTCTGGAGATGGGTCTTCGATACGTGAAACCTTCCGGAAAGCTCAGACACGGATACCTGCCTTTCTAAATTTTCCGACAGCCATGCGGCGGCTTTCTTGGCAAGGTCCGCCTGCATGTTCGACAGCGAAAGGGCGGACGCGCTGTTCTTTTCCGGACTGACGCTCCCAAGCACGAAAAGCAGTTCTAGGATCTTTATTTTGAAATAGCCTTTTTTACCGTCTTCCGGCACCGAATACAGTTCAGAAAAGATATGCTCAATATATGCCTGGGAACGGATAATAAAGCAGTTTTCGTTTCCGCACAGCCGCATGGCCAGTTCCTTTGGACGGACATTTACATCCTCCAGAAAGCAGGAAAGACACTCCGGTGCGGTATCGGTATCAATGCATATAGAAATGCCGTGGTAATGGCAGAGCGGGAAACTGTATTCACCAAAACGCTGCCTTTTTACCGTAACGGACAAATCGCCCGGCATGATATAGGCGCTCCCGTCTTTTTGCCCCTGCTCCATACGCCCTTCACTGCAGTGGTGTATTTCCATAAAGTTCCCCTCTTCCTCTGCCCCGAAAAAGAAACTATCCATATGCACGGAGTAAATATTCAGTTCAATTCCCGGAAATACTTTATAGGAATCGACCTTGGCATCACCCCTGCCATTTCGGAATCTATATATCTTTGGTTCGTATTGCGGGAACCTGTCTGGTTTGCCGCGCAAAGCACGGCAGATATTTTTTTCATCCTTTTCTCTGTGCTCCATTATACACCTCTTTTTTACGGGATCTGCCATGCAGCCCTTATTTTACCTGAACCCCCATAAACCCATCAGCGTTTTACCGGCAGCGCCTTCTCCAGCCGTCTGCCCTTGCCTTCAAATTTCGCGTTGGTATTTTTTACCGTGTCATGCTTCTTTTCGTTCATCATTTTGGGGTGCATCAGTTCCGCAAGGAAAAATCCCCTGCCCCGCTTTATCGGGCATTCCGATATCCGTTGACTAAATGCGGTTTTTGATTAGTTACCACTAACTGTTTTAAGTATACCCATTTCGTTCTGCATTTGTCAATAGCTCAGGAACTCTTTTTCAGTACATTCGTATTTTGTTGCTACTGTTCACACGTTCACAGCAACACCATTAACTTCAGCAGTTCCCGTACCCGGTCGTAATTTTTTGCACCATAGTTATAGCCCACGATTGGCTGTGCGCCGGCAGCAATGCCTATGGCGACATTCAGCACGATTTAATTTCCAAGTGATATTATACTTTTTCTGCCATTCAAACGCAAAGGACATTTAACAACTGCCCGCTATATGTCACAAATATACAAATCTGCACACGGCAGTCCTGTACCGTCAACCAGTCCCTTATGCCGCAAATCCGGCATACTGCGTCATGTAAAGTTCATAATATCTGCCCTGATTTTCAGGGCAGAGGGGGATATCCTACAGCATTTCACGCAAAATCAGCGCATAGCCCCGGCTGCTGGATTTACGCCAAAGGCTATACGCTGAATTCGCATAACATATCTTTTGTAATTTTCTTTTCATTACATATGTATAAGTATCTTTTTCATATCATTAAATCCCTGCTTTCATCCACCAGGTTTCTCATACTGTTCAATCCAATCATCAAAGTGGAAACATTATGAGCCATAGCAGACGAGGTGGGCTGTATCCTTCCGGTGATCCCAAGGAGAATCAGGCCGGAATTGATCCCTACGATCCGGATATAGTTTTTCCGTATCCTTTCAAGCAGCCCGCAGCTGATGGCGCGCAGAGTCAAAAGCCCTGACAGATTGTCCGCCTCGATGGTGATATCAGCGATCTCTCTGGCAATCTGTGCCCCGTCACTGATAGCGATCCCCACATCTGCCGCGGAAAGGGCCGGGGAATCATTGATCCCATCTCCTACCATGATCACCTTTCTGCCTGCTGCCCGTTCTCTCTTCACAAAGTCTGCCTTCTCTTCCGGCAGCACTTCCGCGTAATATTCATCTACGCCTACTTTTGAAGCAATAGAACCGGCAATCCTCTCACTGTCCCCAGTCATCATCACGATCTTGTCAAAACCGGCCTTTCTTAACGCCGCTACCACCGGGGCGACTTCTTCCCGCAGGGGATCCTCGATACAGATCACCGCCGCCAGCTGTCCTTCTATGGCAAGATACAGATGGGAATATCCTTCCGGCAGGCATTCAAACTGCTCCTCAAGTCCCTCCGGTATGATACAGCCTTTATCTTCAAAGACGAAATGGTAACTTCCGATCACCACCTTTTTCCCGTCGATCATGGAAGAGATCCCATGTGCCACAATATATTCCACCCTGGAATGGGTTTCTTCATGGGTAAGCCCTTTTTCACTGGCAGCATGAACCACCGCCCTTGCCATGGAATGAGGAAAATGCTCTTCCAGACATGCCGCGATACGCAAAAGTTCGTCCGGATTCTCATCCATAAAAGGCACCACATCCACGACCATTGGCCTGGCCCTGGTCAGCGTTCCTGTCTTGTCAAAGATGATCGTATCCGCCTCAGAAACCTTCTCCAGAAATGTTCCGCCCTTTACGGTGATCCGGTGGGTGCCTGCCTCCCGGATGGCCGACAGGACAGAAACCGGCATGGCCAGCTTCAAAGCACATGAAAAATCCACCATCAGGACGGACAATGCTTTTGTGGCGTTTCTGGTCAGAAGATAGACAAGAGCCGTACCAAGGAGTGTATAAGGTACCAGCCGGTCAGCCAGTCTGTCCGCTTTCCCCTCTGCTTTTGATTTCAGCTTTTCCGATTCTTCGATCATCCTGACGATCTTCTCATACTTATTGGAACCGGAAGTTTCCTTTACACAGATCGTAAGCTGCCCTTCTTCTAACACGGTTCCCGCATACACATACCCACCGTTTTCCCTGGCCACAGGCAGGGCTTCTCCTGTCATGGAAGACTGATTCACCGCTCCGCTTCCCTCCACAACCACACCGTCAAAGGGGATCACATTTCCCATGCGGATCACCACCTGATCTCCTTCCCTGACCTGCCCGACATCCACCAGTTTCTCTTTTCCATCTGCAAGCATCCACGCCCTGCCTGTGTTCAGGGACATGCTCCTTGCCAGATCGTCCACAGATTTCTTATGGGTCCACTCCTCCAAGAGTTCTCCAATCCCAAGAAGGAACATAACAGAACCTGCCGTCTTCATATCCCGGCGCAAAAGGGATACGGTAATCGCGGTTCCGTCCAGGACAGAAACCCCCAGCTGCCCCCGGCACAGGGTATGTACGCCTTTCCAGATAAATCTGGCTGACCGGCAGCAGACAGCTGTACACCGAACCGGTACAGGAAGAAAGAGTTTCCCAGCCATGCGCAACATGATCTTCCAGATTAGTTTATCCTGATAGTAACGGTTCACTCTGCGTCCGGAATTCTGCCATAGGTGCTCTGGTGCCGAGATCTTTTCACTGGAAAACTTTTGGAGACATTTTATCAGGTCTTCCCTCTCTCCCGTATAGCAGATGACTGCGTCCCGGCTTCTCTCATAGACCTTTACCATAGTAACGGAAGGCTGACAGAGCAGGCCGTATTGGAGAATATCCGCATCCCTGCATGACATTCGCGTGCAGGAAATATGGATCCGCAGCCGCCCTTTTATCTCATGTAAGATTCGGAACTTCATACTTTTGCAGCCGGTGTTTCCCGGAAATCATCATCGGTTCCGCTTTCATCTTCAAGTTCCATTTCTTCTGCTGCCCTCTTCTCATTCACCTGGACAGCTTCCGCATAAATATCCTCCGCGTTTTCCTGGACGATACTGACCGTCCTCATGACGCATTCCTTCGCTCGGAGTACAGCGGCAGTGCAGGAAACATATATTTTTTTCGCGTCTTTACTGGATAATACCTTGATACCAGCCGTTCCGAACAGAACCCCGGCAGCAAAAATCCCTGTCTTTTTTACATCCAACTTACAGAACATGTCCATCATAGTGAGCAGTTCCTCCTTCGCTTATTTGTGTTTGTATCCGGTATAGAATGTCATGACCATGCAGATCACAGCAGCCCACGCCCAGAATCTGTGGTTTTTCATGCAGCAGCCCTCCTTATGTGATGTTCATTATAATGTATAGGAAACTTATTTTCCATCACTTTTTCCCTGTTGAGAAATTCTCTCAATTACGGAACCTGTTTTCTCCTCTTCTTTCATCTCCAGGCTGGCAGGCAGCAGAATGTTCGTAACCTTTTGGCATTGGATATAGCCGCAGGCTTTGAGTCCTTTTGTCACAACCAGACAGCATTCCTCAGCAGAAAGGCAGCAGGATGTATGGTCATCCAATTCAATCACGCAGGCAATCTTCTTCCCCGAACCCACACAGACAGCTCCCCCGGACGGACATTTCCCCCATCCTGTTCCGGCCAAAGCAGCGCGTGGGATGGTATACATGTTATTTCTGCTGATGGCTCCGATCTCTTCTAACAGATTGATCATCCGATACACAGTGGCTGCCCCGATCTTCGGATCCTCTCTTCTGGCTTTATAATAAATTTCTTTACAGATGGCACATTCTTCCTGCAAGATCACATTTAAAAGGACCCGCCTCTGTTTTGTCACACGT
>ERZ808037.1809-NODE-1809-length-12636-cov-3.911776_pt1 | contig 12636 bp, 10 predicted proteins | sample MGYA00380190_ERZ808037 | MGnify/ENA primary metagenome ERZ808037 (study PRJEB31490, sample SAMN06133399) | mouse gut metagenome | isolation source: J9 | host: mice | place: China: Chengdu | collected 2015-05 ...
TTGGGAAGAAGCTCTGCTCCGCAGAGCGTGAAATCACTTAGCGAGGTCTTTTCGAGCTTAGTGATTTCCTTCACACTGTCCCAGACGATATTTTCTAGGTGTGGTTCCGTATTTTTTCTGAAAAATCCTGTGGAAATAGCTGATGTTATCATACCCCACTGCCTCCGACACTTCCGCCACGGATAGACCTGTGGCGGACAGCAGATATGCCGCCTGCCCCAGCCGCTTGGCCTGAATCAGCTCCGTATACGTCTTTCCGGTGCGATTCTTAATCTCTCTGGACAGCCAATACACATCATAGTGCAGGCTGTTTGCCAGTTCCGTCAGTTCTCCTTCTTTATAATTATTCTCTATATAGCTGAGAACGGAGATCATCAGCTTCTGCTGCCCCGCCCCCTCGTCCGTAACCAGCTTCTCCGTGCAATTCATCAGCTGCAGAAACAGTAATCCCATTGTTGCTTGATTTGTCCGCCGCTTATTGGGCTGCTTATTCCAGAGCGTCCAAATCAGATTTTCCACCAAATTCTGGACAGGGAGCACATCCGTCACTTTAAAATGAAGATACCCTGCCGCCTCCCTCTCCCCCTTGAGACAGTCGATCACAAAGCTCCTAAGCTGGTTCTCCTCCGGTTCCATCATGTTCAGCCCATATTCAAAAAACTCGGGCAGCACAATAAAATTCACGGCAATGTCTTCTTCTCCGGCAGGATATATTTCCTGTGTGGCATTTTGGCTTAAAAACAACAACTCACCCTGCTGCAAAATCACATCTTCATCATTGATAATATGATGCGTGCTGCCACAGCACATATAAATTACTTCTATATAATTATGGGTATGCTTCGGAAAATGTACAAATCTGGTATGGGTACGGATTTCAATGACCTTTCCCGCTTCCAACAGCTTCTCCGCATCTATAATGTCCGTTTCAGACGACATGTACAGCGCTTTTTCGATTTCCGATTTTCCGGCCAGCAGCTTTTCCTCTTCCGGTGTAATCTTCCGCAGCTCCTTCAGCAATTCCTCTGTCATAAATCCTATTTCATCCTTTCTGTTCTATATTCATATCCTACGCCCTCTGTTTTGGTCGTCCCTTCCGCTCTGGTTATCCCCTTCCGTTCTGGTGTCCCCTTCCGTTCTGGTTATCTCCTTCCCCTCTGATCGTCCTCTTCCCCTCTAATCGTCCTCTTCCGCTCTGATCGTCCTCTTCCGCTCCGGTCGTCCTCTTCCCCTCTGATCGTCCTCTTCCGCTCCGGTCGTCCTCTTCCCCTCCGGTCGTCCTCTTCCCCTCCGGTCGTCCTCTTCCCCTCTGTCTGTTCCCTTTCGCTCTAGCCGTCCCTTTCCGCTCACAATGAGGACATCTGCCAAATAGCAGTTATAGTTTGACCGGACTTCCATAAACTGCTATAATCATAATGTATTTGGAGCCGGTTTCTGTCTGCCGCGTTAGTTTTGGGGAATTATTTTCTTTGGCAGTTTGATACCGCTGCGCCGCCGGAAATCTGACTTACAGGTGAAAATTCACTCTGTGTAATTCGCGGATGCCAGACAGTTAATACACTGGTTGATGTATATAATAAATACCGTCTAAAACCATACATTGCGGAAGGATATGGATGTAATTATGAATAAATTAAAAACAATGGATGCAAAAAAATGGATGCAGGTTCTGTTTTTCCTCTTCATGGCAATGGGTATCTTCGCACGTGTCTGGGAATTCGGCATTGTTCCCGGTGATATCAATCCCGACGAAGCATTTGCGGGCTATGAGGCATATAATCTGCTGCACTATGGGATAGATTCCGCCGGATATCGTTTCCCCGTCTATCTGACTACATGGGGAAGCGGCACCAGTGCCCTCAACACCTACCTGATGATTCCTTTCATGGCCGTTTTCGGAGCGAAAATATGGGTGATCCGTCTTCCTCAGGTCATTATCGCATGTCTGACCTTATGGGCCGCATATCTTCTGGTAAAAAAACTATTCCACGAAAAAGCTGCCCTCTGTGCGCTGTTTCTGCTGGCCATCTCTCCTTGGCATATCGGGATGTCACGCTGGGGCATGGATTGCAACATGGCACCGGGCTTTCTTATTTTCGGATTGTATTTTTTTGTGAGAGGACTGCAGGAACAAAAATACTTGATGCTCTCCGCCTTAATGTACGGTCTTTCCCTATACTGCTATGCCACTATATGGCCCCTTGTACCGCTGATGGTGTTGCTGCAATTGATTTACGGCTTCCTGTTCCGTAAAATTCGTTTTAACAGGTATCTGGTTCTTTCCGGCATAATTCTTGCCGTGCTTGCTTTACCTTTACTGTTATTTATGCTGGTGAATATGGATTATATAGAGGAAATCCGTCTTCCTTTCCTTTCCATTCCCAGACTTCTGGTCATGCGGGACAGTGAAATCTCTTTCTCGGAACTGCCCTTGAAAGCCCAGCGGCTCTGGTCCGTCATTAAGCTCCAAACCGACGGCTTAGACTGGAACAGTACCTCCGAATACGGTATCTACTATGCCGGCACCCTTTCATTTTTCGTTCTGGGATTATTTTACTGTGTCAAAAATTCTATTGAAAAGGTACTGCAGAAAAAAGAAGCTCCCGAGCTATTACTGCTGATTCAAATCGGGGGAGGCACTTTATTAGGGCTGTTGATATATATCAATATAAATCGTGTAAATATTCTGTTTATTCCTATGATTATTACTGCCGCATTGGGAATCTATTACCTCTGCAGCCTGATTGATCTGCGCTATCTAATCCTGCCGGCCGCTTTTTATCTGTGCATGTTCATAGGCTTTGAACATTACTATTTTACGGAGTACCGCGAAATTATGGAATATCATTTCTGCGAGGGGCTGGAGGATGCCGTAAGAGAAGCCGTTACTTATGAGGGTCAAATTTACGTCAGCCGCGGCTTAAAGCATCCCAGCATCCTTTTTCTGGCAGAGGAACCGGTAACGGAGTACATTGAAACCGTGGAATATTATAATTATCCCAACGCTTATCTGGAAGCCCGCTCCTTCGGACGGTTCAGCTACGACTTTGATCCTGCATCTCCCGATACAAGCGCCGTCTACCTCTTGAACCAGAATGTAGATCTGGCTCCTTTTGAACAGGCAGGCTTTACATTGCACACCCACCACTTTTACACCGTGGCCCACTATGAGCAATGAAAGCCAACGGCAAGTGACCACAGTTTTGCCATAGCATCACCGGCTCGGCACAAATTAAATCCGGCTTCTGAACACTGCACATCCATGCGTCGGCAGCTTTTCCGTTATAATAGTCTCTCCGGCGCTTCTCTCTTCCCCTGTCCAAAGCTCCTTCCACGGTGCGTGTACAGCAATATCTGCTTTTCTTAAGTCCAACGCAACCTCCGAAGCCTCATCTCTAAGATTAAACAATGCCACATAGACTTCCCCGCTGTCCGAATTGGCGGCAGTCCAAATTGCCTTGTCTTCATCCAGCGCGAGCTGTCTGGGTTTGCATTCCGGAGGCAGCATGGCTAAAATTTCTCTGTTGGTAAGCAGTTCTAATGTATGGGCATCTAATTTTGTCAGTTCCGCGCCAATCATCAACGGAGAACCGAACAGACACCACAAGGTCATCATGGTACGCTGCTCCTGCTCCGTAAAATTCGTCAGCCGCTCTCTGCCAAAGCCTTTTCCCAGAGATCCCAGAGGAAGCATATCGCAATCCGGATAGCAGCCTTTGGACACGTGACTCTGCCAGAGTTCACAGCGGTGGAACATATCCTTCAGCAGTCTCCAATCATCCCAAAAGTCATCGGTAATGCGCCACATATTGGCAAACGTTTCGTAATGCCACGCCTGAGCAATCAGAGCCGGTCCGGGGGAGAGAGAAAGCACAATTTCCCTTCCGCACTTTTCGATCGCCTTTGCAAGCATTTCCACCTCGTGCCGCGCCGAATAAGGATTATTGGCATATAAATTCGTATTGCATATGTCGTCGCATTTGATAAAATCCACCCCCCACTCGGAGTACAGCTCCAAAAGCGAGTCATAATACGCCTGTCCTTCAGGACAGTTTCGCACACCATACATATCGGGATTCCAACCACAGATGGATGAGGGATCCGCAATCTCGTCCGCCGTCACTGCACTTCCCCATACGGGCAGATGCTCCTGTGCCGCAGTTCTGGGGATTCCTCTCATAATATGAATTCCGAACTTACATCCAAGGGAATGCACATAATCAGCCAGAGGACGAAAACCCGCATTATCCGCAGAAGACGGAAATCTGGCCGGATCGGGCTGCAGTCTGCCGTATCCGTCCATCTCCAGCCTGCCGAACGGAATATATTGATACCTCTCCCGCCGGGATCCTGCATCATGGGCATACCATTGGATATCCACCACAATATACTCCCAGCCGTACTCCTTTAAATGCTCTGCCATATAGCGGGCATTTGCCCTTATTTGCTCCTCGTTCACTGTCGTGTCATAATAATCATAACTGTTCCATCCCATGGGCGGTGTTACCGCGAAATTGTTCTTATTCATTTCCTTACCTCTCCTTAATAAGTGTAAACGGAATGAAGATTTTCTAAGGTTGGAAAGAGGGTGTGTAACCCCCTCTTTGTACCCAACCTAAGAAAATCTAAGTCATTCCGGGAAGAACGCAAGAACAGCGTTCTTCCGGCCTTGCACCAGTTCATAAATTGTTTGTGCCGACTGCGTCGGCATGTTTGGAAGTGTGAAAGGAAATCTATATTTATGCGGAACAACAAGCTTGTAATCGGAATATGTGCCCATGTGGATGCGGGGAAAACTACGCTGGCGGAAGGAATGCTGTATACCTGCGGAAAACTGCGGAAGCTGGGAAGGGTTGATCATAAGGATACGCTTCTGGATAATTTTTCGCTGGAGAGAGCCAGAGGTATTACCATTTTTTCCAAACAAGCGCAGCTGAACTGGGAAGGGTTGGATATTACGCTTCTGGATACGCCGGGGCATGTGGACTTCAGCGCGGAAACGGAAAGAACTCTTCAGGTGATGGATTACTGTATTCTTGTAATCAGCGGGGTGGACGGGATTCAGGGACATGTCAGGACACTCTGGAGGCTGCTGGAAGAATATCGTATTCCCGTTATTTTGTTTATTAATAAAATGGATCAGCCGGGGGCGGAAAGAGAGCGGCTTCTTCCGGAATTGCAGCGGCGTCTGGACGAAGGCTGTGTGGAGTTTTCTCCGGATATTTTGGAAAGCGGCGGGGAAGCTTCGGAAAATCTCGCCATGTGCAGCGAAGAGCTGATGGAGGAGTATTTGGAGACAGGCAGGCTTTCTCCGGAGTCCGTCGGCAAGGCTGTCCGGGAGCGCAGAGCATTTCCTTGTTTTTTCGGTGCAGCGCTGCATTTGCAGGGGGTAAAGGAGCTGCTGGAGGGGATTCGGCTCTTGGCTGTGATTCCTCAATACGGGACGGAATTTGGGGCAAGGGTCTATAAGATTTCCAGAGATGCGGCGGGCAACAGACTGACGCATTTAAAGGTTACGGGCGGTGTCCTGAAAGTAAAAATGACAGTGGATAACAGGGCCGGTGCCGAGGCGGGCGAAGAGGTTTGGGAGGAGAAGGCGGATCAGATTAGAATCTACGGCGGAGCGGGCTATGAAACCGCGGACAGTATGGAAGCAGGCGGCATCTGTGCCGTAACCGGATTAAAGAAGACATTTGTGGGACAGGGTTTGGGCTTTGAGAGAGGCGTCAGCCAGCCTGTTCTGGTTCCGGTGCTTGCCTATCGGTTGATTCTTCCGGAGGGGGCCGATCCGGTGAAAGCGCTGGGGCAGCTGCGCCTTCTGGAGGAGGAAGAGCCGCTGCTTCAAGTGGTTTGGAAGGAATTGCCGGCAGAAATTCATGTACAGGTTATGGGTGACATTCAGATTGAAGTCTTGAAAAGTCTGCTTTCGGAACGGTTTGGGCTGGAGGCGGAATTTGGAGAGGGCAGTATTGTATACAAGGAAACCATTTCTTCTCCGGCGGAGGGTATCGGACATTTCGAACCCTTGCGTCATTATGCGGAGGTTCATCTGTTGTTGGAGCCGGGAGAACGGGGCAGCGGTCTGCAGTTTGCTTCTGCCTGTAGTGTGGATGATCTGGATATCAACTGGCAGCGGCTGGTGTTGACTCATTTGGAGGAAAAGACTCATTTGGGTGTGCTCACGGGATCTCCCATTACGGATATGCGGATTACCTTGATTGCCGGGCGGGCGCATCTGAAACATACGGAAGGAGGCGACTTCCGGCAGGCCACTTACAGGGCGCTGCGTCAAGGGCTGATGCAATGTGACAGTATTCTGCTGGAGCCGGTGTTTTCTTATACGCTGGAGGTGCCTTCGGAACAGCTGGGCAAGGCCATGTCGGATATGCAGAAAATGCACGGCAGCTTTGACGGTCCCGTGACGGAAGGAGACCGCAGCATCTTGACGGGCAGTGTGCCGGTAGCGGAGGCAGGCGGCTACCAGCGGGAGGTCAATGCCTACACCAGAGGCCACGGCAGATTCTCCTGCGTTTTAAAAGGATATGAGCCTTGCCATAACACGGAGGAAGTGCTGGAGAGGATGGGATATGACCCTGACAGTGACTTGGGGAATCCCTCTTCTTCCGTATTCTGCGCCCATGGTGCGGGATTCTTGGTGGACTGGCGGCAAGTACCGGAATACGCCCATGTGGAGAGCGGCCGGACGATTTCTTCCCCGACGGAAGGCGCGGCACAAGCGAGTAATTCATCGGGCAGGAATGGAGTAAGAGATAGAAGCGGTACGCAAGGGGAGGTTGGGCGGCGGCCAAAGGAAAAGCCCAAGGTCAACGACAGCGGTTCGAATTATATTACACAGGAGGAAATAGAGGAAATTTTCATGCGTACCTACGGTAAGGGCAAACAGGATTATGAACCTTACCGATATCATGGCAGGAATACGGGGAGCGCCGTCTATGGCGGGCAGGAGCGGCAGAAGGAAAAAGAAGCCGAATCCCAGAAATATAAGCTGCGGCCTGTGGAAAAGAAGGAAGAATATCTGTTGGTGGACGGATACAATATTATTTTTGCATGGGATGAGCTGCGAAGCCTGTCGGAGGTGAACATTGACAGCGCCAGAGACCGGCTTATGGATATTTGCAGTAATTATCAGGGATATCAGGGAGGCACTCTGATATTGGTTTTTGATGCCTATAAGGTGAAAGGAAATCCCGGTTCTGTGGTAAAGTATCACAATATTTATGTGGTATATACGAAGGAGGCTGAGACCGCGGATCAATATATAGAAAAAACCGTACACAAAATGGCGGGAAAAGCAAAAGTTACCGTGGCCACTTCCGACGGGCTGGTACAGATGATTATCTGGGGAGAGGGGGCTTTGCGCCTGTCCGCCCAAGGATTCCGGGAGGCGGTGGAGGATGCCGGACGCCGTATGAGGGAGGATTTTCCGAAGGAGGAGAAAGTATTCCATAAAATACGTTTTTGAACGGTATGCATGTCCCACTTGCGTGCGTTCCCGTTTCTGCCGGACAGAGAAGGAATGGCGCGTAGGGTCAATTCAACTTTTCCGAAAAGGGAGATTTGGGATTATAAAACCAAAGAATTTAAGAAGATTTTTACTGCACAAGTAAAAAATCATTCAAAAAGAAACCTTGACATAGGGTGTCAAGATATGCGTGCTATAGTAAATACCATAGTAAGACAGTGCATTTGAACTTTAAACACATGGAAAAGTTGGATAGCGTAAAACGCTTCGGAATGGAGGAAAAAATGAACGAAACAAAAATGAACGAAACAAAAATGAACGAAACAAGTCAGAAATTCTGTCAATGCTGTGGTATGCCTATGGGAGATACGGACGAACTGTGCGGGACAAATGCCGACGGCAGTACAAACGGGGAATATTGCAAGTATTGTTATGAAAACGGCGCGTTTACTTTTCAGGGTACAATGGAAGAACTGATTGAGATATGCGTACCCAATATGGTGGCCGCTAATTCGGACATGACGGAAGAAGAAGCAAGAGAAATTATGCAGAAATGGTTCCCCACATTAACGCGTTGGAAAAAACAGTCATAACACGACTGAATCTGCCTTTCTTTGCACCATTGCATAGCTTCCGGATTTTGACATGTGGTGGTGCGGCAGACCTTACTGCTTCTAAGGAAACGTTGATTAAATCAACGTTTCCTCAAGGCTTCCGGCGGATGTGCATGGATTTACAATCCGACAAAGTTCGGTTTGGTTAAGGTTGCTTCGCAACGCAAATCCGGCGCTGGAAACGAGAGTACGCCTTTTCCAAACTCATTTTTTATCAGGGTCTGTTCTTTTATCCAGTCTAAGCGCATAGTTCTTAGCATCCTTTCATAAATATATTATATAGGCTTTCAGAAGCGTCCGTACATTTGTCTTTGCTGTTGATTATCCGTTGGCCGAGCATAATTTATGGGATATATATGTCATATATTTGTGTATATCTGACCAAAAGTTTCTTTACAAAATCATCATGAAGAGATTTCAAAACGCATAGCGGTGGCGAGGGTGTGAAAAGTAGCAGATATATCATTATTATAAAAATAAAAACATAAATGCTATTGACTTAACAGATGTATATAGTATAATTATAATACATATTCATAATATAATTAAGTTATACATATATCATATATCCTATCGGTATTGTGCGTTACTTCCTAATAAAAAGAATAATTATTTTACACATTATAAAGGGGGTGTTTATTCCAAAAAGGTTTATGCTGGTAAAAAAGATTTATGGTAACTGCTATTGGATGAGTTTATGTAAAGTATTATCAGCATTTTAGAAGATGAAAGTTGATAGCTGCATGCAAAACTCAAAGCGGACGAATGAAGTTAATAAGGAGGACTCAGTATGAAAAGAACATTATTGGTGGCAACATTAGCTCTTGCTCTTTCTGTAAGCCCTATAGGTGTTAATGCACAGACTGTCGAGGCTGTATCCAAAGAAGAATTTAAAATTGATGAGTCTTTGGTAGAGCTGATACAGACGGAACCGGAAATGATTTATGAGAGATATAGTAATGTGATTGATGTTCAGGAGATACCGTTGGATAGCACCCAAGTGAGTGAAATGACTGAGGCTTACGAATATACGGAAGATGGTGCCGTGCAAGGTTTGGACTGCGAAGTAACATTGAATAGAATAACATGTCAAAACAATTATGGTATGCTTTATTCTGCCGAGGAGAGTACGTCAACATTTTATGTGATGTCGGTAAGGGGAACATCAAAAACATCAGAAGATTCTAAAACTGAGAATGGTGTTACTCTGGAAGGGGTTATCGGCTGGGAAGATATGCTTGGGCCGGTAAATAAGTTCGAATATGCAAGCGGAAGCAGAAGCGGTTCATACACAGGGACCGGACAATGGCAGGCTATGCGAGGTACTCATGTATTGTGTAGCGGTGATTTCAATACAAGCTTCTATGGTACAAGCAGTCAATCGGACTTGACTGGTACATCCTTTAGGTTAACTATCAAGTCGCCAACAAGCGGTTCAAAAACGGCTGTGCTCACTTTTGAAACAAGCATGTTTGACTAATAAAAAATGTTTGGCGAATGTTGCCGGGGTCAACATGCCAATGTGTCCTATGGACATATTCTGCTTTGCAGCGCTGCAAGACGGATATTCCGCCGCTTGCAGCGGGATTGTTGGTGATAGGCAACTGTACATGGCATATATTTAGAAGAAGGAGGTAATGCATTTATGGAAAAAAAGTGTGTAAAGGAGTTAAACACTGCTTCCGGTAAGTCAGATAATGGATATAAGTTTATTTTGCCTGTGGCCGGGGAATTGGTGTTTCTGTTTTTTATGTTTTTTATGGCGTGGCTGCTGGATCCTAGCGTAGAGCTGACTTGGTTTCATGATGCGGTAAGCGTAGGCCTTATATATGGTTCGGTATTGGTTATATTGTTGATTACCGGGTTATTACCGGATTTTTTCCGTTCATTCATATACGCTTTTAAGCAGCCGGAAGAGATTACGGCACAAATGCTGAAAAGATCTCTGTTTTCAATGAAATTGGCAATGATAACCGCTATGGTATCTGAAGCGCTTGACATCGTTCTTAGTTTTATGGCGATGATATATGGTAATATTGTTCAAGGTTTATCATTATCGGCCGAGACACTGCCGATCAGTTTAATGGTTTTAGGCGGCAATGCTATACATGGCATTTTGGTGGTCATTGTTTTGCTTCCGGTATATGCAAGGCTTAAGGTAAGGCTGATTTCACAGTAAACCCTCATGCAGCCGGCTGAACCACCATGTAGGAAAGTCTGAGGGTTTCCTGTGAAGATGCACACAAAATGGGCAAATGCAGCCCCTTTTGACGCACAGAAGTCTCGGGATTTCGTGCAAGGGAGCACGAAACGCCTCGCGTTTTCCGTAGGCAGGATTCATTTTAAATGTATCATATACGCACGTGGTATATAGCCGGTTGTATCCGTTAAGGACTCAACCGGCTTATTGCTGTATCGGTAAGAAGACAGAATTTCCATGTTTCCGGTTATGCTGCATACGGAGACTTGTACAATATTGCAAGGCCCTTTGGTGTGCTTGGTAAAGAACCAGTTGCCGGATAGTATTTGTAAATGCGATGCAAATCGCTGTTTCTGCGTGATAAACCCGAGACAGACATGCGCGAAATCGCTGTTTTGCGATTTCTGTGCATAGGTTCGGCTATTGCTTTTTTTATGTATGCGTGTTATTATTTTAACGAATCAGTGCATTGGAGGTATGTGTCCTGATTTAATAAAATGTGGCCGGTGTTCCGGATTATGGCAATGATTTTATAAACAAGGTTCAGGCCGCATATGGGACGAATACATACCCAAAAGGAAAAACAGACCACGTCCCGAGGGGGACAGAAAGGGAGATGACACATGAAACAGGGGTTTGACGAAATTGTGGCAAAGGTCAAGGAGTGCGGCAAAAAGACCGTGGCCGTATCCGTGGCGCAGGATTCCGCTGTACTGGAAGCGGTAAAGGAAGCCAAGGCGAGAGGCATTGCGGACGCTATTTTGGTGGGAGACGAGGCGAAGATCAGAGAGATTGCCGCTTCAATCAATATGGAACTTGACGGGTATGAGATCATTGACGAGCCGGATATGATTCAAGCATCCTTAAAGGCCGTAAAACTGGCTCATGACGGCAAAGCCGATATGTATATGAAAGGGCTGATTGATTCCAAGAACTTTTTGAAGAGTGTTTTGGATAAAGAAGTAGGGCTTCGTACAGGGGGAACGCTTTCCCATGTATGTGTATTTGATATTCCCGGAATCGACAGGCTTTTATTCCTCACCGATGTGGCATTTATGACGTATCCCACTTTGGAGGAAAAAGTCAGTATCATCAATAATACGCTTCCTGTGTGCAAGGCCTGCGGTGTGGATATGCCCAAGGTAGCTCCTCTGGCGGCAGTAGAGGTGGTAAATCCTAAGATGCCCGTGACTCTTGAGGCGGACGAATTGACTAAGATGTGCGAGGAAGGGAAGCTGACAGGCTGTATCGTGGACGGCCCTCTGTCCCTTGATCTTGCGATAGATGCGGAGGCCGCAAAGCATAAGGGCGCCACCGGAAGAAAGATTCAGGGAGATGCGGATGTGCTGCTGTTCCCCGATATCCATGCGGGAAATCTGGTATACAAATGTCTGGTACATACGGTGCCCGGTATCAAGAACGGCTGTATCCTTACCGGCACAAAGGTTCCCGTGATTCTCACCAGCCGTTCCGATACCTTTGAGACGAAAGTGAATTCCATTGCACTGGCAGCCGTAGTGTCCGAGGAAATGAAAAAAGCTCGGTAAATGAATGGGGAGTCCGTCATGACTGGCTGTGCCGCGTACTGCCGGCACACCGCCGCATGGAGGAGAGCGGAGCTTGCGCGAATACGGCATATGGAAAAAGCAAGGTAATTTTGCGGCATATGAGACCATATATCAGGGGGATCTATATATGTTGGAGGAAATGATAGAGTTTGCGGTTGAGGTGGCTGCTGACGTTGCGGAAGCGGTTATTACAGACAAGGTTAAAAAAGCAAAGAGAGGAAAAAGAATATGTCTATAAAGAGCTTAATTATCAATCCCGGATCTACTTCTACAAAGATCGGTGTATTCGAGGATGAAAAATTATTGTTTGAGGAGACTCTGAGACATTCCACAGAGGAGATCGGCAGATACGAAACCATTGTGGATCAAAAGGATTTCCGCAGAAAGATTATTACGGATCTGCTGGAGTCTAAGAATTTTGATTTAAAGAGTCTCAATGTAGTGGTGGGAAGGGGCGGTATGTTGAAGCCCATTCCCGGCGGTACATATGCCGTGACGGATGCGCTTTTAGAGGATCTGAAGGTTGGGGTGCAAGGGCAGCATGCTTCCAATCTGGGAGGCATTCTGGCCAAGGAGATTGCGGATTCTATCGGTGTGCCTTCTTATATTGTAGATCCCACGGTAGTGGATGAAATGATCCCCGTTGCCAGATATTCCGGTGTGCCTGAGCTTCCCCGCGTCAGCATTTTCCACGCCCTGAACCAGAAGGCGGTAGCTAAGATATATTCAAAGGAAACGGGAAAGTCCTATGAGAGCCTGCGGCTGATTGTG
>ERZ808037.1811-NODE-1811-length-12628-cov-33.122460_pt1 | contig 12628 bp, 9 predicted proteins | sample MGYA00380190_ERZ808037 | MGnify/ENA primary metagenome ERZ808037 (study PRJEB31490, sample SAMN06133399) | mouse gut metagenome | isolation source: J9 | host: mice | place: China: Chengdu | collected 2015-05 ...
AAAGTTACAAAAACTTTCTGACATGACAAAGCCCCGGCTTGTGAAAGTCAGGGCTTTGTTTTGTGTTTTACAACATGTTATAAAAAGAGGGTGAGCCTATTTTGACACACCCTCATTAATATTAAAATATTTCGATAGGCCTATATCATATCAGCTATCACAGCCTTTATGCTGTCGGCAAGTTTGTCAGCTTCTTCCATGGTGTGGGCTTCGCTGTAGATACGGATGATTGGCTCGGTATTGGATTTGCGAAGATGCACCCATGAGTCGGCAAAATCGATCTTCACTCCGTCAATGTCAGTGATTTTTTCACCTGAGAAGCGTTTTTTGACAGCTTCAAGAATGGCATCGACATTGATTTCCGGTGTCAGCTCGATCTTGTTTTTCGCAATTTCGTAGGCAGGGTAGGTGGCACGCAGTTCGCTGACCTTCTTTCCGCTTTTGGCGAGAAGAGACAGGAATAGAGCCACACCTACGAGGGCATCGCGCCCATAGTGTGATTCAGGGTATATCACACCGCCGTTACCTTCGCCGCCAATCACGGCTCCGGTCTCCTTCATTTTTGTTGTTACATTCACCTCACCTACGGCCGCTGCCGAGTAGGAGCATCCGTGAAGTTCGGTCACATCGCGTAAGGCGCGTGATGAACTGAGGTTTGACACCGTGGATCCCGGAGTATGCGAAAGCACGTAATCGGCTATCGATACAAGCGTGTATTCCTCGACAAACATTCTGCCGTCTTCCATGACTATGGCAAGACGGTCGACATCAGGATCAACGACGAATCCTACGTCGGCCTTTCCGTCGGCCATCAGTCCGGAGATCTGTGTCAGGTTCTGCGGTATAGGCTCAGGTGTGTGGGCAAATTTTCCTGTTGCCTCACAGTTGAGTTCTATGATATTCTTGACACCGAGAGCACGCAGCAATTGGGGGATCACTATGCCTCCGACCGAGTTTACGGCATCGACCGCAACTGTAAAATTGGCTTTGGCTATAGCTTCGGTATCGACAAGCCCGAGAGAAAGCACCTTGTCAATGTGCTTGCGGTTGTATGTGTCGTTGTGGTACACATGTCCGAGTTCGTCGACTGAGGCGAAAGTATATTCCCCTTGTTCGGCTATGCGTAACACTTCCTTGCCTTGGGCGTCATTAAGGAATTCCCCGTCCTCGTTAAGCAGTTTCAGTGCATTCCATTGCTTGGGATTGTGGCTTGCCGTGAGAATGATTCCTCCGCATGCATTTTCTTCTGTCACTGCTATCTCAGTGGTCGGTGTCGATGCCAAGCCTATGTTCACTACATCCATTCCCATGGCAGTGATGGTGCCGGTCACAATGTCGTTGACCATCTGTCCGCTCAGGCGTGCGTCGCGCCCTACAACTATGGTATTGGTGTTGCGGCTGCTGTTGCGTCTGATGAATGTGACATAGGCTGCTGTAAACTTTACTATATCAAGAGGCGAAAGACCTTCGCCGGGCGCACCCCCGATGGTGCCGCGTATACCGGATATTGATTTTATCAGTGACATATGTCTTTTGAGGATTATAAATCTGTTATATCAATGGGTATGTGGATAGGTTAAGCAGGTCACATTGCCGGTTTATTGTATGACACATTGTAAAGGAACGGCACTACGTAGCTCATGTCGGATGTCGGGCCGGCCTGTGACTTTATCACGACGTTGACTTTGCATCCGTATCCGAGGAGTTTTACCGGGATCTGAAGACCGGTGCCGTATTGTGATGACTGCTGGATATCATAGTCCTCAAACAGGAAATACGTCGGTTCAGTGTTCATGTTGTCCATGTTCCCGGCTCCTATGTTGTCATCGCTGCCCACTACATAGTAGTTGAGGTCATAGCGCATGTAACGGAAATACACACGTTCTCCTTTTTCGGGGATTTCGCCGCTTCCTTTGTCAATGACCTGCATATACACGTTCCCGTCATCGTCTACGCAGTAGTAGGGGGCTTTTTCCCCGACTTCAAAATTGTTTCCTTCAGGTATTTCTTCTATGACCCTGTGTTCGGCGAGGAATGCGTTGACCAGTTGGTTCTCTTCGTTGAGAAGATCCGCATAGCTTTTGGAGTCGCTGCATGAGGTGGCTGCCAATAAAAGGGCAAGGATGGGAAATATCGATAAAAATTTGCGTTTCATTATTTCGTATGTTGTGTATGAGCTATAAAAATACTGTTTATATGATCTATTCAAAAAGAGTTTCGTAATCAGGTATCGCCTTGAGAAGATAGGATAGAGCTTCGGATAGCGATCCGTGGAATTCACCTCCGGCTGCGTTTATGTGGCCGCCACCTCCAAACTTTTCTTCGCACACAAGGTTGACAGGGAATACACCTTTGGAGCGCATGGATATTTTCACCAGGTCCTTGCTGTCTTCACGCATGAAGACTGACCACTGCACCTCGGGAATTGTGAGCGGAATATTTACGAGCCCTTCGGTGTCGCCCTTGGAGTAGTCGAAATCTCTCAGGTCATCATAGCTGAGGGTGATGAGTGCCATGCGGCCTCCGCACATATATTCCGTGCGATACTGTGCATAACCGTTGAGGCGTATGCCCGACTGTGATGCGTTGTTGTGGACGAGCTTGTACAGATTGTCCTTGTCGATCCCTTTTCTCAGCAGATCATGAATTATGAGGTAGAGGTCGGGATCGTTGGAGTTGTATGCGAAATTTCCCGTATCGGTCATCATGCCTGTGTATATGCATGCGGCCGAACTGCGGTTGAGATAACGTGTCCATCCTGCCTGCCATAGGAATATGTAAAGCAATGCGGATGTTGACGACACCTCGGGATGGGATATCAGTATGTCGCAACTGATTATCGGGGCGAGATGATGGTCTATCACAATGCGTCGTGAGGCGGCTTTTTCAAAGGCTTCGCTCAGACGGTCGACGCGTTTGAGGTCGTTGAAGTCGAGGCAGAACACAAGATCGGCTTTCGCGATAAGGTCCTGCGCGCGCTCGGGCGAGCGTGTGGCGGTGATAATTTCGCGGACTCCGGGTAGAAACTGCAATGATTTGGGCGGGCAGTCGGCCGTGACTACTGTGGCGTCCTTGCCGAGAGCGCGAAGCACGGAGCATAGGGCCGTGGTTGAGCCCAGAGCGTCCCCGTCAGGGCTGACATGGCAGGTTATGACGACATTGCGCGCACAAAGCAGCATATGCTTCACGCGCTCCACAAGGTCTGGGTCAATAACAGTGTTGAACCGACTTCTTCGTCCAGGTGTATATGAATTCATTTTTAGCAATTGCAAAGTTAAGCAATTTTCAGCAATTACCACCTCTGCAGGAATTAATTTTTGGGAAGTGTCACTGTGAAACGTGCACCAGAGTTATAGGATGTGTCGAGCTCGACGTCACCTTTGAGCCGTTGGGCTATGAGCCTGGCTATTGTAAGTCCGAGTCCTGCGCCTTGTGAATCTCTGTCGATCTTGAAGAAGCGTTCAAATATCTTTTCCTTGTTTTTAGGATTGATGCCTATGCCGGTGTCAGTGATTGTGAATATGACTTCTGAGTCAGAATCGTTCAGACGGTAGGATAGTGTTATGGAGCCTTTGTCGGTGAATTTGGCAGCGTTTGTGAGCAGATTGTTGAGTATCTGTTGCAGGCGTGCAGGATCGGTGAACATCTCCACATGTCCGCAGTCAGGGTCAAGCGACAGTGTCACTCCCGGTTTCACGCGGTGACGCACACTGTCGAGCGTGGCCTCGCAGAGCAATCGTATATTTATAACTATCGGGTGTACCGATACCGGTGAACTGTCTATCTCGGATAGTCTCAGCACATCGTTGATGATGGTGCTGAGCAGCTCGCTGTTGAGTTCGATGAGGTCGGCGAAGCGTGTCAGGTGGCGTTCGGATATCCTTCCCACATCGTTGGACGAGGCGTTGCCCACACAGTCGGCTATGAGGTGGGAATATTCGTTTATGGCTTGTAGCGGCACCTTTACTTCATAACTCATGTTCTTTATGAAGTCGCTCTTCAGGTTGTTGGCCTTTTGTGCGGCATCGCGGGCGCGTATTAGCTCTGCGCGCGATTGTTTGAGGTTTTCGCTTTCCGACACAAGTTTCCTGTTAGTCTCGGAAAGGTTGCGTATGAGGGAACGGTTTTTGCGGAACTGGAGGAATAGGAACACGGCAAGAATTATGAGTATTATCACGGCACATATGGACACCAGTATTATGGTGTGCTGTAGTGACGCTATTGATTCGCTCTTCTCTTTTGCCATCTGTGTCACGCGATACTTCATGTCGTATATCGCATAGGCAGTCTGTAGCTCTCTGTATGTGCTGTGGGCGCGCTCTTCAATCTCGTCTTGGAGCAGCTTTATGTAATCCTTCGACGCTCTCAGCAGTGTCTCTTTGTCTCCGAGAGCATCGGCGCACTCTATTTCCATCTGCCGTAGCTGCTTGTGCCGCATCTGTGTCACAGGCTCGCTGATAGCCTTCTTGATCATGGGAAGAGCCCTTGCGTAATCCTTGTAGAACATCGCATAGTATATGTCAGGCATGGGGGCTTTCCTGTATGTCTCGTATATTGCCGGGTCGAACGGGAGCTGGACAAGTGCTTTTGAGTAATATTCGTTGACCTCAGCTGTGTCAAGGTGTTCGTAGTTTGACAACAGCCGTGTGTATATGGTGTAGTATGTGGGGTGATAGTTGCGGAATTTACGTCCTTTGGCCAGATAGTGTCTTTCAAGATTCTCTATGTCCTCAAGGGTGTTTTTATCGGCTACCATGGACCGGTCAGGATGGGTTGACGAGAATATCGAGGCCGCGTGGACGTTGTAGGCATTTCTGAGGGAATAAGCTGTTGACGGTAGTCTGTCGATTATGTGGTTGAGCGAATCCATATATGAGACAAGCAGATTCCCGTTTGGGACATCTGACAGGAGCATACATAGTCCATGAGTGAGTGCGGCACGGTCATAAAGGTCAGTAGGCGGGTTGAGCATGATCTCCTCCATGCGCTCTCTCAGAGCTTCTTTGCGGTCCTCGGTGTCGCTATAGTAGGCTCTGCGCATATTCTGCATGAACCTTATGAATGTAATTGTCTCTTTACGCTCGTCGCTGTCAGGGCATTTCAGGGCTTTCTCCGTAAGGTCGCGCAGAAGTGAGTCGCGACGCATGTATCGGTTGGCCTGATTGCGTATTATGTCGAGAGCGGAATTATAGTCGCGGGCACGCATTGCCGTGTAGTACAGGCTGTCGCCGAGCCTGTTGGAGGTGTCGCGCGGAAGCACGTCATACAGGTTCAGCATTATGTGAAGAGAGTCCACGGGTGTGTGTGCCCTGTGTAGCTCTGTGCGCAGTGAGTCAATGATGAACATAGTGCCAGAGATGGCATGGCTCTTGATATGGCATCCCGATATGCATATGATCGAGACTATTATGGAAAGAAATCGTGTTGACATTGATCTTAGGGTTGTAGTGTCTGGTAATTATGGTATGATTTCATGGTTCCGGTTTACGGTCTAAACATCCAGTTCAAGTCCGGGCCGTCGCACGATATGTATTATCCCGTCGGGAGTGTCGGTAATGTTGTCGGCATGGGCATCCTTCAGCTCTTTGACTGACCGGAAACCCCATGTCACTCCGCATGAATCCACACAGGCCCGTCGGGCGGTCTCCATGTCAACGGCGGAGTCGCCGGTGTAGAGCACCTTTGACTTGCGTACCGGTACTTTGCCAAGGATCTCGAATATGATTGATGGGTCAGGTTTTACCGGGACCCCTTCTTTCTGTCCTTCTATGGCAGCCCATGGAATGTCAGGGAAGAAACGTCGTGTTAAAGTCTCGACTGCCTGATGGTATTTGTTGGATGCCACAGCCAATTTTACTCCCATGCCGTTCAGTTCGTGCAGCATTTCCGGTATGCCCGGATAGGGCACGGTGGCATCTGCAAGATGCTCGTCGTAATATTCGCGGAATTTTTCACGTATAGCAATGACATTTTCCGGTGAGCGTTCATCCTCGGGAAGAGCCCGTTCGATGAGTCTTGTCACGCCGTTGCCGACAAACATATTGTAGGCAGATATGCTGTGGACAGGATAACCGCTCTCTCGGAGTGCGTGGTTTGTGGCAGCTCCAAGATCGGCTATGGTGTTGAGCAGTGTGCCGTCAAGGTCAAATATAACGAGTTGTTTCATCGCGTTTTATTGTTGTACGGTTCAGAATGGATATCCGACTGAGAAATGCACTGCTGTGTCTCTGTGCCAGTCGAAATGGAAAATTGGCCATCTTTGTTGCCCTTGGGCCGGATTGTAGGCTTTGACGCCGAGATCAAGGCGCAGAAGGAAATAATTGAAGTCCATGCGCAGGCCAAGTCCGTAGGCGCATGCTATCTCTTTCCAGAAGGTGTTGAAGTGGAACATGCCTCCGGGCTGATTTTCGTAACTGTGGATGGTCCATATGTTGCCAGCATCAATGAATGCGCCACCCTCAAGCACCCAGAATAGCTTGGCTCGATATTCAAGACTCATGTCGAGGCGTATGTCGCCGCACTGGTTTATGAAATAGGTCACTGAATTGTGGGAGTTGTAACGTCCCGGGCCGAGGGTCCGTACGCTCCATCCTCTTACGCCGTTGGCTCCTCCGGCATAGAACCTTTTTTCAAATGGTAGCACTTTGGAATTGCCGTAAGGGTATCCTATGCCCCCTCCGACGTGAAATGCCAGCGAATGACGGTGGTCGAAATTGCGCGTTATGGCGTAGTCTACCTCACCTTTCACATATTGTGAGAATTGGGTGTTGAACACTTCGTACACTCCGTTTTCGGGTCGTTTTGCGAATATTTTAGACCCGAGGTACAGTAAGTTGCCGGCGGTTTCGGCCGATGCCCTTATGGTGTACACTATCGGCTGTATGCCGCGAGTCCTGCCTATGGCTGAAGCTATCCTTTTGTTGGTGTGGTAATACCTGTAGCCCATGCTCATGATGAAATGGTCCTCGTAGCTGTAGCGTAGCAGAGGATTGTCGGGGGCTATCGCGTCGAGGAAGCCGTTGGTGCGCGCCGGCAGATACACATAGTTTATGTCGAGAAGATCGAACTCGTGCCTTCGGGTGTTGGTGCGGTTGATCCATTTGTATCGCCATGTCGCGCCCGATATTATTCGGGTGTATTCAGGACGTTCCTGGTAATTGAAGGAGAGTGCGAATTCCGATGACACATTGAATCTCTGTCGCATGCTGAGGGGCGCAAACGGAAACTCGAATCTCGGGAATGTTATGCCGACTTCTCCTGCATACTCCGTATATCTGTCGTTGATGAGGCCGTTGAATGAGCCGGACAGGCTCTCATAGTTCATTCGGAGCCTGCCTGTGAAAAGTTGTGATCCTTTGGCGAGATTGCGGTGCTGATATGTAGCCCCGACTCCGAAGCCGAGATCCCCTTCAGAGTTGGTGCCTTCGATATCAAGTGTTATTGACTGCTTTTTGTTGCGCGACAGGCGTATATAGGCATCGAGCAGCCTGTCGCCGTTCACTATTGAGTCCTCAGGGACCAGTTCGATATTGATTGACTTAAGAATGCCGAGCCTGGCAAGTGACTCATATGTGCGGTCGACATTGTGAGTGGTGTATAGCTGGCCCGGTATAAGGAAACATTTTTCCTCGAGGGCTCCTGATTTCAGGTAACGGTCCTTGCCATACACGATGTCTACACCTTTGTAGTGCACCGTGTCTATGTGGTTGCGGTCACCGTCATTGTCTGTTACAAAGTATACTTTGCCGATGCGGTATAGGGTGTGTATGGCTGCTGAATCAGCTGATGTGTCAGCTCCGTGAGGACGTCGCGGAGGGCGTACCGCCATGGTTAGGTCCACGGCGTGAGAGTTTGCCGCAGTGTCAGCGTAGTACGTTATATAGTCTTTGTTGAAGGCATAGTACCCTTGGTTGCGCAGACGTCTTGTGATGAGGGTACGCTCGGCATCGAGGTTGTCACGATCAAATTTGTCACCTTTCTTTACAGTGAATCTTGCTGAGTCGGACATTATCGCGGCTGATACGGCCGAATCGGGTATGTCGTAAGTGACTGATCGTATGACGTGCGGTTCTCCCGTGAAAATGTTGTAACGGACGTCGATCCTCTTTTTTGCTTTCCTGACCGTAGTGTCAACTTTTACATGGGCATTAAGGTATCCGCGGTTGACCATTGCAAGGTGCAGTTGTCTGGCCGAGGCGTCGGTCAGTGCCTGGTCATACAGCACCGGAGGCTGACCCATGCGTCGCATCCACCGGTTGTACCATTTTGTGCTGTCGTTACCTGACAGGTTGTAGGTCCCGAGCTGAAGTTTCCAGAACCCTAACACTTTGTGGTTGGGGGTCTGGCGCAAATAGTTGTAAAGCTCTGCTGAAGGGACGTCTTTGTCCCCCTCGACTTTGATGTTTACCTTGTCGAGCAGGTAGCTGCCTTCAGGCACATGGCGCACAGCACTGCATCCCTCCAGCAGGAACGACACAGCGATACCGGCGATTATAAATGCATTATTGAGCCAGCTTTTCATTGCGTATGCAAAGTTACGATAAATTTTCTTTAGAGAAAAGAAATTTGCGAGATACGGGAGTGTTTAGTAATTTTGCACATATTATCGGAAATAAGAAGAAATTTAGAATAAGGAAATGAAGAACAAATCTCCGCTTATGATCATAGCCATCGTGCTGGCTGTACTGCTTCTCATGGCTGTAGGGTTTGGCGTCACTCAGGTGGTTTCACTTAAGTCACAGGTGCAGCAGGCACAGCTGCAGAACGAGGAGCTGCGTCTTGACAACGAACAGCTTCAGCTCTCCAACGAGTTTGATCTTCTCAATTCTGAATTCCAGCAGTATGAGAATCAGGCTCAGAGGCTTGCCAATGACACGATCCTCGCCAAATATACAGCCGCCAAGGCAAAGGTGGAGCAACTTATGAATGAGCTCAAAAACGAGAAGGTGAAATCTCAGGCACGCATCAAGGAACTCCAGAATGAGATAGCCACTCTCAAAGGGCTTCTGCGTCACTATATAGCCCAGATAGATTCTCTTAACAAGGAAAATGCCGGGCTTAAGGCTGAGAACAGCGAGATAAAGGCTCAGAACGAGCAGCTCAGCACACGCGTCAGGGAGGAGACCCGCAGAAATGAGAATCTTAGCGAGAGGATGACCCTTGCGGAAAAGCTTAATGTGACCGGGGTAACGCTGACTCCTCTTAAGAAGAACGGCAAGACCGAGAAGAATGTCACAAAGGCCAAGCAGCTCATGGTTAGGTTCACCATACCGCAGAACAATTCTACTCCTGTGGGCGAGAAAACCATATATATGCGTCTTGTAAGCCCTGAGGGTCAGCTGCTCGGTGGCAGCGGCTCGTTCCCGTTCGAGGGGAAATCGGTGCCGTGTTCTGCCCGCAAGAATATCGAATATTCCGGAGATGAGATCACAGGAATCACCATATATTGGGATGTCAATACGACTTTGACCCCCGGGGAATATACAGTGGAACTGTTCACTGACGGGTATCGCCTCACTTCAAGAAGATTTACCCTTAAGAAATAGCCCTTAGCGAGAGGCTTAGAATAGCTTATGCAAAATTTTTGGGAAATCATCAACGGTGTGGAGCTCACGTCGGAAACTGCCATTGTGCGGATAGTGCTTAGCCTTGTGCTCGGCTCGCTTGTCGGCATTGAGCGCAAGCGGAAAGGACAGATGGCGGGATTGCGTACTTTCTCGCTTATATCGATGGGCGCATGCATTGCCATGATGCTGTCTATATATGTGTGCCAGGAGACGGTGGGGCTTCTGCGCGGTGACCCTTCCCGCATAGCCGCACAGGTGATATCGGGTATAGGCTTTCTCGGTGCCGGCACCATCATCCAGATGAAAGGTTCGGTGAGAGGTCTGACGACAGCGGCCGGTATATGGATCATAGCTACCATAGGCATGGCTGTGGGGTGCGGCCTGTATCTTATATCAATAGTTGCCACATTGCTTGTGCTTTTCATCCTCACTCTGCTTGAACAGCTCGAACATCATGTTAATGTCGGTAATGAGGCCCGTACCATCCGTCTGAAGGTCAAAGGTATAGTCAAATCGATAAAGCCTTACGAGGAGGTGCTCGGACGTTTCGGAATACATCTCTCCAAAGTTTATGTCGAGTATGACTACGACCTGAATATAACACGTCTGAATCTGCTTATACTCATCCGCGAGCATAGTGATTTCATTGATGTCTTCGATGCGTTGCATGATGTGTGTCCTACAATAAACATTTCGTTATCAAATCAAGCTGACTTGTCATGACGTCATTGTTTATGATACTGGCAAATGTGCAGGTTGCAACTGAGGCATTCAATGTCAACGGGCTTATAAGCGACCTTGCCTTCATACTTATTCTCGGAGCCGTCACCACACTGCTTTTCAAATGGCTGAAACAGCCTGTGGTGCTCGGGTATATCGTGGCCGGATTCCTTGCCAGCCCTCATTTCACGTATCTACCGTCGGTGACAACCGAGGCTAATATCGATTTCTGGGCCCAGATAGGCATCATTGTGCTTCTGTTCTCTCTGGGTCTTGAATTCAGTTTCCGTAAGCTTGTCAATGCCGGAGGTTCGGCTGTGGTTACGGCTCTGTTTATAGTATGCGGCATGATGGCGGCCGGATTTGCTGCCGGACACATTTTGGGATTCTCCAGAATCAACAGCCTTTTTCTTGGCGGTATGCTGTCGATGTCCTCGACAACGATCATCATCAAGGCGTTCACCGATCTTAATCTGCGGCATCGCAGGTTTGCCTCGCTCGTGTTCGCAGTGCTTATCGTCGAGGACCTGTTTGCTGTGTTGATGATGGTGATACTTTCGTCGATCGCCATAAACAACAGTGTCGAGGGGGGAGAGATGCTTTACAGTGTTGGCAAACTCGCGTTTTTTCTGATAATATGGTTCGTGGTAGGAGTCTTCCTGTTGCCCTCTTTGCTCAATTGGCAACGCAGGTTCCTTAATTCCGAGACTCTGCTCATAGTGTCTATGGGGCTGTGTCTCGGCATGGCTGTGTTCTCGGTTGCTTGCGGATTCTCTCTTGCGCTCGGAGCTTTCGTTATGGGATCGGTTCTGGCTGGGACAAGTTTTGCGGAACGTATAGAACGTATCACGGTTCCCGTCAAAGATCTCTTTGGCTCGGTGTTCTTCATATCCGTGGGCATGATGGTCAATCCTACGATAATAGCCGATTACTGGATGCCGATACTTATATTGTCGGGCGTGGTGATTGTCGGCATGATATTTTTCGGTACATTCGGCATGCTTATTACCGGACAGTCTCTGAGTGTGGCTATAGAGAGCGGCTTTTCGTTGACTCAGATCGGGGAGTTCGCATTCATTATAGCATCTCTCGGCATGAGCCTCGGAGTGCTTGACCCGCAGATATATCCTATCGTTGTAGCGGTATCGGTTGTCACAACATTTACGACTCCGTATTTTATAAGAATGTCTCCGCATGCGGCGTCCTGGGTGGAGAGACATCTCCCGAAGAAACTTCATTTCCTTATAGACCGATATTCCGAAAGTGCCACTGCCGAACAGAGTGTTGCAAAGGAGCTTTGGCGGAGTCTTATAAAGCGGTATCTATGGAGGGTGGTGTTGTATTCTATGGTTCTCGTGGCCATGTGTATGCTCACTCTTCATTATGTGATACCGTTTGCTGTCGGGATGTTTCCCGACTGGGGTCGGCTGATAGGCACTGTTGTCGCCCTCTTTTTCATGGCTCCTTTCCTGATGGCTTTGACATATCCGGCATCCAAGAAGACGGAGCGCAAGCGTCTCAGGGAATGCAATGCGAATTTTGATGTTCCGCTCATTATTATGACTGTGGTCAGGTTGCTAATCGCAATGATAATTATGGTGTTCCTGCTTAGCTCGGTCTACTCCATGGCTGTAGGCTGTACATTCGGTGTGGCTCTGTTCATAATACTATTGCTTTCGTATTCCAAGAGTGTAAAGGAACGGTTGTCGAAGATAGAGACACGTTTCATAGACAATCTTAACGAGCGCGAGCTTAGGCGTTCCGGAGCCAAGAATTCGATTGTGCCCAACATGCATCTTGCATATATGACCGTGGGGTATGATTGTCCGTTTGTGGGTGAACAATTGAAAAATTCCGGTCTCCGTTCGCGTTACGGAGTTTCGGTGTCATCCATACAGCGAGGCAATAACATGATCATGGTCCCGGCTGCCGATGCCAGAGTCTTCCCCGGTGATATCCTCGGTGTGATAGGGAGCGACGAGGAGATCCAGACTCTGCTTCCTGTGGTGGAAGCAGACAATGATACTGAAGCACCTCCTGTGGTTGACAATGTGCGTCTGACGAGCGTGCGTCTGCGGGAGGATTCCCCGCTTGTCGGAAAAACTGTGGTTACATCACAGCTGCGTGAGGCTTATGAGGCCCTGCTTGTGGCGGTGCAGAGAAATGACCAATATATCCAGCCTGATACTGCAACTGTATTCTCACCGGGGGATGTGCTGTGGATGGTGTGTGATGTAAACCGTGTTAAGGACATTCAATAGATAAAATTATTACTGTCCGCTAAACTTTTTGAGCAATTGAAAAATTAGGGCTGATTCTTGCAAAGCAAGCGACTAAAGTCG
>ERZ808037.1812-NODE-1812-length-12618-cov-3.900247_pt1 | contig 12618 bp, 6 predicted proteins | sample MGYA00380190_ERZ808037 | MGnify/ENA primary metagenome ERZ808037 (study PRJEB31490, sample SAMN06133399) | mouse gut metagenome | isolation source: J9 | host: mice | place: China: Chengdu | collected 2015-05 ...
GTCTGCTTTTCTGGGTGATGAAACCTTTTTTGACCCGGAAGTGAAGTTTAAGAGCATTGAGTCCTACTCCGGCAGAAATGTGTCTCTGATGATAAGCTCCGTAGCGAAGGATTTGCGGATTATGGTGGTAGACAGCGTGGGACGCCTGGTGACGGGTGCGGATTTTACCATCACGATTCAGGATGTGGGCGAGTACACCGATACCGACATGGACGGCATCATCTATGTGGATGGTCTGCGCTCCGGAGAATATAGCGTGTTCCTCAATGAAAAGGACGGCTTCCGTGTGCCGAACACCATCACGACGATACAGGTGCGGCAGGATATCGAGTACCGTGTGCTTGATAATATCGAGTATCTGATGCTGACGGAGGACGATATTGACCCTGAGAAGGAAGATAAGGCAGTCAACGGCGCCGCGGAGGATGCGGACGGCACGGAACATACGGAGCTTCAGTTTGACAACGGCAGCGCAAAGCTTGGCATCGACGTATCCAAGTGGAATCAGGAAATTGACTGGGAAGCAGTGAAGGACGCGGGCGTGGAATTTGCCATTATCCGCTGCGGATACCGTGGTGCGTCCACAGGCGCGCTTGTCATTGACCCCAGATATAAGGAAAACATAGAGGGAGCCATTTCTGCGGGAATTCCCGTGGGGGTCTATTTCTTTACGCAGGCGCTTGACGAGAACGAAGCGGTGGAGGAAGCGTCCATGGTCATCCGGCTGATTGAGGACTATGATGTGGATTATCCGGTATTCCTCGACAGCGAGAGCGCCGGGGGCGGGGGACGCGCCGACGGACTCGACAGCGACGAGCGCACGAGGGCGCACCGGGCGTTCCTGCAGACCATAGAGGCGGCAGGGTATGAAACCGGCGTGTATGCTTCCCGCAACTGGCTGAATGACAGGGTAGACATGACACGGTTGTCAGATTATAGAATCTGGCTTGCGGAATATGCGGATGCGCCTACCTATGACGCGTATTATCATATGTGGCAGTATACCTCCAAGGGAACGGTGGACGGTATTTCCACAAACGTAGATTTGAATTTGTGCTATATGAACATAGACACTTCGATCAATCACGCCAAAGGCGCGGCAGGATATTCCGGCGTGGTGAACGGGGATGCGGGGAATGTTCCGGTTGAATAGTTCAGCCAGACCGAAGCTTCCAGACAGGTCGTGCTTGCACGAAGCTGGCAGGAAGATGATGGTCTGAGGGAGCGCCCGGGGATGAGCAAAAGTAGACGCGAAGCGGCGGAGAGCGCGCAGCGCGATTTTGCGAATGGGCGCGGGCTGAACGGAAAGTAAGGAGGAGATTACGATGGGAAAAATAACGGTGGAGACTTGCGAGATTGAGGGCTTGAAGGTAATTACCCCGGCGGTGTTTGGGGATAACAGAGGTTATTTTATGGAGACCTACCACTATGAGGATTACAAGGCGGCGGGTATTGATCAGGTCTTTGTACAGGACAACCAGTCTTCGTCCGTGAAAGGCGTGCTGCGGGGACTGCATTTTCAAATCAATTATCCGCAGGACAAGCTCGTGCGGGTGCTTGCGGGCGAGGTCTTTGACGTGGCGGTGGATTTGCGACCCGGTTCCGCGACTTACGGAAAGTGGTACGGCGTAACGCTTTCGGCGGAAAATAAAAAGCAGTTTTTTATCCCAAAGAATTTTGCCCACGGGTTTCTCGTGCTGTCGGATTACGCGGAATTTGCTTATAAGTGTACGGACTTTTACCATCCGAATGACGAGGGCGGTATTCTCTGGAGCGACCCGGAGATTGGGATTGAATGGCCCATTCCTGAGGGGATGGAGCTTGTGATGTCCGATAAGGATAAAAAGTGGGAGGGGCTTTCAGCAGTCAACACATGAGCGAAAAGAGACAGTCAGAGAAAAATATCATAAAGAAGAAAAGTTTTCCGAAGTCCGCGGCGATAGCGATATTCTGGGGGCTTGGTATTCTTTTGGCTTCTGTGCTTATTGCGCACCACAATCCGCTTGCCGACCAGGTGACGGAGCGGATGAAGAAGGTCAGCGGCTGTGTGCTGATTACCTTTACCTGTATGATATTTACCATCTACTACGACAGGATCGTGACCATTCCCGTGGAGCTTTTTCAGAGCAGGGGGTTGATTTGGAAGCTGGCGAAAAACGATTTTAAGAAGCGTTACGCAGGCTCTTATCTGGGCATTGTGTGGGCGCTGGCGCAGCCTGTGGTAACGGTGCTGATGTACTGGATTGTGTTTGATAAAGTGTTTCAGGCGAGGGTGGAGTTCGTGGCGGCGGATGGCGAAGCGCCGCCTTATGTGCTTTATCTGATGGCGGGGCTTGTACCGTGGTTTTATTTTTCGGAAGCGATTTCCCAGGGGACCATGGCGCTCGTGGAGTATACCTATCTGGTAAAAAAAGTGGTGTTTAACATCAGTATTCTGCCGATTATCAAGGTAATTGCGGCAACCTTCATCCATGTGTTTTTCGTGGGTATTCTGCTGGTGGTGGCGGTGTGCTACGGCTATACGCCCACCATCTACACCATACAGCTTCTCTATTACAGTTTGTGTCTGGTTTTTTTTGTGCTGGCGCTGAGTTATCTGACAAGCGCGCTGGTGGTTTTTATCAGGGATTTGCAGCAGGTCATCAGCATTGCGCTGCAGATTGGCATGTGGGCGACTCCTATTATGTGGAATATCAAGATGCTGCCGAGTGATAATATGAAGACGCTCTTTAAGCTGAATCCGCTCGTCTATATCGTAAACGGCTATCGGAGCGCGATTTTTGAGGAGGAATGGTTTTGGGAGCACTTTTATTCTTCCACGTATTTTTGGATTTTCACGATTAGTATGTTCTGTATCGGGACATTAGTGTTTAGAAGGCTGCGAAGCCATTTTGCGGATGTGCTGTGAGTACCGGCGTCTTTTGAGAGTCTGCTTATGGATTATACAATATGCACAATGTATGTACGTGAAAGAGATATTTTGACATGATGAAAGCGCTTATATATCATACGGAGAAATAAGTAATGGAAAATGAAATCGCGATTAGGGTCACGAACCTCGAAAAAGTGTATAAGCTTTATGACAGGCCTTCGGACAGGCTCAAGGAGGCGCTGCATATCGGGCGGGGGAAGCACCATACGGAGCACCGTGCCTTAAAAGGGGTCGATATGACTATAAGGCAGGGGGAGTGCGTGGGGATTATCGGCACCAACGGCTCCGGAAAATCTACGATTCTGAAAATAATAACGGGTGTTCTTTCTCCGACGGCGGGCGAGGTTGAGGTCAACGGACGCATTTCCGCGCTGCTGGAGCTGGGCGCCGGCTTCAATATGGAATACAACGGCATTGAAAACATTTATCTAAACGGCACGATGATCGGCTTTTCCAAGAAGGAAATCGACCGGAAGCTGGAAGAGATTCTTGCTTTCGCGGATATCGGCGACTATGTGTATCAGCCGGCGAAAACTTATTCCAGCGGCATGTTTGTGCGGCTTGCCTTTGCGGTCGCCATCAATATCGACCCGGAGATTCTCATTGTGGATGAAGCGCTTTCGGTGGGCGATGTCTTTTTTCAGGCAAAATGTTACCATAAATTTGAAGAATTTAAGGAGATGGGCAAGACAATCGTGTTTGTCAGCCATGATTTGAGCAGCATCAGCAAGTACTGCGACCGGGTGGTGCTCTTAAACCAGGGGGTGAAGCTGGGAGAGGGCGCGCCCAAGCAGATGATAGACACCTACAAGCAGGTGCTGGTGGGGCAGTATACGGCGCCGGAGACGGAAGGAGAGCGTCTGCTGGACGACGAGCAGCTTCGGGCGATGGCGGCGAAAGGCGTGGACGGGAGCAAGCTGAATTGTGGGGAAAAGGCAGGAAGCGCCGAGAACAGGAATGTCGGCTGTGCCGAAAATCCGGACCTTCTGGAATATGGTTCTAAAAAGGCGCAGATTACGGAATACTATATCACGGACGAGAAGGGAACGAGGACTGCCACCATTTTAAAGGGGAGTCCGTTTACCATTCACATGCATGTGGAGATGACAGAGAAGATTGCCGCGCCGATATTCGCTTTTACCATCAAGAATGTGCGCGGTACGGAGATTACGGGCACGAATACGATGTTTGAGAAGGCGTTTTTGGAATCTGTGGAAGCCGGGGAAGCAAAGGATATCACTTTCACACAGGAGATGAATCTGCAGGGGGGAGATTACCTGCTTTCGCTCGGCGTGACGGGGTATGAAGAGGACGATTTTACGGTGTATCACAGGCTGTATGATGTGTTGAATGTGACGGTGATTTCGGATAAGGATACGGTGGGGTTTTATGATATGAACTCGACGGTGACCGTAAAATAAGGAATGAATAACACGGGTTATGATTGGCGTACGCTGTGGCAGGCAGATATCCTCTGGTGCCGCGCTCTCGCTCCGCAAAATACGCAGCAGATGCTAAGCTCGTGAAGAACCTCGCTAAGCACCGGCGTATTTTGAGGGGCACCGCCGGATATCTGCCTGTCACAGCTGTGTGTTGGAAAATAGAAAATAAAATAGCAAGTGATATAAATGCAGATTTTTTGAAAAAGGATTCCGCGGCGCCGGATGGGAAGGAACAGGATATGTCGGAAGATAACATAGAATGGATTGGAAAAATAAAACTGGATTTAACCCACTATCCCGGAGAAGATCTGTACTGCGATGGGGAGATTGAGGATGATCTTCTGGCGATAGCGAGAGACTGCGCGGCGGTGGAGTACCAGAAGATCATAGAGGAGAGGAAGAGCTGGGAGATTTTATATCATCTTTCGCCTCTGCGGGAGAATATTGTGGAGTGGCTGCCGATGAACCGCGCCATGAAGGTGCTGGAGGTGGGTTCTGGCTGCGGCGCGATTACGGGGGCGTTAGCAAAGCGCGCCGGGGAAGTGACCTGCGTGGAGCTTTCCAAAAAACGGAGCATGATCAATGCCTACCGCCATATGGAAGCGGACAATGTGACGATTCATGTGGGGAATTTTCAGGACGTGGAACCGGATCTGCCGGAGGATTACGATTATATCTGTCTGATTGGTGTCTTTGAGTACGCGCAGGCGTACATCGGTTCAGAAACGCCCTACGACGATTTCCTGCGGATCATCAAAAAGCATTTGAAGCCGGGGGGACATATCGCCATTGCCATAGAGAATAAATTTGGATTAAAGTATTGGGCAGGATGCCGGGAAGACCATTTGGGCACGTATTTTAGCGGCATTGAGGACTATCCCGAGGGCGGCGTGGTGCGCACCTTTACCAGAGACGGACTGTTAGCGATCGCGAAACGCTGTGGCTTTTCGGAGACGCAGATGTATTACCCCTATCCGGACTATAAGTTTATGACGACCCTCTACTCGGATAAGAGACTGCCGAATCGCGGGGAATTATCAAATAATATGCGTAATTTTGACCGTGACAGAATACAGCTCTTCGATGAGAAGCGGGTTTTTGACACGGTACTGAAGGAGGGACAGTTTCCTCTTTTTTCCAATTCCTACATGCTCCTTTTAGGACCTGCCCTGTCGGAAGAATATGTGAAGTATTCCAATGACAGAAAGGAAGAATTTCAGATAAAAACCTTGCAGAGAAGCACGGGATTTGGCAGAATAATAGAAAAACATCCGTTATCTGAAAGCGCGTGGAAGCATATAGAAGCGACCGCCGCGGCATGTGAAAAGCTCGCTGAGAGGTATGAGGGAAGCCTCCTGCACGTCAATGAATGCAAGCTGGAAAAAGCGGCGGACGGCACACCTTATATCACAATTAAATATTTGGAAGGAAGAACGCTGGAAGAAATTCTTGACGAGCGGCTGGAGAAAAATGATGAAGAAGGTTTTCACAGACTCTTCGACGAGTACCTGAAGCGAATCTCATGGGGCGAGGAGAAGGAGATTGCAGATTACGACCTGATTTTTGCAAATCTCTTGATTCCACAGGGGAGTAACAGCTGTGATGGAAAACGGTCGCAAAAGCAAAAAAATGATATCGAGTGTTATTTGAATGAAGAAAAATGGGGGCTGATTGACTGCGAATGGACCTTCGACAAGGCTGTCGAAACGAAGGAAATTGCTTTTCGCGCGCTCTACTGTTACTTGCTTGAGGACGAGAAAAGGAACGAATTAAATCCTGATTTAATAATGGAGAAGCTACAGATAGAGCCTGCCGAAGCGGAGCAGTATCGCAGGCAGGAGATGAAGTTCCAAAAATATGTGACGGGGAAGCGGCTTTCCATGGCGGAGCTTCGGGAAGCGATTGGTCAGCCGGTTTACACGCTTACGGATTTTGGCGAGGAGTTAAGAAAGAAACCAGCGGACAACCGCATACAGATCTATGAGGATACCGGAAAGGGCTTTCTTGAGGAGCAGTCCTTTTTTCCGGAAGAAGACGGGGAACAGGTTTTGCGTACCGGAGAAGGAACGGTGGAGGTTTCCGTGCGTATCGCAAGAGGGAGGAGCGCGGTGCGGCTCGACCCCGGTAATCGTGCTTGTGTGATTTATATGAAAAGTATTCGCTGGAACGGCGAAGAGATTCCGCTGAAAGGAAAGCAGCTTCAGATGAACGGGTTTAAAATCGGGGAGGATACCTATGCTTTTCCGACGGATGACCCAAATATCACCCTTTCGCTCTGGGGACTGTCTTCGGAGGAGGAGAATCATCTGGAGGCGGTCATGGAGATAACGGTGATGCCGGCGGAAACCATGAGACATTTGCAGAAAAGGGGATTGTTTGGCTGATGAGCATTCAGAAAAACAACTGCGACTGGGTTGCCTATTATATGGCTGCCTATGAGGAGGAACGGAAAAAGAATACCCAGATGGCAGGGCGCATTGCGGATGTGGAAAGGCGGCAGGCGGACCTGCAGGATAACTTAAACCGCATCTGTGCTAACCCGTTATATCGGATGGCAGCGAAGGCTTCGGCTCCTGCGCGGAGCGCGCTGCGCCGTATGAAAGGCGGGGCGGTTTTGTCGGATGAGGAGCTGGCGCGTCTGGAAGCCTCCGAGGAGAAAAAAAGCGCCTATGAGGAGACGCTTTGGCGGCAGTCGAATCCCTACCTGCAATGGATCGCGGAATGCGAGAATAAGAATACGGATGCTATTCATACGCCGGAACCGATTGCGGTGCAGGGGTTTCGGGAAATTGCGGTGCCGGAGACGGACGTCCGCATTCTGACTTACGGCGACGGTCTGCTTGCGCCCCATGTATTTTCCGAGGTGCGTGCCTACTTTGCGAAAAACGGGAAGTGCCTTCTGGCTTATGCGGATGAAGATTTTTATTGGGAGGATTTGACGAAACGGATGGAGCCGTGGCTGAAACCGGCTTATTCTCCGGATACGCTTCTCGCTTTCCAGTATTGGGGGCATTTTGTGGCGGTGCGGATAGGCGTGCTTGACAGCATGAGTTATCGGATGGTGAGCATGAAGGACCCTGACCTTGGCTTTTACGAGCTGTGTCTGCGGTTAGAGGAAAAGATCGAGGAGCTTTCACAGGGGAATTTCAGAATACGACGGGAAACTATCGGTCATCTGGATTCCATTCTTTATCATAGAAGATATTGTCCGCCGGATGAGGTTTTCAGTGGGTCAGGACAGAGTCTTTCGCCGAGGGAACAGTTTTCTCTGGTGCAGAAGAGTTTGAAGAAGGAACTTGCGGAGGGGCGTTTCCTGACGGGGGCATCCGCCAAATATGTGACGCTCAAAGAGGATATGCTGCTGCGCAGGGGTGGGCGCGGCGTGCTCAGGCAGGGGGCGGACCCGGATATCTATCATCTGATTTACGATACGTCCGTCTCGGGCAGGGAGCGGTGCACCCGCTCGGGCAGTGAGAATACGGCGATTGCGCCGCACCGCGTGGTATCCGTGATTATTCCGTCCAAGGACCATCCCGAGGTGCTGGAGAAATGTCTGCGTTCTTTCAAGGAAAAGACGCAGTACCGCTTTTATGAGTGGATTGTGGTCGATAACGGCAGCAGCGAAGAAAACCGGGAGAAGATGGAAGCGCTGCGGAAAATTTACGGTTTTACCTATATCTATGAGCCGATGCCCTTTGATTTTTCCAAAATGTGCAATCTGGGAGAGAAGAAGGCGAAGGGCGACCTGATTCTTTTAATGAATGACGATATGGAGATTATAGAGGGAAGTTGGCTGGAACGGATGGCTGGACAGGCGATTTTGCCTCATGTGGGAGCTGTCGGGGCGAAGCTGTGGTACGCGGGCACGGAAAATATCCAGCATGCGGGCGTTACGAACCTGAAAATTGGTCCGTCGCATAAGCTGATTACCTTTCCTGACGAGGAGGATTATTACTTCGGGAGAAACCGGGTCACTTATAATGTGGCGGCGGTAACGGCGGCGTGTTTGATGGTGTCCCGGAAAAAGTACGAAAAGGTGGGCGGCATGGACGAGAGTCTGCCGATTGCCTACAACGATGTGGATTTCTGTTTTAAGCTGCTGGAAGCGGGCTATGTCAATGTGCAGAGAAACGATGCGATTCTCTGGCACCATGAATCCTTAAGCCGCGGGCTGGATGAGCAGAACGAGGGAAAATGGGAAAGGCTGCTTGCGGAGAAGGAGACGCTTTATGGAAAGCATCCCGGGCTTCGCGGGAAGGACCCTTTTTATCACAAGGATTTAATCGACAATGCGTCAAACTATGTGTGTAATTATAAGTTCCCCCATGAGGATCATCTCTGTGTGCAGGAAGCGTCGTTTCTGCCCAAATCATCTTTGCGCAAACTGTTGAAAAAGGCGGGAAGGGGCGTGCTGCGGCTCACGGTGGACCGTGCCGAGCCCCAGCATAAGATACTGGCGGGCGAGCCGGATATTCTGTGGATCATGGGATGGAGCTACATGCCGGGCGCCGATAACGCGGCTTTTGCGCGGAAAGTGATTTTGCAGAGGACGGACGGAGCAGGCTATCTGGCGGTTCCGTCAGATTGGCACCGGGCGGATGTGGAGGAAATTCTGCCGCAGGAAAAGCATATCGGGCTGGCTGGCTTTGTGCTACGTCTGCGGCGGGAAGAGTTGACGCAGGGCGAGTACCGGATCGGTATGCTGGCGGAGACGGAAGCGGTGAGCGAGACGGAGCCGGGGACGGCTTTTGTGGCTTGGTCTGAGCGCACGCTGATAGTTGTATAGGCAATAGAGAGAGGAAAAATATGGAGCGAAAAGGAATGACGGAGACGGAAGCGCTCCGCTTTTATAAGGAGGCATACGGGAGGGAAAAAAGCCGGGGGCGTGCGCTCACGGAAAAACTGTCGGTGGCGGAGCAGAACAAGGCGCAGGCGGAGGGAAAGATTGCACGGATGAAAGGCAGTTTTTTCTGGCGGCTCTCCAAGCCGCTTCGCATGATGTTTCATAAGTTGGCACGCATGAAGGAGCGTCTCGGCTATTACGGGAGTCTTAGGGGGATTGCCCGCAAGCTGAATGCGAAGATGATTGAGCGGCAGGCAAGGGCGCAGCACGGGACGGCGAGCTTTCCGGAGCTTCCGGAAGCCGCGAGACAGCGGCTTTACAAGTTTGACCGGGAGGTCAAATTCAGCATTCTTATGCCGCTTTACAATACGCCGGAGAAATTTTTACGGCAGGCAATCGAGTCGGTTATGGACCAGACGTATGAGGGCTGGGAGCTGTGTCTGGCGGACGGCTCCGATGAAGAGCACGCTTATGTGGAGCAAATCTGCCGGGAGTATATGGAGAGGGATAAACAGTATCTGCGCCCGAGCAGCAGTCTCTATTGCCGGATTCTCTATAAGAAGCTGCCGAAGAACGAGGGTATTTCCGGCAATACCAACGCCTGCCTGTCCATGTCCTCAGGAAATTATATCGCGCTTTTTGACCATGACGACGTGCTGCATCCAAGTGTTCTCTATGAGTATATGAAGGTAATCTGCGAAAAAGGCGCGGACTATATCTATTGTGATGAAGCGACCTTTAAAGGAAACAGCACCATAGATGATATGATTACCCTGCATTTTAAGCCGGATTATGCGCCGGACAATCTGCGTGCCAACAACTATATCTGCCATTTCAGCGCCTTTGCGAGAAGGCTTTTGGACGGGACGGAGCTGTTCCGCTCCGAGTTTGACGGCAGTCAGGACCACGACATGATTCTGCGGCTGACCGCCCGTGCAAAGTGCGTGGTGCATGTGCCGAAGCTTTTATATTACTGGCGCTCCCATGCGGGCAGTGTGGCTTCCGATATCAGCGCGAAGAGCTATGCCATCGAGGCGGCGAAGGGGGCGGTGGCGGCGCATCTTACCGCGCAGGGCTTCAAAAACTTTGAGATTACTTCCACGAAGGCTTTTGAGACGATTTTTCAGATTAAATATGAGATTTTGGGAAATCCGAACATTTCTATTGTCATTGCGAACAAAGACCATGCAGAGGACCTGACGCGCTGTATTTCCTCCATACTGGAACGAAGTACCTATGACAATTACGAGATCATCATAGTGGAGAACAACAGCGTTTCGGAGGAAATCTTCTCTTATTATAAGAAAATACAGGAGAATCCCGCGATTCGGGTCATCAACTATGAAGGGGAGTTCAACTATTCAAAAATCAATAATTTGGGCGTTTCTCAGGCGGCGGGTGAATATGTGCTGCTCTTAAATAATGACACAAGTATCATAACTCCGGATTGGCTAGAGGAGCTTCTGATGTATGCCCAGCGGAAGGATGTGGGCGCGGTGGGCGCGAAGCTCTACTATGAGGACAGGACCATCCAACATGCGGGTGTGGTTCTGGGACTCGGGGCGCATCGGACGGCGGGGCACAGCCATTACCGTGTGGACCATCGGAATCTCGGCTATATGGGGCGGCTCTGCTATGCGCAGAACGTGATGGCGGTGACGGGGGCGTGCCTGATGATGCGAAAGTCACTGTATGAAGAGCTTGGCGGGCTGGACGAAGGTTTTGCCGTGGCGTTAAATGACGTGGATTTGTGCATCCGCGCGTGGAAAGCCGGGCGGGTGAATGTGTTTACTCCCTTCGCGGAACTGTATCATTACGAGTCGGCTTCCCGGGGGACGGACCTTTCGGGTGCGAATGCCGAGCGGTATGAGAAGGAGTCGGCGCTGTTTCGGGAGCGGTGGAAGGAGCTGCTGGCACAGGGCGACCCTTACTACAATCCGAATTTTTCGTTGGACCGGAGCGACTTTGCGCTGAAAATTTCTGAAAACAAAGCGGAAAAAGCGGAAGTGTGAAATACCTTGACCGAAGCCATCGATTTTACTATAATCTTTTTAGGGTTAATCTGTATATATTAAATAACAAATGTTACTATATAATAATAAGGAGGGTTTCAAAATGGGCTACAAAGAGCAGTTTCAGTTCTGGCTGGAGGATTCCTACTTTGACGAGGCGACCAAGCAGGAGCTTCTGGCGATTCGCAATGATGAGAAGGAGATCGAGGACCGCTTTTACAAGGAGCTGGCGTTCGGTACAGGCGGGCTTCGCGGCGTGATCGGCGCGGGCACCAACCGCATGAACATCTACACGGTGCGCAAGGCGACGCAGGGTCTTGCCAACTACATAAAGAAACAGGGCGGCGAGAAGAAGGGCGTGGCGATTGCCTACGATTCCAGAAGAATGTCCCCCGAATTTGCGGACGAGGCGGCTCTGTGCCTGGCGGCGAACGGCATCAAGGCTTATGTGTTTGATGCGCTTCGTCCTACGCCCGAGTTATCCTTTGCGCTGCGCACGCTTGGCTGTATTTCCGGTATCGTGATTACGGCAAGCCACAATCCGCCGGAGTACAACGGTTACAAGTGTTATTGGGAGGATGGCGCGCAGGTGACGGCGCCCAAGGACAAGGAGATTATCACCGAGGTTAACAATGTGACCGATTATCATACCGTAAAGACCATGGATAAAGAAGAGGCGAAGAAAGCTGGGCTTTATGAAGTGATTGGCAAGGAAATCGACGACAAGTACATGGCGGAGCTGAAAAAGCAGATTATCCATCCCGAGGTGATTGCGGAGATGGCGGAGGATATGAAGATTGTGTATTCTCCCTTCAACGGCACGGGAAATGTGCCGGTAAGACGGATTCTCTCCGAGCTTGGCTTTAAGAACGTGTATGTGGTGCCTGAGCAGGAGAATCCGGACCCCGACTTCACGACGTTAGAGTACCCCAATCCGGAAGACCCCAAGGCGTTCACGCTGGCGCTTAAACTGGCGAAGGAGAAAAACGCCGATATCGTGCTGGCGACGGATCCTGACGCGGACAGACTCGGCATCTACGCGCTGGATACCAAATCCGGCGAATATGTGCCTTTCACGGGCAATATGTCCGGTATGCTGATTGCGGAGTACATTCTGCGTGAGCGGACGGCGACAGGAACGATGCCTGAGAATCCTGCCCTTGTGACTACAATTGTGACCACCAACATGGCGCGGGCAATCTCGGAAGACTATAAAGTAAGATTTATCGAGGTGCTGACGGGCTTTAAGTTCATCGGCGAGCAGATTAAGTTCTTTGAGCAGAGCGGCTCGAACAACTATGTGTTCGGTCTCGAGGAGAGCTACGGCTGCCTTGCGGGTACCCATGCAAGAGATAAGGACGCGATCGTGGCGGGAATGTGCCTGTGCGA
>ERZ808037.1813-NODE-1813-length-12614-cov-3.181463_pt1 | contig 12614 bp, 14 predicted proteins | sample MGYA00380190_ERZ808037 | MGnify/ENA primary metagenome ERZ808037 (study PRJEB31490, sample SAMN06133399) | mouse gut metagenome | isolation source: J9 | host: mice | place: China: Chengdu | collected 2015-05 ...
GCAATGGGTGAGTCAGTACCGTTGTAAGCGGTGACACCGATTGGTAAAGTAAGAGATTAAATGAAAAGGGCTGTTCCGAGAATTCGTTACCAGGACAGCCCTACGTTAAAAAAGAAAAGGCAGTGTCCTCCGGGGACACTGCCTTTTCTCATGCGTAAATATAAAATAGATATTCTTGTCCATTTTTAATGGGATCCTGAGCAAAGGTATATCCGTGCGCCACTGCTTCTTCCGGAACATTCCGGAAAGAACCTGGGCAATCGGTGATGACTTGTAAAAGCTCACCTTTGTTCATTCCCTCCAGTGCCTCCAGCGTATAGATGACTGGGTAAGGGCAAGATTCTCCGCGTAGGTCGAGTGTGAAATCGGCTTCTTTGTCATTTTGCATGTATTTCCGCTCCTCTTTTTATAGTTAGCTTGTGGTGATAGCGTTTTTCCCAGTAGATCGTTAAGGTATACAGTAAACCTAGCATAACAAGCGTTGCGGCAATAGCACCGATCGGACCGATTGAATCCAACAGGTTGATCTTGGCACCGCTTTTAACCAATACATCATACACACCAAGATGATCCCATGCATAGGCAAGGAAGGTTGCACCGATAATATTGCCGGCAAAGACGGGCAGGAAAAGAACCTGACCTTCCATCAACCTGTACATCATACCGGTTTCACAGCCAGAGGCCATCACAATACCGAGACCGAATAACACACCGCCAACAAACGTGCTAAGGGCAGCGATTTGAGTGATTGGCGTCAAGTCATATACAGAAATCACAATGACAGTTAGTACAGAGCTGACAGCCATTCCGATGATAATTGCTTTTGCCATAATGCTGCGTCCAACTAGAAATAAATCGCGGAAAGCTGAAGTGAAGCAAATTTGCCCGCGTTCTATAAGAATACCAAAAGCGAGTCCGAATAGTGCACCTAAGCCTAGCAATTTTTGCCCAGTGGCGAAGAAGTAAGTTACCAGACCAATGTAAAGGACTGCAATTGTACCGCCAACATAAGGCTGGATGACACGCTTTTTGACTGTAGAAGGTTTCGCGGCACCACGGGTTAGGGAAGGACGGCCTTTCCACCAGCGCATTTTAGTTAACTTTGCCCCGAAAAAGGTTCCGACTCCTGTTGCGACAATAAAAATCCAGGAGTGAAAGGAAAACTGAGGGACACCTGTAAAGAATGCAGCCAAGTTGCAGCCGAGTGCCAAACGCGCTCCGAATCCCGCAATAATACCCCCGACAAGTCCTTGAACGTAGCGGCGCTTCTGTTGTGGGAGGCGAATTTTAAAACTATTACTTAATAACACCATGATTAGAGCGCCAATGAACATTCCCCAGACAATCCAACCATCGGGGCGGCTCCACGTTGTTCCTTTCAAGTGCACCATGTCGAAATACTGCCAGCCGGAAATATCCACTCCAAAAAGTTTCAGGAGATCTCCCCCCAACCGAGTGAATTCACCGGTCACTGCCCAAACAGTTGAAGTCAGACCAAAATATAAAGCACTGAGAATCCCGGCAATCAATAGGACTACATAGGGGTTCCAATAACGTTGTAATGTCGTTTGAATCATTGTTTTCATGTCTTTTTGCTCCTCATAGAAAGACCTTTTTCTAGTTTAGTCTTAATTGAGGAGAAATCAAGAGAAATTATAATCCAATAGTTAAGTCGGACAAAAAAACTCTTAAAAGATTTACAGTCGTATGTCATTCAGAAAGTTGAGAACGAAATGATCAGACTCATCGTAAATAGCAAATTGGTATCCTTGTTCTTTATAAAATTTAATAACTTCAGGAAGTGCAGCCAAAGTTTGAGTCTTTTCATGCATCAAGACAATTTCTTTTTCATCCTTTGTACCAAGTTTAATATTTTCTATTATTTGATTTGGGTTGTCTTTTAATTTCCAGTCTTGAGAATCAATTGTCCAATCCCACACTTTTATTTCAGCATCAACAAGTTGTTGGCGAATTTGTTCATTTTTCAACCCGGGCGCCGAACCATAAGGGGGGCGAACTAATTGCGGGGATTCACCAGTAATATCCCGGATCAATTCTAATGTTTCTCGCATCTCAGGTACAAATTGGTTCTCTTTATATAATTTTTTAAAATCATGCGTCATGCTATGCGCACCGATATAATGTCTTTCTTTTACTGCGCGTTTTACACTTTCTTGTAAGTATTCTTTCTTCAGATTTTTTCCTTGCATGAAAAACGTTGCTTTCACATCATGCTCTTGTAAGACGTTCAGAAATTCGTCTGTCAGTTTGCTGGGGCCATCGTCAAAAGTGAGATACACTACCTTTCCTGTGGGCTTTTCAACTGCACTAGTTTCTTCTTTAGATTGCTCTTCCTCTTTAGGCTTTTGCTCCTCTTGAACGAGGGGAGCTTCCACGTCTTCTATTACTTCGGGTTCGATAGGTTTTTTGGGAGCAGAAAATGATTTCCCTACAAAAAAACCGGTAAAAAAAATAGGGATGAGCAGTATGAGAAGTAAGATGAAAAATCGCTTTTTATTTCCCTTTCTTTTTTCGGCATATGTATCTTGTGACACATTCATTGTTATTCAATCCTCCTGGGGCTGTCTTTCTCTTCTGACTTTATATTGAATGAGGGAGTACCTCATTCTTTATATAAAGAGTTAAAAAATCATTATGTACAAGTGGCATAGCAGACAATGCACCGTCCGCTACGCCGCCGTGTAAAGCGCTTAGTTAATATATGTGTCACTGACCAATAAGTTTCCGAGGATCGATGAAGGAATTTCGAACGTCACGACGCCCATGAAACCGGGTGCGACTTCGTAATCGTCAAATGAAATCACAAGTTTATGATCAGCAGTAATATAGAAGTTTTGATCTGGTTGAATTGACTCAAAGCCCGATTCTGATTCATCGGCTAAGAAGTAAGTGATTTCTTCATCTTCTGCCATTTGCCTTTTCATTTCGCTTGCGATATATGAACTAATAACATCAATGTACGCATTATCTTTAAAAAGGCTTGGCAGCGTGATGACGATGTTTTTCTGCTTATCGATTGTGTCATATTTCATAGTTGTCGAAGAAGAGCCGATTGTGTTTTCGACATAGCGGGCAATCGAAAGGAGCTGGTCGGTATCGGTTTTCACCTCATAACCGGTACTGATCCCCATATGACCATTGCCTGCTTTTTTCATCTCCTCGACTTCCTTTTCGAATTGTTTGTAGAGTTCCTTGTTTTCTTCAATATATTTTTTGTTCAATGAAGTTTGCAGACCTTCGTTTTCCAAACCATTAATTGCGGGTGCAGAAAGGTCAGCTTGATAGGTGTCTTCATCCAGCGTTAAGTTTTGAACGGTGAAAACTTCAACAATCGATCCTAAAACAGGAACGTTTACCATTGCCTGCGCAAAAGTCGAACTTACATTGATACTACCGACAAATAAAGCTGCCGCTGCTGCCGCTCCAATCGACCATTGTTTAAGAAAAGAGCGCTTCTTTTGTGGTGCTTTTGCCTGTCGAATTGACTCTTTCACAACATTCTCCAATTCATTTGGAATCTCTATTTCCTCATAGTCTTTTTTTAACTTATTCATATCTTTCATACTTTAAAATCCTCCCCGACTTTAATGCGTAATTTGTTTAATATCCGATATAACCTTGATTTAATCGTATTGATGTTATCGTTCATTACTGTTGCGATTTCATCGATTTTTAAATCCTCAAAAAAGCGAAGAATAATAAGAGTTTTATCATATGGAGCTAACTGATCGATGGCATCACGCAAATCCATGTCGATTATTTCATCTTCTGCTTGAGGTAAATGCATACTGAGAATATCATCATCCATTACGGTCATCCGTTGATGTTTTCTGATGAAATCAATTGAAGTATTTACAAGAATTCGATAAAACCACGTTTTTAAGTAAGTAATTTCTTCGAGACGATCAATTGATTTCAATGCTTTAAATATAGATTCCTGTACAATATCGAGGGCATTTTCTTTATTCCTAACATAGCTGTAAGCAAGTCGATAATGCGCTTCTCGATTTTCCACTATGAAGTTTTCTACTAGCTCGAATTTTTCTTTTTTTGTCATGACAAAAGATCCACCTTCTTCAGTTTTCAACACGTCGCGAACACGTCATAATCATTTGACGGACGATGTTCTAAAAAAGTTTTGATGATTTTCAATTAGCAGAGGGGAATGGAACCCACAGTACACCACGTCTCTTGTTTGGATCATTACGTTAGTTGGATGAATAAACTGTTAGGAAGTAGACTTAATATTGCATGTGGAGAGGATGGAACAGTGGGTAGGCTGGTTACGAAGTCAACTGCGGCTTTATTGTTCTTAGTGCTCATTTGGGGTGTTAGCTGGCCGATCTATAAATCGTCCGTAGCCTACGCACCGCCTCTATTATTTTCGGGTATGCGTGCTCTGCTGGGGGGATGCTTGGTTGCACTTTTTATTTTTAGGATGCGGAAAAAATTAAAGTGGCGGAAAAATTGGCCTAAATATTGTATTTCTGCATTTTTCAATACGATTCTCTTTTTTGGTTTGCATACAATGGGTCTCAACCATTTACCTGGTGGGCTTTTTTCGGTGTTGGTCTATTTCCAGCCGGTACTCTTAGGGATATTTGCTTGGATATGGTTAGGAGAAAATATGAGTTTTATTAAAGTGATGGGTCTCGTAACTGGATTCATTGGAATCATTGTCGTAAGTTTGGATGGTTTAACTACCCACATATCGGTTGTTGGAGTGGTACTCGGCTTACTGACTGCTCTTTTCTGGACACTTGGGGTGATTTACGTCAAGAAAGTTAGTCATGAAGTTGATGCTTATTGGATGGTAGCTATGCAGTTTGCAATAGGCGGTATGGTTCTTCTTATTGCGGGCTCCTTTACAGAAAGTTGGTCTGCAATTGAGTGGAATGGTATGTATTTATTCGGCCTTATATTCGGAGGAACAGTGGGAATTCCCGTGGCCTACGTAGTTTATTATAGTCTAATTAATGCAGGAGAAGCGAGTAAAGTTGGTGTTTTCACTTTTCTTGTCCCGGTTATATCGGTATTCATTAGTACGTTTTTTTTAGGAGAGCCACTTACTTACAAGCTCGTTGCGGGGTTAGTATTAGTCGTAATCAGCATTTACTTTGTGAATTATCGAAAACCATTAAATAAAAAGCAATCTTTACCTTAAAATTAACGTAAGGTACCTATTATATTTGTTTCTTACATAGGTACCTTAACGCGTTATGGGTGATTACAATTCTACATACCATCTTCGAGCTGCTTCTACTTCTTCAGCGGTCAACTGATGGCCATTTTGCTCCCAATGAAGTGTGACGTTGGCATTTGCCTGTTGCAATAAGGATTGTAAATCTTCTGATTCAGATGGAGGACAGATGGGGTCATTCGTTCCAGCTGCAAGAAATACAGATGTACCGGCCAAATTGGGCAAAGCAATACCTCTTCTAGGCACCATCGGATGATGAAGGATTGCACCTTTTAATGCGTCTGAGTAGTGGAACAATAAGCTTGCTGCGATATTTGCTCCATTAGAATAACCAATCGCCATAATATTATTTCTGTCAAAGCCGTATTTCTCGGCAGCCTCATCTAGAAATTGATTCAATTCTTTCATGCGGAATATCAAATCTTCTTCATCAAATACTCCTTCGGCCAGTCTTCTGAAGAAGCGGGGCATCCCGTTTTCTAATACATTTCCCCGGACACTTAAAATAGAGGCTTCGTCATCAATTCGTGCGGCAATCGGCAATAGATCTAATTCGTTTCCTCCTGTTCCATGTAGTAATAGAAGTACTGGTTTATCCGGGTTTTTCCCTTGGGTAAATAGATGTTTCATAGTAAGTCTCCTTCCAAAACCGAATTTCCAATTAGGATTGGATTCATTTAAAACTTTGTTGTTTCCAAGATTATTATGATAGCTCTCTTACCTGAATAGGAATCAAACGTTGCTCCAGCTGTTCTCTAAACTTTTCATACTGCATAGGTAGCATTAACTTTTCGCCCATTGTCTCTCTTGATTCATCAAGAGCAAATCCAGGAGGATCTGTAGCAATTTCAAATAAAATTTCTCCATGTTCTCTAAAGTAAACGGCATTAAAGTAATTTCGGTCCTGCACAGCAGTGACACCATAGCCTTTGGCTGCAACATATTTTTGCCATTCTATTTGCTCAGCATCATCTTGGGCCCTCCAGGCGATATGGTGAACGGTCCCGACACCCGTTTGGCCTTTTTCTGTCGGTATGGATTTTAAGTCGATAATATTGCCGATATCAGCAGAAGAACGGAATCGGATTAAGTCTCCTTCTTCTCCGAGAAGTTCTAGTCCCATTACATTTTCTAATAGTTCAGCTGTTTGGTTGGGGTGAGAAGAAAATAGCGTGGCTCCACCGAATCCTTTGATTGATACATCCGGACTGATACCACCAAACACCCAAGTATTAACTTTACCTTCTTCTCGTTCAACGATTTCCAAGTGTAAACCATGCGGATCATCAAATTTCAAACACTGTTCACCGAAGCGCTCAACAGGATGAAAAGGTATTTGAAAATCCTCTAATCGTTTCTTCCAAAAAGCAAGTGCTCCTTTGGGAACAGCATAAGAAGTAACACCCACTTGACCGTCTCCAATAATTCCTTGACGAGCTCCTATCCATGGGAAGAATGTAATGATAGTTCCTGGGCTCCCGCCCTCATCTCCAAAATAGAGGTGGTAGGTGCCCGGGTCATCAAAATTCACCGTTTGCTTCACTAAACGCAAACCTAGAACGCCAGCATAAAAGTCTATGTTTTCTTGCGGATGACCAACAATTGCCGTAATATGATGAATTCCACTTGTTTCTAGTTTCATAGAAATTTACTCCTATAGTATCAGTTGAATTGATTGAGGTTAATTCAAGTTAATTAGGTAGATTTTATAGTTTCTCTGCGTAATACCCTAGTTTTTTGAGCTGTTGAATCATCATTTCTTTTTCACTTGTATTTAAACCTGCAAAAATTTCTTTAATATCTTGTTTATGTTTAGGGAATACCTCATTCATTAACTCATTACCGGCTTCTGTGATCGCTGCATAGGTGACACGCCGATCTTTAGGGCATGGTTTTCTTTCGAGATATTTTTTCTTTTCGAGCTTATCTACTACGTACGTAATACTGCTGCTCGCTATCAATACTTTTTCACCTATTTTTTGTATTGGTTGCTCGCCTTTGTTATAGATCAACTCAAGAACCGCAAATTCAGTTGGGTTTAAACCTAAACTTTTAATATCCTCTTCCGCACGCTTTTTTATAGAATTCAAAGCACGAGTTAATACGACAAATAATTTAAGGGATAATTCTTCTTCATTCTGAATCTTACTCATGTAGCTCACACCTTTTCAATATCTTGAATTCGAGACAATTATAGTATTGTTTCATGTTCTTTGTCAATACTATAGGTCTACCCGGCGCAATGCATAAAGCATCGCAATTACACTGAAACGTAATCGCTTGACGAGAAAGCATTACTTATCTATACTTGTAATTAATATATCTCGAAAAGGAGATAAACAAATTCAAGATAGGGGACAATGATAATGACAAATTGGATAGTAGACAATTCACATTCACACATTGGTTTTTCAGTAAAGCACATGATGGTTTCAAAAGTAAAAGGCACATTTGAAGACTACACTGCAACTGTAGAAGCGGAAGACATGACGGATTTGTCAACAGCAAATATATCGTTTGTAATTCAAACTGCATCTATCAATACAAAATCAGAGGACCGAGACAATCACTTACGTGGAGAAGACTTTTTTGACGCAGAGCAATATCCGACGATTACATTCCAATCAAAAAACATTGAAAAAGATGGCGATGATTATAAAATAACGGGTGACCTAACCATTAAGGATGTAACAAAACATGTAACATTTGATGTTTCATTTAACGGAAAAGGAAAAAATCCATGGGGCGTAGACGTCTATGGGTTCGAAGGCGAAATGAAATTGAACCGTGAAGAATTTGGTTTAACATGGAATGCTGCGCTTGAAACCGGTGGTGTCCTTGTAGGTAAAGACATTAAAATTGATCTCGAATTACAAGTGAATCCAGCTCAATAATTAAATAATAGGAAAAAGCACAAGTTCGAACTCATGAACTTGTGCTTTTTCCTATTCACTTTGATTCGCAGGGAAGCGGAGTACAGGATTAGGTAACAGGATAAAATAATGTGTGTATTCCAAGATAAAATGTGGTAAATTAAACGTCTGTTTCCTCATACTCAGTTAATCTAGCCGTTCAAAACCTGGAAGCAATTATGCCTCGACATAATTGATCAGGAAATGGTTCATCCGAAAACGAATGACTGTAACGAAAAAGGGTATAATATTAAGAAATATGGTTATGAACGCTATTATTGAAAGAAGTGATCACATGAATTCAGTCACAAAACAAAAGAACAATAAACTTAGGATGGTTTTCCAAGGAGTACTAGTTATTATCGGGTCCTTAATAACAGCGTATGGACTTGAATCGGTGTTAATCCCAAACAATGTATCGGATGGTGGGATAACGGGCTTGAGTATTGTTGGTTCGCAGCTGTTTGGGTTTCCTCTAGGCCTTTTGATTGCCTTACTGAATATCCCATTCATATATTTAGGGTACAAACAGATCGGTAAAAGTTTTGCTATATATTCGGTGATCGGCATTGGTTCATTGGCGATCAGCACTAGTCTGATGCACCATATACCAACGATTGTTCAAGGGGACACTCTGTTAGTGACCGTGGTAGGTGGTGTGATCATAGGTGTAGGGATGGGACTTGCCTTGCGTAATGGCGGCGCATTAGATGGGATTGATATGTTAGCCGTACTTCTTTCCCGAAAGTTACCGTTCGGGACAAGCGATCTGATCCTGTTTTTGAATGTTTTTGTTTTTATCGTGGTTTCGACGGTATTTGGGCTTACAGGAGCTATTTTATCTGCGCTTGCTTATTTCATTGCTTCCAAAGTAATCCATATTATTGAAGAAGGCTTAAGTGGATCAAAAACCTTCAATATTATTACAGACCAGCCTGAATTAATGGTAGAGACAATTCGTGAACGTTTGGGACGCAGTGCAACATACCAGCTTATTCAAGGCAGTTATAGCAATAAAGAATACAAGGAAATCACTTGCGTCATCAATCGTTTGGAAGATAGTAAAATGAAAGAGATCATTCGGGAAATTGACAAGAATGCTTTTGTTACCGTATATGACGTTGCGGAAGTTAAGGGCGGCAGTTTTACCAAGAGTGACATTCATTAAAGTGTCTGCCTAAAAAAGTTATTTGTACTGTGGTCCGGCATAGCAATAAATCAAAGCGATTACCACTCCTGTCAATTAGGGAGCGGTAATCGCTATGTTTAATTATCTATAATCGTTAATAGTTCTCGAATATCTGTACGATCTTGTGGTTCCGGTATATGTTTTGGATAGCCAATCATCAGTGTAGCGACGACTTTCTCGCCAGGTTTTACGCCGATGCCTTCCCTGAATACTGGATCGTATATCCAATCATTTGATCGCCAAATCATCCCAATGCCACGTTTCCAAGCTGCAAGTTGAAAATTTTGAATCATTGTGGAGACTGCACCATAATCCTCATCCCAGCTTCTTTGTCGCGGATCTTCCGGCATGATCACAACGAGATGAAGGGGAATATTTCGGAAATAATCAGCTTTCCGATTTACTCTTTCGGGTACTTCGCCGTCTGTTTTTGGCTGGGAATCTATATAGGCTTGTACAAACTCCTCTTTTCCGTTACTTGTATATAATTGAAATCGCCAAGGTTCCGTCAGCTTATGATTCGGTGCCCATTTGGCGACATTGAGTAATTCAATGAGTTCCTCCACATCCACTGGATCGGTTTTAAACGCCTTAATAGACCTTCTGCCAATTATGGACTTTTCTACTTCGTTTTTTGCTGCGTAACTCATGATAGAAAACTCCTCTCCTCTCCTATAATACTAATACATGCAAATGAAAATCATTATCAACTACTATCATACCATGTGTAAGGAAAGTGATAAACACAAAACGCTTACGGTTGATGGGTATAGAAAAAACCACTGAACGTAATGTTCAGTGGTGAGCCATATTAATTCCCATAATAAATCGGAGAGCCAGGCCCTAAGTCGATTCCGAGAAGCATCCAAACGATGAGAGTTAAACTCCAGAAAGCCAAGAAGAACATAGAATAAGGGAACATAACAGAGACTAGTGTTCCGATCCCCATTTTCTTATCATACTTCTGTGCAAATGCGATAATAATCGCAAAGTATGTCATCAAAGGAGAAATAATATTGGTTGATGAATCTGCCACCCGATACGCCATCTGTGTTAATTCGGGTGAATAACCGAGCTGCATCATAATCGGCACAAATACCGGTGCCATCATAGCCCATTTTGCAGATGCACTGCCGATAAACAAGTTGATGAAAGCAGCAATGAGAATGAATAACAGCAGCAATGGAATACCTTTTAAGTTGATGCTATCAAGGAAATTAGCTCCATACACGCCTAAAACCAATCCCATATTCGATTCAGAGAAAAATGCGACAAATTGACTCGCAGTGAAAGACAATACGATGAACATACCCATTGCAGACATCGTCGTTGACATCATTGCAGCCACGTCTTTATCATCGCGAATTAATTTTGTTACTTTTCCATAGACCAAACCTGGCACGAAGAATAGGAATGCGATAATTGGAACGAGTGACTTCATGAATGGCGATTTAATAATCGGCATATCGCCTTCATCGCCACGTAATGGAGCACCTGGGAATAGAACGAGTAATGCAACTAGAATTCCAGCAACAATTACAGAAATACCAGCCCATACTAAACCCTTCTTCTCAATAGCAGTTAGCTTCTCTACTTTCTCACGATATTCACCATTATATTCGCCAAGTCGTGGTTCGACAATTTTCTCTGTCACCCAAGCACCAACAACTGTCAGCACTAATACCGAAAAGGCAATGAAATAATAATTCATGGCAATGTTCATACCGTCCGCATACTCGGGGTTAATGATTGCTGCAGACATAATCGTCAATTCACCAAGAAGCGCGTCCGTACCAGACAGTAGTAAGTTCGCACTGAACCCGCCCGAAACTCCAGCGAAGGCAGCGGCCAGACCCGCTAATGGGTGTCTGCCAAGTGCCGCAAATAAAACAGCTCCAAGTGGCGGCAATACAACATAACCTGCATCGGAAGCTACGCTAGACATAACGCCAGCAAAAACCAATCCGAGTGTAATCAAGCGTTTCGGAACAGACATCACAAATCCACGCAGCAATGCACTGATCAACCCAGAACCTTCTGCAACTCCAATCCCTAGCATCGTAATTAGCACGACGCCGAGCGGAGCAAAACCAATGAAATTGTCCGTCATATTCGTAATGATGTAATGAATTCCTTCCCCGCTAAGCAGGTTATGGACTTCGATCATTTCCCCTTCTTTTCCTGGATGGGCGGCACTGATGCCGAAAGAAGAAACAACTGCAGACAAGACGATAACTAAAAGAGCGAGCAACGCAAACAACGTTACCGGATGGGGCAATCGGTTACCAGTTTTCTCGATCATATCTAAAAACTTTTGGAAAAAGCCTCTTTTTTCCGTATTCATGAAGATCTCCTTCCGTCTATAAATTACTATTCATTATTTAAAAAAATAAATAATTTTTTAAACTTAGTACAGTATATATAAGATAGCTCCCCAAATAAATACTTTAGTGAAATAATTAAATTGGAAAAAGGTTTCGACTGTTATGACGAGGGAGAATAGTTAAAATAGATTTTTAGAAAATGACCTTTTTATGTATATAGATATTAAAATGCCCACATTCTACTTGACGGAGGTGGGTTGTTTTTCATCTATTGTCATCTATTCTGCGTCAATAAAAATTCCTTTAAGGCGAGGGTCTCCATCGTCATTTTTGCCATCATAAGTTCCGTAGACAGTGACCGTCGTGCCTTCTGGAATTTCTGTACGATCGCTCATCCGAATGTCGTCAACCCATACTACTTCATTGGAAGAATCATCGGTTTTGCTTTTTAATTCAAATGTTCCTTGTTCGAATCTCAAAACGATTCCAGTAAATTTCACTTTTGAATTAATAGGAACTTTGTCTTGAGAAAGGGAAAGATAATCTTGTTCAGTGGTTCCCGCCTTAAGCCCTTTTTCCATACCCATATTGGTTTGTTTATCGGCAGCAGGAGTTTCTTGTGTCTCTGGAGTATCAGGTGTTTCTTCATTGCTACAGGCTGCTAACAGCACTGCAGTCATCATGAAAATGATTAGCTTTTTCAATCTAAATCGCCTCCTTATGTAATCATAAGTAAATTGAAAGGAAAAGAAAATAGTTTACTGTAATAACCATGATAGTTTCTGCTCTAACTGCACAAATGTTTTTGAATTGTTATACTACATACATCAGAATTTTTTAATTAGGAGTATGGGGATGAACTCAAAATCGACGTGGCGCCAAATATTACATTCTGAAGCTGCACGCATTGCCGTCATTGCGATCATTACGGCGCTTACTGGTGAATTGAAAGTGCTGCCGTTCGCGGA
>ERZ808037.1814-NODE-1814-length-12590-cov-13.653400_pt1 | contig 12590 bp, 8 predicted proteins | sample MGYA00380190_ERZ808037 | MGnify/ENA primary metagenome ERZ808037 (study PRJEB31490, sample SAMN06133399) | mouse gut metagenome | isolation source: J9 | host: mice | place: China: Chengdu | collected 2015-05 ...
CTGGACTTTTTGTTAGTAGAAATAGAGCAGGGGTACCGCTCAATCATCTGATTTGATGATTTTGCGACACCCCCTTTCATATTGGGCGCGCTTATCTTTATACATAAGGCAGTCCGCCTCTTTCATCAGTTGGTCCATGTCCGCTTCTCCATCTGTGCGCCATACGCAGCCTAGAGCCATAAGCGCGTTCCTTGCTTTCATCTCCTGCCGCAGCATTGCCATTCCCTCCTCCAGTTCCCGCAGAGTAATCCCTTCGCACAGGGCCAGGAACTCGTCTCCTCCCACTCGGAACAGAGCCTGGTTCCCGAATGCTTTTCTCAGACACTCACTGGCACGGATCAGAAGATTATCTCCCTCCAGATGCCCTTTCTCGTCATTGGTGCGTTTCAGCCCCATCACATCGCAGTATATCACGCCCACACTCCGGCCGGGCTGCATGCCGCTTATGTATTCGTTCATGGCATGGCGATTGCCAAGCCCGGTGAGCTGGTCGTGAAAACACAGTTCCTCCAGACGGCGCACATGATCTCTTCTGTGCAGCAGCGCCGCAATAAAATGGCCCAGGATCTGGAGCAATGTAGTGATATGTTCCAGATACCGCTCCGGCGGATTATCCACGCCGAAAAACCCTATGATCTTTTCTTCCTCCACCAGTGGGGCAACCACCAGCGACTGAATCTTCTGGGGTTTCAGATACTCATAAACGGTGGGATCTTCCTCCCTGATCTGCTCCGCGTTTTTAATAATCACGCTTTCGCCCTTCAGGAATTTCTGATACCAGAGGCTCACCACCTCATAAGATACTCCCTGCAGATTATCTTTCTGGGGTTCCACACCGCTGGCGCACCACTCATAGGTGTTGTCAAATACCTTCCGGCCCGTCTCTTCAAAGATATAAACTCTCTCGCTTTTTAAGGAAAGGCCCAGGTACTCCAGCAGCACGGCCACGGATTTTTCCGGCGAAGAAGCCGCCAGTGAAAGACGCAGCCCTTCGTTCACCATGGCCTCGTTATCCTCATAGCCATTATTCTGCTGTTCCCATGCGCTCAGATCCACTGCCATAGAAAAACGGTATCTTTTTCCGTTGTCCTCTATGATGGTATCTTTCAATGCCAGTTTTTTCCCAAGAACGGGATTGTAGCGCACTTCCTCCAGAAAGCTGCCCACACGCAGTCTGTTGTCTTCGCAGACGGCGCAGGGCATGGAACTGCCCCGAAGTATCTCGTAACACTTTCTCCCCCTTATGTCCTCCAAAGATGATATCCCATACACTTCACGGGCATGACGATTCATATATACCAGTTCATGGGCTTCCAGTTCCAGTACATATACGATCTCCTGCATTTCCTCATAGATTTCCCATATTCTTGCCACCGTCCGGCATGAAGACTGTTCTCTTTCCACACTTACTCCTATCCGCCCGTCCCATAGAGCCTGCAATAAATTAAATAATAACCGGAATGCGGTTATTAAAAATCGCCTTCCGTCTCCGACGTATTACATATTATATCATATCCCTTTACAAAGTCGCACGCTAAATTTGCCTTTAAAATTGTCAATTTTGTTTCCTTCCCGGGCGGACAGACATAAAAAGGCCGCGCCCGATGCGCGGCCTTTTACAATCTTTAAATATAATATCCTTCTTCTACTCCTTCACGCCACCGATGGTAAGGCCCGTGACAAAGTATCTCTGCAGAAAGGGGTACAGGCAGATGATGGGCAGCATGGTGACCACAGTGGCCGCCGCCCGGATGGTGATGGGGGTGACAGCCGCAGAACTGTACTTGGCCGAGTCCGCGCTGCCGCTCTGCTGCATCACTGAGGACAACAGCTTCATTAACTCATACTGCAATGTGGTATACTCGGTTTTCATGCGGTTATACAGCATGGCGTCAAACCAGGAATTCCACTGCCCCACCGCCACGAACAGGGCGATAGTGGCATATACCGGCTTGCACAGGGGGGAGATGATTCTGACAAAGATAGTCCAGTATCCGGCCCCGTCAAGCTGCGCCGATTCCTCCAGGCTGTCGGGCAGCCCGGTCATATAAGTGCGGATCACCAGCATATTCCAGGCGCTGATCATTCCGGGCACCACATACACCCAAAAGCTGTTGGTCAGCCCCAGGTTACGATAGAGCATGAAAGTGGGGATCATACCGCCGTTGACATACATGGTGATCACCCAGAACAGGGACAATTCCCTCTTGAACAGAAAGCGCTTCCTGCTGACCACATAGGCAAGCAGAGCGTTTACCACCAGGGCAGAGAGAGTGCCGATCACTGTCCTGGCCACCGTAATCTTAGCCCCGGTAAGCAGATTCTGCATACCCAGAACCGTGGTATAGTTCTTGGTGGCAAATTTTCTCGGCCACAGATATATGCCGCCCCGCACGGCGTCTATACCGTCATTGAAGGAGATGGCGACCGTATTCAGCACCGGATACAGCGTTATAACCACAAACGCGATCATAAACAGCGCTATAAAAAGGGAAAACAGCCTATCCCCGAATGTATGCTTGATTTTATTCTTTCTCATGGTCTGGACCTCCTAGAACAGGCGCTCTTCGCCGGCTCGTTTCGCCCATGCGTTGCTGAGCAGGATCAGCGCAATACTCACTGCGCTCTTAAATATGCCGGCTGCAGTACCCAGGGAATAATCATTCTGGCTGATACCCCATTTCAACACATATATGTCGATGGTCTGAGACACACTCTGCACCAGTCCGTTGCCCAGCAGATATTGGACTTCAAACCCGGCGTTCAGCACATTACCCACATTCATAAGCAGCAATATAATGATGGTGGGCTTGATCCCCGGCAGGGTGATATAGCGGATTTTTGCCAGCCGCCCCGCGCCGTCTATGGACGCCGCCTCATACAGGCAGGGGTCAATGGAGGTAATTGCGGCCAGGTAAATAATCGCGTTCCAGCCCGTCTCCTTCCAGCAGTTGGCAAATGCCACTATTGGCCAGAAATATTTGGTATGGGCAAAGAAATTGATGGCCTGATTGATGAAACCTGCCCGCATTAGCAGATCATTGATGATACCCGTGCTGGACAAAGCATCATGCAAAATGCCTGTAACTATGATCCAGGAAAGGAAATGGGGCAGATAGGATACCGTCTGTATGGTCTTTTTCACCACGGAATTGCGGATTTCATTGAGCAGAATGGCGAACAGAATGGCCATCACCGTGGTGGTCAGCAAATTCAGCGCACCCATGCAGAAGGTATTTCGTATAACCTTTATAAAAGTAGCATCGGAAAAAAGAAATTTGAATTTGTCCAGCCCTATGAACTCGGAACCCAGCAGGCCGTTTTTGGGCTTGTAATTCTGGAATGCCATCACCCACCCGGTCAAAGGCAGGTAGTAAAAGATAAATCCATATACCACCACAAAAAAGGAAATAATCAGGAGGGTCTTCTGCCTCTTGATCTCCTTCCATGTGATCCTCTTGTCTTTCTTGACATTGGAAACTTGCGCTCGAGCCATAGCATCACTCCTATTTTAAATATGAAGAAGGGGCGACAACAGTCCTTTCTATATGAAATAACCATTGCCGCCTCTCTCATGCAATTACTTAAGGTCTACGGCCATCCTATTTGAAGGTGTCCAGGATTGCCTGCATCTCCGCAATGAAGTCCTCCGGCTTGCATGCGCTGTATGCTTTCATGTAATCCGCCCATCCCTGCTCAAAGTCAGGCGCCATTACCACCTTGGGAAGCCATTCATGCTTGCACTCGCCCATCAGCGCCCAGGCAAGGCCGCCGGGAGTCTCGGTGGTAAAGTTGTTGGAGTAGCTGTACATGGGGAACCAGGGCGCATTCTCTTCTACCACGGAACCGATCATTTCAGGGTATGTAGTTACGCCGTAAGCGTTAAAGCAATCTACCAAAGGCTGAGCCATACCGTTCATGAACTCGGAAGGCTGCTCGGTGGGAAGCATGGCATTCTTGCCGTCCTGGCTGGTGCCGCCCCACTGAGGGAAGTAAGAGTATCCGCACATATGGGATGCCTTGTAGGCGGTGTCGGCGCATCTCTGCCTCATCTCGTCAGTGCGGTAGTACAGGCCGTTTTCGTCCACCATGTAGTCCACGCCTTCCACGCCCCAGAAGCGCAGATCATGCAGCTCCTGATCCATGCAGATGTCCACCATGAACTTGAATGCCTTCTCGGGATCCTTACAGTCCACGGAGATTGCTATGCCGCTGGCCTGGTTTACGGTATCGCCGTAAGTATGCCATCTGTTCTCCATGCCCGCCTCAGTGGTCAGACCAAGAGGCACATAGTTGCAGCCCTTCTGATCCAGGCCCTGGGATTTGAATACATCGTTTACCGTGTTGGCGAAATTCCACCACTGGTCAACCATGCCCAGCACGCGGCCGGTGGAAAGTTTCGCTATGTACTCGTCATAGGTCTGGGTGAAACTCTCCGGATCCACAAAGCCCTTCTGATATTCCTCGTTCAGCTTTTTGAAATAAGCGATGGTATCCTCGGAGGTGTTGTAGTCCTCCACCGTCATGGTAGCCTTATTTACCAGTACGGAACCGTCATTGGGATAGCCGCCCAGGAACTGGCCCGCATTCTCAAGGCAGAAGTATCTCCAGTCCTCACACAGAATGGTATAAGCAATGTTGGCAGTGCCGTCCTCCATGGTGGGATTGGCCTCCATGTATCTCTCCAACAGGTCAAAATACTCATCCATGGTCTGGATCTTGGGGTAACCCGCCCACTCGAGAACTCTCACCTGAATCCAGAAAGCCTCATCGTTGTGCGTGGTGACCTTGCTCTCACCATAGGTATTGCCGAAGGGATTGATCCAATAGATATGGCCGTCCGGCTGACGGAACTTTTCCCACTCCTCCTCGGTAAACCAGGTATTCTTAAACTCGGGATATTTATCGATATAGTCGTCCAGAGGAAGCAGTGCGCCTGCATCAACCAGCATGGACATGTCATCACTGTCGATAAAGTCAGGATATTCGCCGCCGGCGATCAGAGTACCTGTCGCTTCGGCCGCCGACTGGCCTGTGAGCCAGGTCTCCTTTACTTTGACGCCTGTCTTTTCCGCGATAATCTGGGCGATCTCATTGTCATCATTGATCTCGGAACCGGGCATGGTGATGAAATAGGAAAACTCGGTGATCTCTGTATTACCTCCGGCGTTGGATGCGTCTTCGGAGCCTCCGTTGTTCTCGGTGGCAGTGCTGCCGGCATTACTGCCGCCTGCGTTGCCGCCTCCATTGTTTCCCTCTCCTCCCTGGTCTCCGCATCCCGTCAAAGCGGATATTGCCATAACGGAAACCAGAAGCATGGAAAGTAATTTCTTTTTCATAAATTTCTCCCTCCTACTGTTTGATTTTGTTTCGTCAGTCAGTATACTTCCTACACCAATATTGTAGATTTTCGCCGTCACTTTCACAACCAGACAAACTATAGAAAAAACCCTGTAAATTATAGTTGCACAATGCTATTCATAATTTACAGGTGTCTTTTCGTCAACATGCACTACTGCCGATTCTGTTTTCTGAACTTGGTAGGGGTACATCCTACCATGGCCAGAAAACGGTTGATAAAGTAATCACTGTCTCTATATCCCACTTTTTCCGCAATCTCATAGATCTTCAGGTCCGTATGCAGCAGCAGTTCCTCCGCATACTCCATGCGGATACGGTTCAGGCGGTCTTTAAAAGATTCTCCGTATTGCTTTTTAAAAATCTGCCCCAGGTAAGCCGCATTGATAAAATACTTGGCCCCCATGTCCTTTAATGTAAGATTTTCCCTGAAGTTCGCCCTCATATCGCTCTCGATCTGTCCTAAGACCGCCTGAGACTGGTTCCTGCGCAGCTGCATCAGATATTCCCCGTAATCCAGCAGCATCCTGGACATGGCCTTTCCGCCGTCCTCCATGTCTGTCTGCTCAAAGGCGCAGCGGCTTATAAAGCGCAATACCTCATGCTGGTCAATATTCTCATCAACCCCCGTTGCCAGCCTAAGCAGCTTGATAAACAGGTAGCGGAAAACCATATTCACCTGGTGACTCTCCAGGCTGTACAGTTCACCATACAGCTTTTCTGTCGCGGCAGCAATCTCCTCTTTCTGGTTATGCTTCACCATCTGAACCAGTTCGTCCACTCCCTCCCTGTCCACCTGCTTTTCCAGCAGTCCCCAGTCGGTCTCCTCTATGCCTTCCAGGTCCTCCCCGGATTCCAGCCCCCGCAGCAGTCTGGCCATCCGCACTGTCCTGACGGAATCCGAGATCTGCTCCAGTCCCTCCACTTTGCTGCCCGCCACCAGACGGACAGGAAATCCCATTCCCCGGGTGATCCGCTGCTTCAGCCGTCCCAGATATTCCTGTTCCGTGAGCCCGCCTGACGCCTGAAGAAGTTCCTCGCTGTAAAGGATAGCCACATCATGGTTTTCCCCCTGTACGGAAATATCAAAAATACACCGGTATTCCTCCCCCGGCAGTTCCTTCAGACATTTCTGGTAAAGCTGCTTTTGCATCCTTCTTCTCTCCTCCCTGGAAGGAGCAGGATTCACGGCGCCGTCATTTACTTCCACACAGATATAGCGGCAGCCATGACATTCCCCCAGATACTGCCTGACGCATTCCATATTCTCCTCGTCATATTTCCCCCGGATCAGGGCGATCATGTTGCGCGAGAAGAATTCCTTGGCAATCAGGGAATCGTCCCTCTCCCTGCGCTTTTCTTCCTCTTTCAGCGCTTTGACTTTCCCCAGCACATGCACCAGTTCCTCACAGCTGATAGGCTTTAAAAGATAATCTATACAGCCGCATTTCAGGGCCGTTCTGGCATATTCGAAGTCACTGTAGCCGCTCATCATGACAAAAAAAGCATGGGAAATTCCCTCTTTGCGCACTTCCTCCACAAAGTCCAGCCCGCTCGTCTGGGGCATTCGGATATCCGCCAGCACCAGATCCGGCTGCTCCCGCCCTATGGCCTCCAGTGCTTCCCGGGCGCTGCCCGCCTTCCCCACAATCTCAAATCCCTCTTTTCCCCAGTCAATCAATACGGACAATCCCTGCAGGATGTAAGGCTCGTCATCCACCAACAAAACTTTCAGCATACTCCTTCTCCTCCTCCGCCTGCCTGCAGGCAACGTTTCCGCCGGGCCGCTTTAAGCGGAATCCGAATGGTCACCAGCGTACCCACGCCTGTCTCGCTGTCCATCTCAAAGCCCACCTGACCGTCCAGAAACAGCTTCAGACGCAGGGCGGCGTTCAGCATACCCACACGCCTGCTGTCCTTTAATATCTCAATGCTGGCCTCGTTCATCTCTCCGGCCAGACGGCGGCATTTTTCCTCCGTCATCCCATGTCCGGTATCCTCCACCTCCAATATCAGATTTTCCCCATCCTGAGATACCCGCACAAACACCCAGCAGGCGGCTTCTTTCTTTTCCATCCCATGAACGCAGGCATTCTCCACAAAAGTAACCAGCGTCAGCCTGGGAATCCGGAATTGTCCGCATTCGCCGGGCGCGCTGATTTCGTAGCACAGCCTGTCGCCAAAGCGGTATTTTTGCAGTTCCAGATAAGCCTTTACAAAGTTCATCTCGTCCTCGATGGTCACATAATCGTTGCCCCATGTAACATTCTGCCGCTGCATCACCGCCAGCTTCTCCACCATATCGGCCGTCTCATATTCCTTCTTGATCACGCTGTGCATGCGGATACTCTCCAGGGCATTGAACAGGAAATGAGGGTTTATCTGGCTGTGCAGTGCCAGCAGTTCGGCCTTCTGCCTGGCAATATCCTGCTCCTGACGTTTTAAGCGGTTCTTGTATTCATTCTGAATCAGATTGTTCATGCGCCCCGCCATCTCATTATAGGTCCGCATCAGCAGGCTGATCTCATCAGAACCGCTGATTTCGGGAAGCTGGTATAGTTCGTCCTTTTTTACCTTCCGAAGCACTGCTTCCAGGTCCTGCAGACGCTCTGTGAAAGAACGGTTAATCAGATTCATCAAGGCGAAAGGCAGAAAGATATTAAAAAAGATCAACAGGCAGAACAAGGGCATATTTTTGCGCATTGCTTCGTAAGCCACATTTCTTTGAGACATAATATAAATATCCCAACTGTTGTCCAACATACGGATGGTCTTATGCACTCCCGCTTTGGCTGCCGTGGAAGCGGGCAGGGTCTCAAAAGGCACATAGATGCCGCCCCGCCCCTCATTGGAAAAAAGGATCCTGTCTCCCTCACAGACATATACCGTGGATGCGTACTTGGAATTGACGATGGCCCTGAGAATATTACTGTAATCCCACTCCAGGCGCAGCACCGCCCCCCGGTCGCCGCTGGCCAGATAATCCATATGGCGGATGAAAGAAATAGTCCTTCTATTTTCCCAGTTGACCTTGGCAAAATCCGCAAACAACAGAATTTTCTTGTCCTGTCCCCGAAATGTCTGATACCAGTTTTCCCCTTCTGCCTTTTCCAGCCTTTGGAAATTCCCGCCGTTGACGATGCCCTCCGCGTCCGTGTAGATCACCACATTGCAGTCGTTGTTGTTCATAAGCAATGTGAACAGGGATACCTGGGCAAAGCTGAAATGCCTGTTGTAGTAATCCAGCGGAGAGGTGTAAGTACTGCTGATAAACTCATTAACCTCCCGATTCTTATAGATGTCCTGCATCAATGTCACCAACTGGGCGCTGTAACTCATGATGGTATACTCCACAGAATCCGCAATGTTGCTCATTTCCTGCAAATTCTCCTGCCGTTCCGCGTGCATGATGACAGCCGCCACCACACTGTCTGTCAAAAGCAGCGGCAGGATCACGCAGCATATCTGCATGATCCCCAGCTTCTGCTTCAGTTTCAGCCGGTTCAGCCAGGCCACCAGGCGGCTTTCCTTTTTCCTTTTTCTCATGGCGTCCTTTCCAGGATCCTTTCTACTCCTCCACCTTAAAGGCCGATATCTCCGTTTTCAATCCGTCCATGTTATCGTTCAGAGCATGGGAAATGCGATCCAGTTTTTCTGCGCTGTGCAGCAGATTCTCTGCCATGCCGTGAACCATCAAAGCGCTGCTGGCCGTCTCTTCTATGATGGCTGAGATGTTCTCCACGGCATCAATGGTGTCGTTCCGCTCTCTGTCCGCCGCTTCCGTGCCCACGGCAATCTGCTTCAATTCCGACAGCAGCTCCGTGATCTGTTCGCTCATGCCTCCGAATACATCTATGACCTGCCGCACGGCTTTCTCCTGAATATGCACGATCTCCTGGGCATAGTCCGCATCCTTTACGGTCTGCTCCGTATATTTGGTAATCATATTCACCTGGTTGCGAATCTCTCCCGCCGCTCTGTTTGAGTCCTCCGCCAGCTTGCGGATCTCCGAGGCCACCACGGCAAAGCCCATACCTGCGGTACCTGCCCGGGCTGCCTCTATGGAGGCATTCAGGGACAGCAGATTGGTCTGTTTGGAAATGCTGCTGATGGTTTCCACAAACTCGTTGATGGCCTGGGATTCCGACTGCAGCTGTGTGATGCTGTCTCCCACTTTCTGAGTCACCTCCCAGGTCTCCTGGGCCTTATCTCCCAGCACTCCAACGATCTCCGCGCCCTGTCCGATCATTCGCTCTGTCTTGTCCGCCAGTGCCTGGGTATGTTCCACTCTTCCCCGCACTTCCTTAATCCTCTCGGACAATGTGTTGGTCTTTACAGCGCACTCCTGAGCATGTTCCGCCTGCTTATCCATACCCACGTTGATCTCGTTGATGGCCCGGGTAATATCCTGAGAACAGGTATTTATGTCCCCTGACGCATCGTCCACCTGCCCGGTGGATTGCTCCAGCACCTGAATGGTCTTGTACAGCCCCATCACCAGATTCCGATTATTTCGGATCATATTATTGGCCACCTGAGCCAAATCCTGAAACTCGTCTTTGCCGTATGCTTTTACTTCCGTGCGAAGATCCCCGTCGGCCACCTGATTGAACCTGGAAGATATGGCTTTCATGTTTTTCTGGATGCCAAGAGTGATGCTAAGGCCCACAAATCCTGCCACCACACAGGCCAAGATTACCGCGGCGGCCGTAATACCCTTGATTTTCTGCGCCTGCCCGGTGATCACTTCATAGGGAACCAGAGCGCAGAAGTTGATCCCGGCTCCTTCCTCACTCTTTGCATGGATGTACAGATAGCTGGCTCCCCGGAAGCGCACTTTCCGGGCGATGCACATCTCTTCCCCCTCCAGGCTGTCCGCAAAGAATTCCGTATCTGCGAAAACGCTCTCCCCCTGTACAAGGCTGCCGGTTCCACCTTCCTTCACATTTTCGTACAGCAGTTCCTTTCCGTTGTCCGTTACAAACCCGCAGATACTTCCCTCTCCGAAATCAATGGCCCGGAGGCGGTCATACAAGGCGCTGCTGCTGATGTCCACCACAATGTATGCAGCTTTTTTGTTGGTGGGAATCTGATACACGATAAAGGTGTCCGCCCCATTCAGAGAAAGCGCACTGTCCAGGGCCTCATGGCCCTCCGCCCACTGGGACATGGTCCTGCCGTCTTCAGACTTGGCCTGCATCTCCGCGCAGTATTCCTCATAGATACCGTTCTGCCGCTCCGGCGCATTGGTGCTGAACATTTCAATGCCCTTCTTGGTTACGATATGTATATTGTGGATCATATTGTTCATGTGCTGGATTGCCACCAGGCCGCTGCGGGTATCGTTCAGAAAATTGGTTTTCGCGATCTGGTCTCCCTCCATGGAGCCCAGGCCATAGCTGACCAGGCCTCCGTCTACCATATACTGCAGGGCTTCTCCCTTGATAAAAGCCAGGCTTACGTCCACATAGTCCATAGCCATCTGAGATACCTGCTGGCTGGAATCCCTGAACTTTTCGGACAATCCGTCGGCAGCGGCATTATAGGACACGATTCCTATAACCACTACAAACAGGATTGGCAGAAGGAAGCTGACAAATATCTTGTTTCTCAGGCTGAGCAGCCTGCGCGGCCCGGAAGCCGCGCTCCCTTCAGGCCCGGAAAATTTTCCCGTAGCCGGCATTTTCCTATGTGCAGGTTTTCGGCTCGCCGGTCTGTTTTTTGCTTCTTTCTCTTTTTTTTGAGTTTTCATTTTTACACCCCCGTGCCCGCCTCTGGTGGGCACTGATTTCAATATTTGGAAGTTTACTTCCAAACTTCTCCGCGCTTTCTTTTTTCTCACCAAAAATTCTTTCTTATCAGTGATTGGAAAATTAAAGGGTAACTTTAAGACAGCCCATCCCTAAACTAGGCTTCCTGGTTTTTGATATAAGAAGTAACGACTCGTAAACATATATTATTTTATCATACGCTCACAAAAATGTCCATTATATTCTTTTACTTGAATTATGGACCTTGAATTATGGATAACCCATCAATCAATTCAGAAAAGAATCCGAAGGAATTGGTGACTACCTCAATTCCCCCGGATTCTTAAATTTTTTATAACTGTTTTTCCCGATATTTTTGCAGTTCAGCCCGCAGCCTGTTATTCTCGGCGGCCAACTGCGAATTATGAACCTCCAGTACGCTGTTCTGGTTCTCCAACTCATTGTTCTGGTTCTCCAACTCATTGTTCTGGTTCTCCAACTCACTGTTCTGAGATTCCAGCTTGCTGTTCTGAGATTCCAGCTTGCTGTTCTGAGATTCCAGCTTTTCCGCTTCTATCTGTAGACTGGCAAGCCTGCTCTCCATCTCGTCCATCATATAGCGCACAGTATTCTGATCCATGATTCTGAGTTCTTCTGAAAAAAATCCCATCGCTTTCACCATATCCTTATTCATATTATACAGCGTTTCATACATAGCGATAAACTGCGGGAATGCCTCGAACAATTCCACCAGGCGTTCGGGATTGTCCTCGCATAGAAATGTGAGCCAGGCTTCTTCCAAAGTGTTGATCGCTTTATTCTGCATATTCTTTCTGAATATGTCAAGAGAAATCAAAACGCACCTTTGCAATAAGTCCATCTCCAATCCCGTATCAAATATATGGCGGGACCGATGCAGGCATGTCTCCGGCATGTGACGCAATTCCGGCGGACTGTTCTCATATAGGACAATTAAATACACTTTTTTGATCTTTCCATATGAAAAATCCCTTTTCTCCCTGGCTCTGATCCGCTTGTACTGCCGCAGCATCATATCGGACAAATAGCAGGAGCAGCGGGGTCCTGTGAACATATACCCAATCTTCTGTACCTCCACATTGGCTATGGAACCGTCCCCCAATTCTACCACAATATCTGTCACAAGCAGTGAGTTTTCGTCTTCCAGGCGCACACCGTCATTGGGTAGTTGCTTTAATATCTTCACAGGTTCTCCCAAGACCACCTCCAGAAATGATTCCAATCTGGAGGGATCGTACTCCGGATTCAACACTTCTTTAAAATAGGAATCATACAGCAGATTATGCCCTTTTATACCGGTACATCGATCCAGATATTCCTTCTGTTGTTCATCGCTCCAGGACCCAAACAGTTCTTTTAATTCACCCCTCCCTATTTAGTCAAGTCTTTTTTCCTTATTTTTCAAGGAATTTTTAGTTTCATATCTCAGATGAATGAGCCAGG
>ERZ808037.1815-NODE-1815-length-12583-cov-30.315049_pt1 | contig 12583 bp, 11 predicted proteins | sample MGYA00380190_ERZ808037 | MGnify/ENA primary metagenome ERZ808037 (study PRJEB31490, sample SAMN06133399) | mouse gut metagenome | isolation source: J9 | host: mice | place: China: Chengdu | collected 2015-05 ...
TGGCTGCGCTTGGATCTGAACTCTATATCAATTTTGCTCATGCGGCTTAGTATAAAATAATTTTTACGACTTACTTAAACAGACACATAGCCTATTTACCAACTTTACCTATTGTCACCTTATACCCTTGTTTCTCTAATTCCTCCTTTGCAACTTCATTTACATTGCACAAATTATTTATATATTCCGGAGTCTCGGTTTTAACCACTCTGTATCCGGGATTTTTCTGACGGAATTCCTGATAAGAAGGGATAAACAGAGTCCCATAATACTGCCCAATACCTGCCGGTTCCATAGTGTCGGGAAACACTTCGGCGTGTATAATGGATTTAGGTCTGCGACATTTCTCAAATTCTTTTGTCTTAGGATTAAGCCTGTTAGATTCCATAAAATCAGTGGAATCTTTCATAAATTTCACTGAAACCATTTTCCGGTTACCCCAAAACGGACATGGATGCTCAAATCCGAATGCGTATATTACCGGAGTAAGACCGGTGAGGTCAAAATCAGGAGCAAACTCTGAGCAAATCTCCTTTGCCACCTGCACTATCTTTAGCTCCTTTTCGGGAGAAAAATAGACTCGTTCCTCTATATCTATGACCTTATTCTCACTTGACACAGACAGCGGAACTGCAAGGAGAAACAACAAAGACAATGCGAATAAACGTGAGTTTAAAAATAATTTCATAATGAGAAGAGCAAAAAGTAATAAGAATTAGTTTCTGTCGCAATATATATAAAAAAATAATTAAAACAGCAACCAAACCAACTAATTTTATCAAAATTTAAGTTATATTCACAGATAAAATCATATTAATACCATCTATTCCTATCAAAACAACCAGTCAAGTTAAATTAAACAGTCACGTCTTCTTCCGGAGGGAAAAGTTTGTCCTCTCGATCAAGGTTGTAGTCATGTGCAAGTACCGCGAGGAACTTTGATATCTGTGTCACAGCCTCCATAGTTTGTGGAGTGATCTCTTTGCCCTGGAGGCGGAGCATAAGCATCCCATAAAGTGCGTTAAAACAAGTCTCAATCTCTCCTGCCGGATTGTCACCGGCTTTTGCACGCAGTTCTACTATATATGGAAGAGTCTTATAAAACTCCGCAGTATACTCCGGAAAACGCGGATCCTTAAGCAACGCCATGTGAAGATCGGTGAGCTGAATTATCACATTTTTATTCAGCTGTATGTGTCCTGCCTTCTCGACATTCTCGCGGCGCATCATGTCAATAAGAGACTCGTACCATTCGGTCATTTCCTTGCGCTGAGAATCAGTGAGGTCAAATTTGTCGATCACATTTTCCTTAATACGGTCAATATCAAGCCCGTTAGCACGAATCAGATCTTCGATCTGCCACATGTATAACAGATACTCCGCAATATTTTCCTTATGTTTTTGTGATGCTATAATCATTGTTCCTTCTTAATTAGTTTCGCAAAATTAATGAAAATATAACGTATTTGGCTAATTTTGTAGACTCAAATACACCTGTTGCAATGTTATCCACCTATCATCTGTCATGCAATATACTCTCCGATCTACTTATAGCACACGGCATAAGGCATGTAGTGATCTCTCCGGGAAGCCGTAACGTGCCCGTGATCATGGCTATCTCACGCCGCTCCGAGTTTGAATGCCACACGGTGATCGATGAAAGGTCAGCAGCATTCATCGCGCTCGGAATGAGCATTCAGTCCGGATCGCCTGTAGCCATAGTGTGCACAAGCGGCACAGCATTGCTCAATTACGCGCCTGCAGTAGCAGAAGCGTTCTACAGGCATATCCCACTCGTCGTGATTTCTGCCGACCGACCCGAAGAATGGATCGATCAGGATGACTCCCAGACCTTATGGCAACAGGACGCACTCGCACCATACGTAAAGCGTAGTTGCGATATTTGCGCGCACATAGATTTTCCAAACGGAAAATGGTGGACTGACCGAATGATCAACGATGTCCTGCTTGAAGCGGCAAACGGCCGGCCCGGTCCGGTACATATAAACATCCGCCTGGACGCGCCATTGAACCGGCAGGCCGATCACACATTGAACTCAGCCAGAGTGATATCAATGATCACTCCACCTCAGTTGTTGCCTGTCACAGAAATAAGAGATATTGCCAAAGGGTTAGCATCGCCTCACCGCGTACTGATCATTGCCGGATTCCACAGGCCGGATTATAAACTCAACAGGGCACTGATACGGCTTGCATCACACCCGAATATCGCTGTCATGACCGAGAGCATATCCAACCTTCACTCCCCCATGTTCATAAACCGCATAGACTCTACTCTATGCCGCCTCCCGGATTCAGACAAGGAGACACTTAGGCCGGACACAGTGATAACACTCGGAGGAGCAATAGTGTCACGCCACATAAAAGAATGGCTCCGAAACCTGCCCGGGCTAAATCACTGGCATGTGGGGGTGAGCCACACAACTGTGGATTGTTTCAAGCATCTCACGACACGCATCAACATGGATGCCACCCCATTCATGTCACAGCTTGCATCGGCCATGAACCGGCATAAAGGTGAATCAGGATATTCACGTCTATGGCACGAAGCTGCAAAGCGTGCCGCAGACATCCATGACCGGTATATAGCAAATGTTCCATGGAGCGATCTAAAGGCCATGGCTTATATATTCTCACATATCCCACGATCATGGAATCTCCACCTGTCCAACGGCACCCCTATCCGCTACGCCCAACTTATGGACCGAATGAACATCCATCGTTCGGAATGCAACCGCGGAGTAAGCGGCATTGACGGCTGCACATCCACAGCCCTTGGATCGGCAGCATTATTCAGCGGCGTGACCCTTCTGATATCCGGTGACATGAGTTTCCAGTATGATATCTCGGCTCTATCCTCTACCCTGCTGTCACCCAGATTCAAAATGATAGTGATATGTAACGGAGGAGGTGGAATATTCCGTTTTATCAAAGCGACTTCAGGACTTCCGGAAACCGAGCAGCATCTTGCCGTAGGGACAAATCTACCGCTGAGCGATCTGTGCAGAGGGTATGGCATTTCCTATCATGAAGCCGATTCAATGCCGACTCTGTCACAATCATTCAACAGATTTATCAACGAAACCGAAACTCCTTCTTTGCTTGCAGTATATACTCCTGGCAAATTGTCGGCAGATGTATTAAAGGGGTATTTTGATTTTTGACGATTATTGATTACTTTTGCACAAAACAACTATACACAAACAATAAATCTCTTATCATGACAGTCGTAGACAGATTTTTGCAATATGTCAAATTTGACACCCAGAGTGACGAGGAGACCAACATGACCCCATCGACACCGGGGCAGATGGTTTTCGCACAGCATCTTGAGAATGAGCTCCGCACAATGGGACTCAAGGACATATCGCTTGATGATAACGGTTACCTTATGGCAACCCTCCCCGGCAATACTGACAAGGAAGTGCCAACAATAGGCTTCATTGCGCATCTGGACACCTCCCCTGACATGAGTGGACGCCATGTCACTCCGAGAATAGTTCAGAATTATGACGGCGGGGACATAGATCTGAACGCAAATGAAAACATCGTCCTCTCCCCGAAACAGTTTCCGGAACTTCTGGACTACAAAGGAGAAGACCTTATAGTAACCGACGGAAACACTCTGCTCGGTGCCGATGACAAAGCCGGCATAGCAGAAATCATAACTGCCGTCGACTATCTGAAGTCTCATCCGGAAATCAAGCACGGAGACATACGCATAGCTTTTAACCCCGACGAGGAAATCGGACAGGGAGCACATAAATTCGATGTGGGACTCTTCGGAGCCGACTGGGCATATACCATGGACGGCGGAGCTGTAGGAGAGCTCGAATATGAGAATTTCAACGCGGCAGTAGCCAAAGTGACATTCAAAGGATGCAACGTACATCCCGGATATGCAAAGCATAAGATGCTGAACTCCATTCGTGTCGCCAACCAGTTTGTGATAATGCTCCCACGGTGGGAAACTCCCGAACACACCGAAGGATATGAAGGATTCTATCACCTTGTGTCATTCGAGGGAAGCGTGGAGCAGACAGTGCTTACCTACATAATACGCGACCATGACCGTGACCGCTTTGAGCGGCGCAAGAAAGAGCTGGAACATCTCACCCGCAAAATCAACAATGAGTTCCCCGGATGTGCATCCATAGAGATCAAGGACCAGTACTTTAACATGCGGGAAAAGATCGAGCCTGTGATGCATATCATCGATATTGCAATCGAGGCGATGAAAAAAGCGGATGTGACCCCAAAAGTACAGCCCATACGCGGAGGGACCGACGGCGCACAGCTGTCGTTCAAAGGGCTCCCCTGCCCCAATATATTCGCAGGCGGGCTGAACTTCCATGGCAGATATGAGTTTGTGCCCATACCCTCCATGGAAAAGGCCACCAGAGTCATTGTAGAGATAGCACGCATAGTTGCTGAAAAAGCCTGACAACTATAAGTGAAAACCCTCATAATAGTCACCGGCCCCACAGGGAGCGGAAAGACTGATTTAGCTATAGAACTTGCCGAGAGCCTCGACACTGAAATAGTGTCGGCCGACTCTCGGCAAATTTTTCGCGGCATACCCATAGGCACAGCCGTGCCTACACAAGAACAAAGAGCCAGAGTGAGACATCACTTTATAGAATGTCTCGATCTTGAGCAATACTACAGTGCGGCATGCTATGAAGAAGAAGCTTTACGGGTCCTTGACGGCATATGGGAAACACATGAATATGCAGTAATGTGCGGCGGCTCCATGATGTATATCGATGCCGTGACAAACGGAATCGACCAATTGCCTACCATATCCGATAATATACGGAATAAGGCACTGAAAATATATTCCGACGGAGGGCTGGAAGCATTGCGTGACACCCTCCGGACACTTGACCCTGCGTACTTTGAACAGTGCGACCTGAACAACCATCGTCGGCTTGTACATGCCATAGAAATATGCATGCAGGCAGGTGTGCCCTACTCGTCACTGCGCAACGGACATAAAAAAGAACGGCCGTTCCGCATCATAAAAATGGCGATAAACCATAGCCGCGAACATCTTTTCGACCGCATAAACCGCAGAGTAGATGCCATGATCGCAGCAGGGCTTGAAGATGAAGCCAGGAGTGTTTACACCAAAAGGCATCTAAATTCGCTCAACACAGTGGGCTACAAGGAACTTTTCGCAATGTTCGACGGAACCATGACACGCGAGACAGCGATATCCCGCATAGCAAAGAACACACGCGTGTATGCCAAAAAACAGCTGCTATGGCTATCAAAAGATCCGTCAGTGATATACCTCGACCCTTCAATGCCTCTGCTTCCTCAGGCTCTCGGATACATTTCAGACCTGAGCAATGAAAAGTAGTATGCAACAGCCATAGAATACGGGGATCGGTCAGTCCTCAGAATAATGCCGCAGCACCCGTCGATAGGAATTGAAAATCTTGGATTTAGACACAAATCCAACATAACACCCATCGGAATCTATCACAGGCAAATTCCATGCAGAAGTGTCGTCAAAAGCCTTCATTACCTCCTCCATGCTCTGACCGACTCTTACACATGACGGAGGCACGGACATGAACTGATTGACATGCATGCGCTTGTACAAATCAGGGCGGAACATTATGTTACGGATCTCATCAAGGAGCACCACACCAAGCAACCGTCCCTCCCCGCTTACAACAGGGAAAAGATTTCGTGTCGAGCGGGATATCGCTCCTACCATCTCCTTAAGATTCATTTCGGGACGCACTGCCACAAAATCGGTCTCTATCACATTGTCCATCTTCAGTAGAGTGAGCACAGCCCGGTCCTTATGGTGAGTAAGCAATTTCCCTTCTCTGGCAAGTCGCATAGTATATATGCTGTAAGGCTCAAATATCTTTATTGTGCCATATGATATCGTCGAAGCCATGAGCAACGGGAGAAACAGATCATAACCTCCTGTAAGCTCCGCCGTAAGGAATATGCCCATCAGTGGAGCATGCATGACCCCTGACATGACTCCGGCCATGCCCATCAGTGCGAAATTACGGCACGGGAGATCAAGATGGAAGATTGTGTTAAGACCGAATGCAAAGAAATATCCAGCCATGCATCCAACAAACAATGACGGTGCAAACGTTCCGCCGACACCGCCACCACCGTTAGTGGCAGATGTAGCGAATGCCTTAAGAAGCACCAATGCACCGATAAACCCGAGAATCCACCACACATTACTGCGGTCATCATAAAATATGGAGTTGTTGACTATTGTAGAGGCATTGTCATTAAGCAGATGAGATATGGATGTGTAGCCTTCACCATAAAGCGGCGGTAAGAGGAAGACAAGGAGAGCCAGAATACCGCCCCCAACCATTATCTTTTTCCATGGAGTATGGAGTTTGCGGAACAGATTCTCCATCATATTCATCGACCGCGTAAAATACAATGACACAAAACCGAGAAACACCCCCATTATTATAACGTAAGGGATCTTCCAGGTCTGGAACGGTTCGCTCTGCACAAAAAAGAATTCGACATCATATCCTGTAAACACATTTGCTACAGTAGCGGCCGTTATGGACGCTATGAGAAGTGGCATTACCGACACTGTGGTCAGATCAATCATCAGGACTTCCAGCGTAAAAAGCATGCCCGCAATGGGAGCCTTGAAGATGCCGGCAATACCAGCTGCCGCCCCACACCCCACAAGTATCATAAGTATGCGTGGCGACATCCTGAATACACGTCCAAGATTACTGCCTATCGCAGCACCTGTATATACTATAGGGCCCTCGGCTCCTACCGAACCGCCGAATCCTATGGTGATGGACGATGCCAGAACCGACGTGTACATGTTGTGCTTTTTAAGTCTTGACTTGTTCTGCGACAATGCATACAGCACTCTTGTCACACCGTGCGATATATTGTCCCTCACAACATATTTCACATACAGACTTGTGATCAATATGCCGATAAGAGGAAGAAGCAGGTACAGATAGTTGCCTTGGGAGATTGACATGTGGGCAGTGAGGAATCCTGATATGGCATGGATGAGCCATTTAAGCACCAGAGCGGCGATACCACCGAGAATTCCGACAGCAAGAGCAAGAATGCTCACAAACGTCTTCTCTTTTATATGACGTTCCCGCCATACAAGCAACCTCATGAATGAGGCCTCAAATGAAGAGCCTAATTTCGCGATATACGGTATCATCTTTGTCTTTTCAATTCTATTTACCTTCACCTCGAATGACGGTGAATAATGTATGGTATATCACTCTGAGATCAAATGACAGCGACATATTTCTCAGATATTGGATATCATATTTCATTCTCTCTATCATGCCGGCGACATCGCATGCATAACCATATTTCACCATGCCCCAGGATGTCAGACCGGGACGCACCTGATGAACAAGTGTATAATGCGGAGCCAGTTTAATTATGCGTTCTATATAATATTGCCGTTCAGGACGCGGACCCACTATCGACATATCTCCTTTCAGGACATTCCACAGATTAGGGATCTCGTCCAGATGATATTTTCTCATAAATCGCCCTATCGGCGTGACACGCCTGTCACCGGCCACAGCCAATAACGGACCATCAGGCTCGGCATCCACAATCATGGAACGCAGCTTAAACAGACGGAACGGACGTCGCATGAATCCAATACGCTCCTGCGAATATATCACCGGCCCAGGACTCTGAGCCTTGATAATGCATGACAGAACAGCAACGACAGGGACGCTCACCATTAGTCCAACTGATGAGATAATAATATCCATGAAACGTTTAATGGCTATCATACTGTCCGGAATAACAAGACTATCACACTCATCATGCGGATCATAATCGGCAATTTCTTTACGGCCGATATCCTTATGACATCTGTTGCTTAATATCCAGGATGTCAGACCGGCACGCCCCATGAACACACACAAAAAAAGTATACCTCCCAACATGGGTATAGCCCTATAATCCAAACTCTTAATCTGTGCAGGCCCGCTCATCAATGTCGAGAAACAGAACAATACAACCCCGGCGACAATACCTTTTAATGTCCCTGCAAGCTCATCCATGTGAGACTTATGCCCCACATGTATATAGAATCCTGTCAGATAATATATCAGCAACATGAGCAGTGAAAAAACGGCTATGATTGCCGGCACAGACGGAAAATGCATAATCTGCCATAATGACATGACATCACATCCCGGCTCAGAAATCATATGGCAATATGACACAAGGAAAACTGCCACACCTGCCAAGGTGCAGAAATAGTCAACGAGGACATAACATATGCGCAACCTACCCTCGTGATCCATAATCAATCGCGGAGAACTATCATTTCACCATCCTCCGTAAGCTTTACTACCCTTGACGGACGTGATGGACCCGTTGATTCTCGACACGAAAGTGCCACATAGTCCACCGCGTCAAGTATGTCCCTTGAAATATCACGGAAAGATTGTGCCGCAGGCTCTCCACTAATGTTAGCGGACGTAGATACCACGGCCCTACCCAACATTCGGCACAGATCTCTTGAAAAGTCATCACGTGTAATGCGTATGCCGATACTTCCGTCCTCGGCAAGTAATTCAGGTGCGACATTGCATCCTTCAGGATAGACTATTGTAGTAGGACGATCTGATTCCCTCAGATAATCACGACATATGTCCGGAATCCCACCTCTGATACATGACGCAAGCATATCCTCATCTGCAACGAGAGTAATAAGGGCCTTGCTGTCAGCCCGATGCTTTATATCATATATGCGTCGCACAGCATCAGCGCAAGCCGCATCACAACCTATCCCCCACACCGTATCGGTCGGATAAGCTATCACACCGCCACGTCGCATCACATCAACTGCGGCCTCTATATCTCTGTTATAATCGTAATGATGGTTCATCTTATTGCAAATTTAGCTCTTTTTATCGATTCATTTATCTTTTTACGATCTAAATTATTAGCTGAAAGCTCGATATTCAGCCGCGGCAAAGCAGCAAAACAACATGCAATCAACATAAATTTAATCAAATTGATAATATTATACTAATTAATTTATCATTTTGCTTGCATATATCATTATTTACGCATAACTTTGCAACGCAATAAAGCAATTCGGCATAATACTGCCAAAACATACAAAACAACTATAATTGCAATACACTATGTCACTCATCATTCCCAAAATGTATCGGCGCAAGCTTTTGCCCGAGACAACTGAAGTAGCCATCAAAATGATTAAGGACACCTTTCAGTCCACCCTCGCTCAGGATCTGAATCTTCGCCGTGTCACCGCCCCCCTGTTTCTTCTTACCGGTACAGGTCTGAATGATGATCTCAACGGAGTGGAACATGCCGTCTCATTCACCATTGACGCAATGGAATCTCGTAAAGCGGAGGTAGTGCACTCATTGGCAAAATGGAAGAGATACAAGCTCGGAGCCTATGGCATTCCTGCCGGATACGGTCTATACACCGACATGAACGCCATACGCACATTCGAGGAACTTGACAATCTCCATTCCCTATATGTCGACCAATGGGACTGGGAAAAGACCATTCGTCTTGAGGACCGTAACATTGCATATCTGCAAGAAACTGTAAAAAAGATTTATGCCGCAATTCGTAAAGTGGAACATCTCGTCTACGAACGATTCCCGCATATCACCCCAACACTACCTGAAGAAATAAAATTTCTATATGCCGAAGAGCTTGCACGCGATTATCCGGAATTGACGCCCAAAGAACGTGAAGCCAAAATGGCTGAGAAGTACGGAGCTATATTTATAATCGGTATAGGCGGTGATCTGTGTGACGGTAAACCTCACGACGGACGTGCGCCTGACTACGATGACTGGAGCACAGTCAATGAAGCCGGCTATGCAGGGCTCAATGGTGACATAATAGTGTGGAACCAAGTTCTCGACATTCCGTTCGAGCTCTCGTCCATGGGAATACGTGTCAGTCCCGAATCACTGACAAGGCAGCTCGAACTTAGAGGATGTCCGGAAAAAGCCAAGCTTAAATTCCACAGGATGCTGCTGGATGGCGAACTGCCATATACTATCGGAGGCGGCATCGGGCAGAGCCGTTTGTGCATGTTCCTGCTTCACAAAGCCCACATCGGAGAGGTGCAGGCATCAATATGGCCGGAAGACCAGATAAAGGATTGCGCCGCAGCCGGCATAGAACTGCTCTGAGATTGGATATCACAAAATAAATTTTACCTCTTTTGTCAGCATGATTCGGTCATATTGTCACGATATGACCGAATCATTATTTTACATATATGGCTATATCTTAATATTTTATATAATCCAGCAACCTTTTTGGCATAAAATTTGTTTGATTATTGAATGCCTATGACGGGCACGGGCCCGTCGTGAGGCTTATATTAATGCAATCAATAAACAAATAAAATATTATCAATTATGGGAAAAATTATCGGTATTGACCTTGGCACCACTAATTCATGTGTAGCCGTTCTCGAAGGCAATGACCCTGTAGTAATACCTAACAGTGAAGGTCGCAACACCACTCCGTCAATCGTAGCATTCGTTGACGGTGGCGAACGTAAAGTCGGAGATCCTGCAAAACGTCAGGCAATCACTAACCCTAAACGAACCATCAACTCCATCAAAAGATTCATGGGGGAAAATTGCCAGCAAGTGGCAAAGGAGATCGAACGCGTACCTTACAAAGTGGTATGCGGTGCAAACGACACTCCCCGTGTAGACATTGACGGCCGCGAATATACTCCTCAGGAAATCTCAGCGATGATCCTTCAGAAAATGAAGAAAACCGCCGAGGATTATCTCGGACAGTCTGTGACCGAAGCTGTGATCACAGTCCCCGCCTATTTCAACGATTCCCAGCGTCAGGCCACCAAGGAAGCCGGAGAGATCGCCGGTCTCACCGTAAAGCGTATCGTCAACGAGCCTACAGCAGCTGCCCTCGCATATGGCCTTGACAAGAGCGACAAGGATCAGAAAATCGCAGTATTCGACCTCGGAGGCGGAACATTCGATATATCAATACTTGAGCTTGGCGACGGTGTATTCGAGGTAAAATCCACCAACGGTGACACACACCTTGGCGGTGATGATTTTGACCACGTGATAATTGACTGGCTCGCCAATGAATTCCAAAAAGAGGAAGGCATAGACCTTCGTCAGGATCCTATGGCACTTCAGCGTCTTAAGGAAGCCGCTGAGAAAGCCAAGATAGAGCTTTCGTCCACAACTTCCACAGAGATCAACCTCCCCTATATCACAGCTACTGCCACAGGTCCTAAACACCTTGTAAGGACTCTTACCCGTGCCCAGTTCGAGCAGTTGGCCGATAGCCTTATTCAGGCAACCATCCGCCCCTGCGAACAGGCTCTTAAGGATGCCGGAATGACACCTAAGGATATTGATGAGGTAATCCTTGTCGGTGGTTCCACACGTATCCCTGCCATCCAGCAGATTGTTGAGAAGTTCTTCGGCAAAGCACCGTCAAAGGGCGTTAACCCCGACGAAGTCGTGGCAGTAGGTGCGGCCATTCAGGGCGGTGTGCTCTCCGGTGATGTCAAGGACGTGCTTCTTCTTGATGTTGTGCCACTGTCAATAGGTATCGAGACCCTCGGAGGTGTCATGACCAAGATGATTGAGGCCAACACCACAATACCTACCCGCAAAAGCGAGACTTTCTCTACCGCAGCCGACAACCAGCCTTCAGTGGAGATACATGTGCTTCAGGGCGAACGTCCTATGGCAAAAGATGACAAGACTCTTGGAAAATTCCATCTTGACGGCATCGCACCCGCACCTCGTGGCATACCTCAGATAGAAGTAACTTTCGAGGTTGACGCCAATGGCATACTTAATGTTTCTGCAAAGGACAAGGCAACCGGCAAGGAACAGAGCATACGTATTGAGGCTTCAAGCGGTCTCACCGACGCTGAAATCGAACGAATGAAGAAAGAGGCTGAAGCTAATGCAGCTGCCGATGCCAAGGAAAAAGAGAAGATTGACAAGCTTAATCATGCTGACACCGTCATCTTCCAGACTGAAAAACAGATGCAGGAGCTCGGCGACAAAATTCCGGCTGACAAGAAAGCAGCAATCGAGAATGACCTCAACCGACTCAAAGAAGCCCACAAGGCTCAGGATCTTGCAGGCATCGACAGTGCCATAAACGCTATCCAGTCGACATTCGGACAGATCCAGCAGGACATTCTGAATGCCCAGCAGGCAGCAGGAGGAGCTGGAGCACCCGGCGCAGGCTTCGGTGGCCAGCAGCCAGGATCAGCCCCAGGCAACAACAGCAATGGCGGAGTTGATGACGTAGAATTCGAGGAAGTAAAATAGTCTACTGAATCAACGATAATAAAAACGGAGTGTAACTCGACGAGTCACACTCCGTTTTTATTTATACTATACCATGGCAAAACAGTTTAGTGTACGCGAAAAGCCATGGCGCAGTTGTCTTGTAGTCCTGTTTATAATTATTACTGTCCGCTAAACCATAAAATAGTGAGTCCAACTTCTTGAACGGCAGAAGTTGGGCTTACTTTTTGTAT
>ERZ808037.1818-NODE-1818-length-12572-cov-3.913405_pt1 | contig 12572 bp, 9 predicted proteins | sample MGYA00380190_ERZ808037 | MGnify/ENA primary metagenome ERZ808037 (study PRJEB31490, sample SAMN06133399) | mouse gut metagenome | isolation source: J9 | host: mice | place: China: Chengdu | collected 2015-05 ...
GCTGCAGACCATTGAGAAGTGCGATATGGTGTACCGGGTACAAGGCGGCGCCATTTCCAGAGAGAGGTAAAGGAATATGATAAAAAAATTGTGGGATTTCGGGTGGGGAATGTATAAGAAGCACGAGGAGGGAATCAACTATTTGATTTTCGGATTTCTTGCCTTTGTGCTGAATTATATTCTGTATTTCATCTTTGCGGATACCATTGCCATGCATTATATGGCGGCTACGGTACTGTCATGGGTGCTGACGGTGGTGTTTGCCTACTGGACGAACCGGACATTTGTGTTCAAGAGCCAGAATAAGGCGGCGGCTTCTGTTGTGCGGGAGTTTGTCTCTTTTATCGGCGCGAGGGTGGCGACGGAAGTGCTGGAGATTGTATTGATGTATGTGATGGTGGATATTTGCTCGATTAACGATAAAATCTCTAAGCTGGTGTGCCAGACGATCGTGATTCTGGCGAACTATGTGCTCAGTAAAATCTGGATTTTCAAGGATACATCCGACAAAGCAGATTAGAGGGTTGTTTTCGGGAAGCATGTAATTGGGAGAGGATGAAGTGTATTTGCCGGAAATGAGCAGACCGTGGCATATGGGGAAGGAATTGGATGAAGAGGAAACAGATGTATGAGCACAGAAGGTAAGAGACAGGCGAATTTTGAATTGCTGCGCATGGTGGCGATGTTTATGATCATCTCTCTTCACTATCTGGTGAAGGGCTGGGTTGCCACGCCGTTTCCTTTTGATGTAAAGGAGAATCCGGTCGGCATCCTTGCGTGGCTGGTCGAGGCATTTTGTATTGTGGCGGTAAACTGTTATGTGCTGATCAGCGGTTATTTTTTTGTGGAATCTGCGTGGAAACCGGGGAGAGTGCTCTCCCTGCTTGCACAGGTTCTTTTTTATTCCCTGTTGATTCCCATAGCGCTTCTTTTGGCAGGTGTGGTTTCCTGGGGGGATATGGATCTCTATAACTGGATTGGCTTTGCGATCCCTTTTGGGACGGAGCATTATTGGTTTGCCACGGCATATCTTATCATGTATCTGTTTGCGCCTTTTCTGGCGGCGGGTATAGAAAAGATGAAAAAGCGGGAACTGCAGATTCTTCTGGCATTGCTGTTTGCGTTCTTTTCGCTGGAAAAGACGATTCTTCCCGTGTATCTGGCGACAGATCGGTACGGCTATGATTTCGGATGGTTTTTGTGTCTGTTCGTGGCGGCGGGGTATATCAGACTGTACGGTATTTCATGGCTGGAAAAACAGTCCCATGCGGTGGGAGGCTATGCGCTCTCCTGCCTGCTGATATGGCTGCTTGCGATGGCGTCCAACACACTTGGCGGCGAAATTGAGACGTTTATCCACTATGCGAATATGCTTTACGCGTACAACCATCTGTTGTGTGTCACGGGCGCGGTTTCTCTCTTTTATGTGTTCAAAAATCTGTGCATAAGGGAAGGGCACTTTGCGGGTGCGGTGAGAAAGCTTGCGCCCTATACGTTCGGCGTGTATCTTTTGCACGAGCATATACTGGTGCGGTATGAGTGGATGAAATGGCTGGGCGTGGAGAAGGTGCAGGAAAGTTTTCTCTTTGTGCCTCATCTGATTCTGTGTGTGCTGGTGGTGTATGCGGTCGGGACGGTGGTGGATTTTGTGCGGGCGTGGGTGTTTGCGAGGATAGCTGCGAAGCAGCAGGGATAACCTTGGAGGAACCGGAACGTGGGTATGTATCGGAAATATCATAATTTGATAGAGAAATGGCTGTTTCCGGCGCTTCTTTTGTTGTACCCGTTTTTTGCGGTCAATCAGGGACTGGATGTGGCGGACTCTACGTACAGTCTGACGAATTTTCAGTATTTTGATTCTATGGACGGGACGTGGATGGTGGCAACCTTTCTGTCCAATGCAGCGGGGTGGCTGCTGATGCATCTTCCTTTTGGGGGAACACTGCTTGGTATGAAATGTTATACCACGCTTGTGCAGTCGGCGACGGCGCTCATCGTTTATTTCGGATTAAAAAAGCGAATAGCCGCGCCGCTTTTGTTTATCGGGGAATTTCTTGCATTGGGGCTTTGTTGGTGTCCGTCCACGATTTTGTATAATTATCTGACGTATCTGTTGATGACGGCGGCGGTTCTGCTTTTGTTTCGAGGGCTGACGGCAGGGATGCTTTTTGAAGGCGTTTTGTCGAAGGGGCAGGGAACTTCTGCCGGACGCGGTACAGGCGGAAGCGTACTTGGGACGAAGCAGCGGCTGTGTTTCGTGGCGGCGGGCGTTTGTCTCGGAGCCAATATAGCGGTGCGGATGCCGAATGTGGTGCAGGCGGCATTTATCGCGGCGGTGTGGTATGGGATTGTGTTGATACGCAGGCAGAAAGACGGGAAGACTGCGGGAGGTCAGGCGGAAAGAGCAGACGGATCTACAGGCAGAATGTCGCTGCCGTGGCGGGAGCTTACGAGTGTTACCGGGTGGTGTCTGCTCGGTTACGTTGTCGGTTTTGGGATGCCTTTGGCGGTCATTTGTGTGCGGTACGGTGTATCCGCCTATCCGGATATGGTGCAGACCATGTTCGCCATGACGGAGCAGGCGGTTGACTATAAACCAACTTCGATGTTGACGGGAATGCTGGGAGATTATGGGAAAGGACTGTACTGGCTGGCGTTCGCAGGGATATGTGCGGCGGCGGCAGCTTTTGCGTTTTGGGCGCGGGAGCGGTTGTATGATACAGGGAAGAATGCATATAGAATAACGGGCGTAATCATAAAAACGGCGTATGTACTGATTCTGCTGGCGCTGCTCCGCTTCTACTGGGGCAGGGGGATGTTTCATTTCCGTTATTATGAATATGGCAACGGCAGTATTTACTATCCGGCGGTGCTGCTGCTTTTGGTGACGATTGCGGTCGCGCTTTTCTGTCTGATTGGAAAAAGGGTATGCGCGGAGCAGAAGATACTGGCGGCATTTGTGCTTTTGCAAATTTTACTGACGCCGCTTGGCAGTAACAACGACTTGTATCCCATTATTAATAATCTGTTTGTGGCGGCGCCTTTTTTGTTGTGGACGGCGTGGGAGCGGTTTGTGCGGCGGCGCGGGGATGACAGGGCTGCCGGACGGCTGAAGAGTGGTAGGGGCTATGATTTTATATGGTGTGCGCCATTTTTGATGCTTGTTATCTTTGTGACGGTGCAGAGCATTGGCTCTCATGTCTGTTTTGCTTTTCAGGATGGTATTTACGGGGAACCGCGGGATATGCGGGTGAGGACGCCGGAAAAAGCGGCGGGCGTTTATACGAATCGGGAAAACGGCGCACTTCTGGAAGAGCTGGTCGTATTTATAGAGGAGGAAGGGCTGACAGGTCGGGAAATGGCTGCCTATGGTGAGCTGCCCGGTCTTCACTATCTGTTGGATATGCCGCCAGCGCTTTCTACGGGCTGGCCGGATTTGACTTCCTACCGTATGGCGGAGTATACACGGGATATGGCGGCTGTAGAATCAGACATTAAGGCGGGGAAGGAGCCCCCGGTTATTATTGTTTCCTCGGCTGTGGCGGCTTACTGGAGCGATGACGGTCAGGCGATTAATTGGTTCGGTGTGGATGCGGAGAAGATGGCGGAGGATGAAAAGCAGCGGATTTTGTGGGATTTTGTCAGGAATTACGGCTATACGGAACGGTTCGGGAATGCGCGGTATGTGGTTTATATGAAATGACGGTTCTCTGACAGGTAAAATAAAATATTATGTTTGCAAATATTATGTTTGTAAACATTATGAATGAAAACATAATGTTTACAAACATAAAAATTGTGGTATACTCTTTATATAAGGGATAAGCAGAGGCGCAGACAGCCTGGAGGGTATATGGAACAATTTGTAGACCGTGAACCGGAAATCAGGACACTGGAAAAAGAATATGCGAAAAAGGAGGCCTCGTTTGTCGTTGTATATGGACGGCGGCGGGTGGGAAAGACGACGCTTCTCTCAGAGTTTATGAAGGGGAAAAAGGCATTGTATTTTCTGGCGACACAAGAATCGGAAGCGGTTAACCGCAACGCTTTTCGGGAAAAAGCGGCAGCTTTTATCGGGAATGAGCTTCTGGCGGAGATTCCTGTGGATAAATGGGATACGATTTTTAAGGCGATTGTCTCCTGCAACTGGGAAGAGAAGCCGGTTTTGATCATTGACGAATTTCAATATCTGGGAAAGACGAATCCGGCGTTTCCTTCCGTCTTTCAGAGGATATGGGACGAACTTCTGATGAAAAGCTCTGTCATGGTGATTTTGTGTGGTTCTCTGATTTCCATGATGGTGTCCCAGACGCTTTCTTACAACAGCCCTTTGTATGGAAGGAGGACGGCGCAGATTCGGCTCAAACAGATTCCCTTCCGGTACTACCGGGAATTTGTTCCGAATTTATCCAGAAAGGCGCAGATTGAACGGTACGCGGTGACCGGCGGCGTCCCCAAGTATATCGAATCCTTTTCGGACTGTACGGATATCTTTGCCGGTATCGAGGAAAACATTTTGAACCGCATGGGCTATCTGTATGAGGAACCGCATTTTTTGCTGCAGCAGGAAGTGTCGGAGGTGGGCGGCTATTTTTCCGTTCTGCGTGCCATTGCTTTTGGGCGGACAAAGTTATCGGAGATTGCCTCTTTTATGGAGACAAAGGCTACCGACCTGACCAGAACCTTGAAAACGTTGATTGAGCTTGATTTGGTACAGCGGGAAGTGCCTGTTACGGAGGAAAATCCCGAAAAGAGCAAAAAGGGGCTTTACCGGATTACGGATTACTATATCAGGTTTTGGTTCACTATGATTTATCCGAATCAGGGGGATATTGAGCAAGGAAACGTAACATATGTTATGGAAAAAGTGCGAAAGAGCTTTGTCCGCAGCCACGCAGCCTTTGTCTATGAAGATATCTGCCGGGAGGAGCTGGCGGCAAAGAACGACCTTCCCTGTCATTTCCCGAAGATTGGGCGGTATTGGGATAAAAATACAGAGATTGACATTGTGGCGTTAAATGAGGAAGAGGGCGTTATCCTGTTCGGGGAATGTAAATATTGGAGTGAGCAGGTGGATGTGGATATCTTTTATCAGCTGCAGGAAAAAGCCGCAAGAGTGCCGTGGCACAAGGAGAACAGAAAGGAACTCTACTGTATTTTTTCCATGAGCGGCTTTAGTCCCCGCCTGCGGGAGCTTGCAAAGAGCAGGGACGATTTGATTTTGTCAGAGTAGGAATTTGCTTAGTGATGTGGTATACTGTACGCGATGGCAAACCGCAGGTTTTTCGAGCGTGCACTGCGGAGTAAATTGAGAAAGAGGAAAAAATATGATTAATTTCAACGTCCCTCCCTTCACGGGGAAAGAATTTGAATATATGAAGGAGACTGTAGAGAATGAGAAAATCTGCGGTGACGGACCTTTCACGAAAAAGTGCAGTGAATGGATTGAGACACAGACCGGCACGGCGAAGTGTCTGCTCACTACTTCCTGTACCCACGCTACGGAGCTGGCGGCATTGCTGGCAGACATTAAGCCGGGTGATGAGGTCATTCTCCCCTCCTACACCTTTGTGTCTACGGCGAATGCGTTTGTGCTGCGAGGCGCAACGGCGGTGTTTGTGGATATCCGCCCTGATACCATGAACATAGACGAAAAGCTGATTGAGGACGCCATCACGGAGCGCACAAAAGTGATTGCGCCTGTGCATTACGCGGGTGTGGGGTGCGAGATGGATGTCATTATGGATATTGCCAGAAGACATCAGCTGATGGTGGTGGAGGACGCCGCGCAGTGCATCATGGCATCTTATAAGGGGAAGGCGCTTGGAACTTTTGGCGAGTTTGGGTGCTTCAGCTTCCATGAGACGAAAAACTTAAGTATGGGCGAGGGCGGTGCGCTGCTGATACGCGATGAAAAATATATCGAGGATGCGGAGATTTACAGGGAAAAGGGTACAGACCGCAGCAAATACTACAGAGGGCAGGTGGACAAGTACCGCTGGCAGGAGTATGGCTCTTCCTATCTGCCAAGCGATATGAACGCAGCTTATCTGTATGCGCAGTTAGAGCAGGCGGAGAAAATTACGCAGGCGAGAATGGACAGATGGAATCAGTATCTGGAACTGCTGAAGCCGCTGACGGATGCCGGAAGGATTGAACTTCCTTATATTCCGGAGTACTGCACGCATAATGCGCATATGTTCTATATCAAAACAAAGGATATGGAGGAGAGAAGCCGCCTGATTGCTTATTTGAAGGAAAAAAATATTTTGTCCGTATTTCATTATGTGCCGTTACATTCCGCGCCCGCAGGGAAAAAGTATGGCAGATTCCATGGCGAAGACAGATATACGACGAAGGAAAGTGAGCGTCTGCTGCGCCTGCCGCTGTTCTATAAGCTGACGGCGGACGAGACGGAATATACTGCGGAGCAGGTGAAGGCGTTTTATGAAAAGCTGTAATATTGGTAGTCATATGAGTGGAAATAAGCTGCTGGCAGGACAGAAGAATAGAAATAGGCTGATTGCTATAATCGTTTCAGTTGTTAATATTGCCGCCATGGGGATTTTTTTTGATTTTTATTATGACTTGAACGATGATAAGGTAATATGTGAAATACTATCCGGACGTTACAGTGGGATGCCGAGTGGTCATAATATGCAGATGCTGTATCCGCTGAGTGAACTGATAGCATTATGCTATAGAGTGCAGCGGTTCATTCCGTGGTATGGGATATTTTTGCTGTTGTGTCAATTTGGCTGTTTTTATCTTGTCAGTGTAAGATTGTTATCTTTTTGCCAAACATGGAAGGGGAAGGTATTTGCGCTTACTATTTTATATTTTTTCCAATGGTGGGTATGTCTGCCGTTTATGGTCAGTATAACATATACGGTTACTTGTGGGATGATGTCTGCAACTGCGATTTTTCTTTTTATGACAACTCCGAAAGAGTCAGATACAAAACAGTTTCTGGTACAAAATATTCCAGCTATAATCTTGGTGATTACAGCCTTTCAGATTCGCACAGAGATGCTTCTCCTCTTATTTCCATTTATCTGCTTGGCAGGTTTTTATTGCATGTCTGCTGAGAGAACGATTTTTGAAAAGGATGTTTTCTGTCGGTATGGAGCAGTTCTGGGTATTATACTGGGGGGGATGCTTTTGTCTGGAATTTCCGAATGTGTAGCTTATGCTAATGAAAGCTGGAGAGATTTTCGCAATTTTTTTAATGCACGAACAACAGTTTATGATTATTATGAACAGTTGGTATTTGATGAAACATATACCCCAGTTTTGACAGAACTCGGAGTTGACAGAGGACAGCAGATACTACTCAATAATTATAACTTTGCATTAGATAATAGCATTGATACGGAACTTCTTCAACGGCTGGAGGACTATGCGTTACATACGATAGGTGAAAGTAAGGATTGGACTGCAGTGATTTGTAGTTCCTTTTATAAATATATATCTCGGACACTCCATGACGGCTATGGAAAATTGATAATAATAGGCTATGCTGCTGTTTTAGTCGCAGGTTTTTTCAGATGTTTTAGAATAGATTATCAATTTGCGGATCAAAAATGTAATAAAGTGAAGGGCTGGCTGCGCAAATATGATTTTTTGTGGCAGCTTATCTTGATGGGTATTGTGCGTAGTTTGTTATGGATGTTCATATTGGTGAGAGGACGTACACCGTTACGCATTACAATATCCCTTTACTTGGTAGAAATGGCAATGCTGGCGGCGTTAATTCTGCGCATATTTGGAAAAATTGAGAAAAAACGTGGAAAAATAATTCTGGGATGTTGTTGTGTTGTTCTTCAACTGCTAATTGTTGCGTGGATTTTGCCGAATGAATTACCGCAAGTTTGCAGTAAGCAGCAAAGACAGGCGAAAGTTATGCAGGACTGGTATGCAATAGATGACTATTGTGGAAAGAATCGGAAGCAATATTATTTTGTGGATGTCTTTTCTTATGCAGGCATTCATGGGAAAATTTTTGATGGCAGGGATAATACAATTTTAAATTATGATTTTGCTGGTGGCTGGATGTGCAAAAGTCCGCTGTACCGGGAAAAACTGGCGACTTTTGGGATAGAGGATACGGCGGATGCGCTCGCGGAGGGGAAAGCCGATTTCATTATATCGGACGAGGAAGTAAGCCTGCGTGGACTTACATGGATTGAGGTTTTCTATGCCGAGCGAGGTATGGAAGTGTATGTTGAGGAGTATGACAGGATAGGGGAAAACTATGGCGTGTATCAGGTCATTCCCATTTCGGAGACCGGCCAGTTTCTGCGTGAGACGAAATGGGAGCAGTGAACGGAGACAGCGCCAGGATACATGGGAGAGGAAAATGAACGCGGAAAAAGTGCATCTGAGGTCGATTACCGCGGCGGACACGGCGAAGGTCGTAACATGGCGGAACAAAGATTTTGTGCGGAGAAATTTTATTTACCAGAAGCTTTTCACGGAGGAAGGTCATATGGCATGGCTGCGGGAACAGGTGGAGCCGGGACATGTGGCGCAGTTTATTATCTGTGTGGAGACAGATGGCGGTGCGGAAAACACAGGCGCACAGATGAAAACGGCAGAGTCGTCGCAGGCGGCAGTCCGGGAAATCGGCAGCGTATATCTGCGGGATATTGACAGGGAGAAGAAAAATGCGGAGTACGGCGTCTTTATCGGCGAGGAGGATACGCTGGGGCGCGGTTACGGTTCCCAGGCGGCAAAACTTATGCTGGCGTACGGATTTGAGACGCTTCATCTGGAAAAGATATTTCTGCGGGTTCTGGAGGACAATGTGGGAGCGAGGAAAAGTTATGAGAAAGCAGGCTTCCAAATGATGGAAAATAGACGGGAAACCGTTAGCTTGGAACAGGGAAAAAGGGACGTTATTTTTATGGAAGCAGAGCGCAGCGCGTGGGAGAGCGCGAAACGTTCCGGAATGGAGAAAATATGAAGCAGTTGGTCAGTTTTGTGATTCCCTGCTACCGTTCGGCACAGACCATAGGCAGAGTGGTAGAAGAGATTGACACGACGATGAAGGAATTATCCGGGTATGTGTATGAGATTGTGCTTGTCAATGACGCTTCACCGGACAATACTTTTGATGTGATCCGCAGTCTGTGTACGAGACGGAAGGATATTTGCGGTGTGAATCTGGCAAGAAATTTCGGACAGCACGCGGCGCTTATGGCGGGATTTCGATATGCGCACGGCGATGTGGTGGTCTGTCTGGATGACGATGGACAGACGCCTGCAAATGAGGTCGGAAAGCTGCTTGCCAAATTGGAAGAGGGCTATGATGTGGTTTATGCCAAATATACGCAGAAACAGCACTCGGCTTTTCGTAATTTCGGCAGCAAAGTAAATGAACGGATGACCCGGGTTATGCTGGGAAAACCGAAAGAGCTTTATATTTCCAGCTATTTTGCCATGAAAAGATTTGTGGCGCAGGAGCTGGTTCGTTATGAAAATCCTTATCCTTATGTAATCGGGCTGGTACTGCGCGCTACGAAGAAAATAGCGAATGTGGAAGTGACGCACAGGGAGCGTGAAATCGGGATTTCAGGCTATACGATGGGAAAACTCCTGGGTCTGTGGTTTAACGGGTTTACGGCTTTTAGCGTAAAACCTTTGCGAATGGCAACAGTAATCGGCGTAGTTTCTGCCTGTGCGGGATTTCTTTACGGAATTTATACGATTGCTAAAAAGTTATTATATCCGGCAGTGCCGGTGGGATTCAGCGCGCTGATGGCGGCGATTGTATTTTTTTGCGGGCTGATTCTTCTGATGCTGGGGATTATTGGCGAGTATATCGGGCGGATTTATATTTCCCTGAATAATTCCCCCCAGTATGTAATCAGAGAGTGTGTGGATGAGAGAGATGCGGAGTGAAAAAAAGCGAAAGGAAAGCAGGAGCCTTTTGATTGCCGGCGGCTTTTCCTTTCTATTTTCGGCGGCAATCCTGTTCGGCGCGCGGCTGGACAGCGTGGAGAATGTGGATGTAAAAGATATCACGCTCTGGTTGCAGCTGGCGGCGTTTACGGTTATCTTTACGGGGCTTTCGCTGCTTTTGTGGCGGCTTATGGACGGGCTGCAGGATAGAGGCGTGTCTTTTGCAGGGAAAACAGTCAATAAAATAACAGATGTTTTCAACGTGACGGATGCACAGGCGGATGTTGCGGCTTTTCTTTTTCTGCTTTTATGCTGGCTTCCTGTATTTTTGGCGGTATATCCGGGTTTTTTTGTATATGACGCGCAGGATGAGTATATACAGGTGGCGACAAGGGTGTTTTCCACGCATCACCCGCTTGTGCATGTGTTGCTTCTCGGGGGAATGCTCTGCGGCGTCCATAAATTGACGGGCTCTTATAATCTGGGTATCGCCTGCTACATGGTTTTTCAGATGGTTCTGGCAGCAGGCGTTTTCACCTTTCTATTTTCCTATCTGCGGACGAAAAAGGTTTCCCGTATGCTGCGGCTGGTCGGTCTTGTCTGGCTGGGCGTGTTTCCGACGGTGGTGATGTTTACCCTTTGCTCGGCAAAGGACGCGCTGTTTACGCTTGAGCTGCTGCTTTTGCTGGTGTGCCTTCTGGAGATGGGCACGGGGGAAACGTTTTTTGATGCAAGGGGCTGGCAGCTTCTCTTTGTGCTTGGCGGGATGGGGATGATGCTTCTTCGCAACAACGGCTTCTACGCCTTTCTGGTGATGATTCCTCTATTGCTTTTGATGCAGAAAAAGAGACGCGGGCGGCTGCTCTTTTTGTCGCTCTGCGCGGTGGCAGGGTGTATGCTGATAAACGGCGGGCTGAAAGCGGCGCTCCATGCGGAGGATTCCGAGTATCAGGAGCTTTTGACCGTACCGATCCAGCAGCTTGCCCGAACTTATCAGTATGCGCCGGATGTATTTTCCGGAGAGGAGCTTAAAAGTCTTTACGAGATTTTGGATGAGGAGACGCTTTCTTTGTATACACCGCGGCTTTCCGATCCGGTCAAATACCGTTTTGGCAATGAGGCTTTTGCGCGGGATAAGGGGAAATACGCGAAGCTCTGGCTGCGCGTCGGCATGAAAAAGCCCCTGATTTATCTGAATGCATGGTGGATGACCTCCTACGGCTTCTGGTACCCCGATACGATAATAAACGTGTATGGCGGGAATACGGTTTTTACCTTTACCTATAAGGATAACTCTTATTTTGGCTACGAGGTGGAGCAGCCAGGCGTCAGGGAGAGCAAAATCCCATGGCTTAACGACGTATACCGCAAGCTGTCGCTGGAAGTCTGGAAGGAGAAGATTCCCGTGATTTCCTGGCTGTTTTCTCCGGGAGCGATGTTCTGGCTGTATGCGTTTTTGTTTGCATGGCTATTAAATAACGGGCGATATGAATTGCTGCGTCCCTTTTTGCCCATGTTCCTTATTTGGCTGACCGTGCTCCTCGGTCCGACTTATCTTCCAAGATATGTGCTGTTTTTGTGGTATGCGTTTCCGCTGCTTCTTGCCGTGACGCAGATGGGGATGCGCGGTGAAAAAGCATGAAAGTGGATAGTATAAGCAAAACGGCGTCAATATATTGTGTTGATTTATGGGCGGACACGATGTAAAATTTACAGATGTATGGTAGAAAGGAAGCGTATATGATATGAAGACAAAGGTGTTTATCGACGGAAGCGAAGGAACCACAGGATTGAGAATTAACGAACGTTTTGAGAAACGTGACGATATAGAGCTTTTGCACATCAGTCCGGAGCGCAGAAAAAATCCGGAGGAGAGGAAGAAAATGATTCATGCCTCGGATATCACTTTTTTGTGTCTGCCGGATGCGGCGGCGAGGGAATCCGTGGCGCTGGCGGAGAATGAGGATGTGGTAATCATCGACACGTCCACGGCGCACCGGACGCAGGAAGGGTGGGCATACGGTTTTCCGGAATTGTCGGAGGCACATAAAACCGCCATCAGGCAGGGCAAGCGAATCGCGGTTCCGGGATGCTATGCCACAGGATTTATCTCTCTGGTCTATCCGCTGATCGCAGGCGGGATTTTGACCAAAGATTATCCGGTAAGCAGCTTCGCCATTTCGGGGTACAGCGGCGCCGGAAAGAAGACGATTGCGGCTTATGAGAGCACGGACAGACCGAGGGAGTTGTCGGCGGGAAGAGAATATGCGCTGACGCAGCAGCACAAGCATTTAAAAGAGATGCAGAAAATCACGGGGCTTGCGCGCACCCCCCTGTTTTCACCGATTATCGACGACTATTACAGTGGTATGGTGGTCTCCGTGCAGCTTTATGCGGATATGCTGGCAAAAAAGGAGACACCCGAATCGCTGCGGCAGTATTATGCGGATTATTATGAGAACAAACAGTTTATCAAGGTGAGCGCCGCGGATGATGAGATCGCTGCCAGCGGATTTTTAGCCGGAAACGGGCTGTCCGGCTGGGACGGGTTAAAGATTTATGCGACGGGGAATGAAGAGCGCATTGTTGTGTCTTCTCAGTTTGATAATCTGGGGAAAGGCGCGTCCGGCGCTGCCATCCAGTGCAGGAACCTGATATTAGGATGCGAC
>ERZ808037.1819-NODE-1819-length-12559-cov-39.508332_pt1 | contig 12559 bp, 10 predicted proteins | sample MGYA00380190_ERZ808037 | MGnify/ENA primary metagenome ERZ808037 (study PRJEB31490, sample SAMN06133399) | mouse gut metagenome | isolation source: J9 | host: mice | place: China: Chengdu | collected 2015-05 ...
ACTATTTTAACATTAAAGGCGAACTTTTAGCCCGTTTCGTTGTTTCATGCCCCTCGCAACACCGATTTTTACATACACACCTGAATTTATAGCCGAAAAATGGATGGCAACAAAACATACATCCAAACACTGCCGCCTACCGTCACTGAGGCATACACACAATGAGGGAGCGGAGAAAGCTACAGGTATTGATCAATGCCTTTTTCGCAACGCGTGATGCCGGCGGCGATAGTGGCACGGAGCCGCTCTCCATTCTGTGCGAGAGCGTCCTCATCCTTTCGGGTGGGATGATAAAGGTGGAACTGTATTCCGGAAAACACCATTGTACGGCGACGTATGCCGAGGTTGTTCAGACGTATGGCAAACTCACGCTCCTCCTCTCCCCAATTGGTGAATGATTCGTCAAAACCATTGGCACGGATGGCGTCTTCACGCCAAAATGCCATATTGGCACCTATGAGCTGGCGGACCGACTTGCCATGATGCCTTACAAGGAAGCGTGTGAGCCATGTGGCGTGGATGGAGTGCAGACGCAGACTCATGGACGCGCTATACCATGCGAGCGGTCCACGGAATTCGTTACTGCGCAGCCTCTCCGAGACCTTGGGGTCGAGCATTGAACGCAAACCCGCCACATAGCAGCCGGGGCGGGCATTGCGTATGTGCTCGGCTATGAAACGATGGTCAAGTATCATGTCGCCGTCAATCATTATTATATAATCGGACTTTGCGGCGGCTATCGCCCTGTTTCGTATCCGGGAAAGCTGGAATCCATCATCAGGCTGCCACACATACCTCAGCCTGTCGCCAAACAGCGGACGGAAACTTTCGACCATCTCGCGAGTAGGTTCACGCGAACCGTCGTCGGCGATAATGATCTCATCGGGCATCACGGTCTGCCTCGCAACAGATCGCAAAGTGCATTTGAGGTCGAGAGGGGCATTATAGGTGGTGACGACAAGAGCTACAGTCATTGACATTGATGATTAATTTGGATTTGGATTACAAAGGTAACGATTATTATATTACGAGACAAATGTGCCGCACAAGGAGAACTATAATATAGGAGGCTGTTCAATCACAACATCTGAATGACCGACAGGGATCCTAGACTGCGACAAAAAAACTGCGCCGTCCCGGTGACTTGCGTACAGGGACGGCGCATATGTGCAAAGCCTATGGCCTACAGAAATTACTTCTCGATGTGGGGTCCGGCAGCCACGAGTGCGCGGCCGGCTTCATTGCCCTCGAATTTCTTGAAGTTGTTGATGAACATCTCGGCGAGCTTGTCAGCCTTGGCTGTCCACTCTGAAGCGTCGGCATAGGTGTCGCGCGGGTCGAGGATGTTGGGATCAACGCCGGGAAGCTCGGTGGGAACCTCGAAGTCGAAGATGGGGAGCTTCTTTGTGGGAGCCTTGAGGATGGATCCGTCAAGGATGGCGTCGATGATGCCACGTGTATCACGGATGGAGATACGCTTGCCTGTTCCGTTCCAGCCGGTGTTTACGAGATAAGCCTTGGCACCGCTCTTCTCCATGCGTTTTACGAGCTCCTCGGCATACTTCACAGGGTGAAGCGAGAGGAATGCCGCACCGAAGCATGCGGAGAATGTGGGAGTCGGCTCGGTGATGCCACGCTCTGTGCCGGCGAGCTTGCTGGTGAAGCCTGAGAGGAAGTAGTACTTGGTCTGCTCAGGTGAAAGGATGGATACGGGAGGAAGAACTCCGAAAGCGTCGGCCGAAAGGAAGATGACGTTCTTGGCGGCAGGACCGCGTGAAGGACGCACGATGTTCTTGATGTGGTCGATGGGGTAGCTTACGCGGGTGTTCTCCGTAACGCTCTTGTCGGTGAAATCGATCTTGCCGTCCTTGTCGACAGTCACGTTCTCAAGGAGAGCGTCACGACGGATGGCATTGTAGATATCAGGCTCGCTTTCCTTGTCGAGGTTGATGACCTTGGCATAGCATCCGCCCTCGTAGTTGAACACACCGTTGTCGTCCCAGCCGTGCTCGTCGTCACCGATGAGCAGACGCTTGGGGTCGGTGGAAAGGGTGGTCTTTCCTGTGCCCGAGAGGCCGAAGAAGATGGCTGTGTTCTCGCCCTTCTTATCGGTGTTGGCCGAGCAGTGCATGGAAGCGATGCCGCGGAGGGGGTTGTAGTAGTTCATGATAGAGAACATGCCCTTCTTCATCTCACCGCCATACCATGTGTTGATGATGAGCTGCATGCGGTCAGTGAGGTTGAAAGCCACACATGTCTCAGAGTTGATGCCGAGCTCCTTCCAGTTCTCAACCTTGGCCTTGGAGGCGTTGAGAACAACGAAGTCGGGCTTGAAGTCCTTGAGCTCATCCTCTGTGGGACGGATGAACATATTGGTAACGAAGTGAGCCTGCCATGCGACTTCCATCACGAAACGGACGGCAAGACGAGTGTCGGGGTTGGTGCCGCAGAATGCATCGACAACGTAGAGAGTCTTGTCGGAAAGCTCCTTGTCGGCGATGGCCTTGAGGGCCTTCCATGTCTCCGGAGTGATGGGCTTGTTGTCGTTCTTGTATTCGTCGGAAGTCCACCATATGGAGTTCTCGCTTGTGCTGTCCTTCACAAAGAACTTGTCCTTGGGGGAACGTCCGGTGTATATACCGGTCATCACATTGACTGCACCGAGCTCGGTCTCCTGACCTTTCTCGTAGCCCTCGAGTCCGGGCTTAACCTCATCAATGAAGAGCTGATCGTAGCTGGGATTGTGGATTACCTTTGCGCCTGTGATCCCGTACTGGGATAAATCAATTGTACTCATTGTAAACAGTTAGAGTGTTGTTTGATATATAGAATTGAATAATTACCTTTTTAACCGTGTGCAAAGGTAGTGACTTTTTTGTTAACAGGAGGCATAATTAAAGAAATTTTTCTTTATTGAGCGAGATTTCCTGTCATAATGCAAAACCAAGTACACACATTGCATCAAAACCGGAACAAACTTATCCGTAAAGGTGTTTAATTAAATGCAACTGACTTAACAAGCTTTAACACAATATGGGGATCTACTATGTTATATTATGTTAACGATGCAGATTTTTATGTAACAAATATGTCGGGGATTTGTAACTTAGTTGTAACTTTGTAGACTACATGACACATAAGTGGAACACAGTACTGCTAAACGACTACTCAACCTACATAATCCAATCATCTGAATTCCGCCAGTCACGTTTAAAACCAGCAAGCGTATGAACAACCGTGTGAAAGCTACACTCTTTGCGATAGCCGCCATCATAGCGGCTACAAGCTGCCGCACCTCCGCGTCAGGCGACCATAGCGGCAAAGGGACAGATACCAGCAGCATCGAAACCGACATAATATTCGACAGCGACAGCGCGTATGCCTATGTGGAGCGTCAGGTGGCCATGGGCCCCCGCGTCTCCGGCACCAAAGCCAACGAGCAATGTGCCCGCTACATACTCTCGGAACTGAGACGCCACGGAGCAGACAGCGTGAGGGAGCAGAAAGGCAGGATGACAGCATATACCGGAGATGTGCTCCCCGTAAACAATATAATGGGCTCCTACAATCCCGGGGCAAAGAAACGCATTCTGCTGCTTGCCCACTATGACACGCGCCCCTGGGCCGATCAGGACGAAAACAGGGACAACCATTCCATTCCGATCCCCGGAGCCAATGACGGTGGAAGCGGCGTAGGCGTGCTCCTGGAGATAGCAAGGCAACTTTCCACGAATATGCCCCCTGTAGGCGTTGACCTTCTCTTTGTCGACGCCGAGGACTACGGACAGGCATCGGGATTCTCCAACCATGACGAGTCATGGTGTCTCGGCACACAATACTGGGCCGATCACCTGCCTTATGCCCAGGACTCTCTGCCGAGCTATGCCATACTGCTCGACATGGTGGGAGGCATAGACGCGAAATTTCACCGCGAATACATATCTGTTCAGGAAGCTCCCCATATCGTCGACAAGGTGTGGGGCATCGCTGCCGGTTCGGGCTACGGCCACAGGTTCCCGAATATCGACGGAGGGGCGGTTGTCGATGACCATCTGTTCGTCAACAAGGCCGGCATCCCCGCCATAAATATCATCGAATCCAAGAACGATGTGACCAAATCGTTCGCACCGACATGGCATACCGTGAATGACGACATGAGCAACATAGACCGCGGCTCACTGAAAGCCGCCGGTCAGACTGTGATAAATGTGATATTCAACGAGAAACCCTGAGGCGCGGGAACACACTGAAGCCTGTCAGCAGCAGGGACGGAGGCTACAGCATGCGGAGCGGCTGCAGAAGTTCGAGGGCATCAAGGCGAGAGAGTGTGCGCCGCGATGAAAGAGCGGATGCAAAGTCATGAGCCACGGCCTGCACACCCTGATGCGAGAAGAGCCGCCAGAGGTAGGTGTAGCTCTTGTCGAATATGCGGTCGACCTCGTCAGGCTCAAGGGCACACGCCCCGGCACCGTCGTCATGAGCAGCCTCTTTAAGGTCGCGCGCCACCTCATCGGGCACAGCATGCCCGCCATGGACGAGATGACGGCACATAAGGTTGGCAATGAGCATCGACACCCCTATGTTGAAATTGCTCACAATCTGTGTCCATGCCGTCTTGGCGGACACTCCGGGATTTCCGGCAAAGAAGAAATCAGGTGACATCTCCAGAATGTCGTGCGGATCTTCGGCATCAAGGTTGATTGAATACAGGAGGCTGTCACCGTCGTATATGACGAGACTGATAGCCATTCCCGCAGCCCCGTAGGCGCGGTCAACATCGTCGGTATATCTGAATTTTTCCATATCGTTATAAGCCTCACACGAGCGACGGCTTAAGGGTTTTAAGGATTGCGAGGTTATAGGATTATAACCATTGTATCTGAGTTAAAGTTGATAGATTCTGTCAATTGACTACAAGGATTTTCGCCACGACATCTCCGGAGGAGGATCCGGAACTTTGTCCGGACGAGGAGGCGAGCACATAGTAGACTCCGCTGTGCACCCGCTGACCGGCGGCGTTACACCCGTTCCACACAGCCATACCGCCCTCCGAGGTGGTCTGATACACAAGGCGCATACCGGAATCCATGATCTTGACCAGAGAATTGTCCATAAGCCCTGTGACAGTTATAGGCCCGGAATATTCCGGTGTGACCGGATTGGGATAGGCATACACATCGGAATAGTCGGGCGCGGGAGGCGAGGAAGCGGATGAATACTCGTAAAGCCCTGACAATGTCCCGACAAAAAGTGAATTGGAGTTGGGATCGCAGTAGAGCGCGGTTATGATGTTGGTGGGCAGGGGTGAGTTTCCGGTGGTGAAATGAGATATTATCTCATCACCGTCCTCGCTGACAAGATACAGGCCTGACCCGTTGGTGCCTATCCATTTGCGGTTGGAGCTGTCGACAGCAATCGCTACTATATGGTCATCGCCGAGAAGATAGTCGGCAAGACCGGAGCCGTCATTGCGCGGCACCTTGATGCGGTTGATGCGGAAACCGCTGTCACAAGCCCTCGAAGGATCAGTGACAGATATGACACCTGAAGTGGTACCGAACCACACATGCCCCCGATGATCCTCGACAAGGCATGTCCAACTTTGCGGAGTGAAGGTATTGCCGTCCTGGTCAGTCATGTATGACCAGCCTACATACGTGTCGTCGGCCGGATCAGCCAATGTGCCACGATGGTTCACAGCGAGAAAGCCACGACGATCTGTAGCGTCAACTCCAAACATCATATCGGAAAATCTGCAATGAAGGATCTTTATATCTCTTACCCTCAAATAAAGATCGTAATCAGCTATTATCCAATCTTCTTTGGTCAAAAGCTTGAGATCTTTATACTTTCGTTTGTCAGCCGGCAGAATAGCTATCGGATGTTTAACTCCTCCTGCACGAGAACACACCCATAGATTTCCATCCATGTCGATCGTTACAAAAACCGTGCCACAATAATAATCTGCATGTTTGTTAATGGTGGAGTTTGTGTTATCAAATTTTATAATTTCACGGCCATCCTCTATGACGTATACCCCCTCACATCCGCTACCTATATACAATCTTCCTGGAATATCAGGATCTTCTACGATACCTGTCGGAGAAAATATATATTTCCCATAACGGGACTGAGACGACATTCCCGGGCCAGTATTGGCCGATACTCCTACAGGGTCAATATTCTTAATGCCATCCTTTGAAACATTATTCAATCTCAACCGGACATTAAACCGATCTCCATCGCCTGCAGGATGCCACCGGCTCATACCAAGATTCGCGACATAGAATCCATTGTTGCCGGCACTGGGAAATATGTTGCTCACCTCGGTGAACGTTATGGCATCCGAGGGCACACTCTTTTCCCGCAGCACTGTAAGGTCCTTGCCAATACGGTAGTTACCGATCCCGTCCGGACCGGCAAGCCACACAGATGCAAGCCCACGGCATGAAGCCATGAGGTTGTCTCGGAACTCTTCAGGCATAGCCATGTCGGCTACAAGCGAGCCTGAACCGCTGTAATGTCCGACAACCCCGTCGGAAGAGATGAATCTCACCACACCGCTGTCATCGGCACTCATGCCTGACGCATGGCAATATGAGCCATTGAGCCTTATGTCATGGAACACACAGCCTCCTCCGCTGTCTATTTCGATATAATCGAGCCTCCCGTTCCTGCTCACGGCATATCCGGTGCCGGAATCATCCAAAGCGCAGAAATCATCTATCAGATCACGGTAGCGACACACAAATGCGAGATTATCAAAACTGTTGATCGACGCATCCCTTCGCACCCTATAAAGTGCATAGCTCCCGTTCTCATTCTCTGCGCAGGCAAGAAACAGGTACTGTGGCGTAGGAATCACCGTGCGCAGAGGCATGTTGTATATCCTGGATTCCTTTACCTCACGGCGTTCAATATCATATATCACAAGTCCGCATCCGGTGGTGACGAACATCTCGTTCCTGTCAAACCGTATATCGTTTACAGTCCTGTTTATACCGGAACCGGCATCCCTGATCTCCGGAAAGTTCACGAGGCTTCCGTCAGGAAAAATCATGTCTATGTTGCCGTCGGCAAACGCAACGGCGAGGACATTGCTGTCTCTGTCATGACGTATAAACTTTACCGTCGCACCTGTCAGGTCCTTGCAACCGCTGTAGAAGCGGGTCTCATCGGCATCCTTGTCATAACTGTAAAGGCATCCGCCGGTCGCGTACCACACATAACGGTCCGTATCGATGAGATCAGTGACCTCACCGAACACAGGATACTGCTTCCATGAGCCTACAGCTATGCCGGCTTGCACGCAGACACATGACAGGATCATCAACAGACTTATGGACAACCGTCGTGCCATCATATCACCTTCTAAATGGAATTCAGATAGTCAAGAAGCATCGCAGTGGCGCGTCCACGGTGGCTTATGGCATTCTTGGCATCAGAACTCATCATGGCGAACGAATGCTCCTCGCCTTCAGGTCGGAACACCGGATCATATCCGAATCCGCCCTCGCCTTCCGGGCAATGAAGTATCTCACCCTCGACCTTGCCACAGAACGACATCTCCTTGCCGTCAAGGATCAAAGCTATGACAGTCACAAAACGAGCCGTGCGCACATCCGCCCCCTCCATGTTTTTCAGCAGAAGACTCATATTGGCCTTGCTGTCATGACCGGGACCTGCATAACGCGCCGAATACACTCCCGGCGCGCCACCAAGCGCATCGACCATCAGTCCCGTATCATCGGCAAAACAGTCATATCCGTAATGCTCCTTTACATAACGAGCCTTCTGCCAGGCGTTTCCCTCAAGAGTCTCCGCCGTCTCGGGAATATCCTCATGGCAACCTATATCCGACAATGAGAGCACTCGGAACCTGTCGCCGACAATACGGCGTATCTCATCAAGCTTATGCTGATTGTTTGTCGCAAATACTATTTCCTGCATATTGTAATATAACGCATCTTGTGATCAATTATTGAAGCACTAAAAATTTCTATCACAAAAATAGCGAAATTTTATTTCATACAATATCATAATCTATAATCATTTCCCGACCAAAAATCTTAAATGTCGATTTATTACATATATTAACGGCAGGCATAATGAAAACGCTACAACCGAAAACAGTAATCCTCTCTCAAAATTGCATGTAAGCATCTGTGGATCGACATGAAATCCAAACCACATAACCCCCTTTATGAGAGAAAACATCATCAGATGAAATCCACAGATTATCAGAGTCCCGTTTGAAACAAATCTGACAAATCCATTATCTCCGAGCCACTCACACAGATACATACACACTTGTATCATCACTGCAATACCGAAAATACCCTCAAGAACAAACAACGGATAGTTACCATAATCGCAGATGAAGAACTGGATCGTGGAATTATGCCACCAAAGAGCCAGCAGTGACACCGATGACACCGAAAGGGTAAGAAGGCGAGGTCGGAGCATAAATCCGAACCGACAGGAATTGTCCCTCACATAATTACCGAATGCATAGAATCCCAATGCGGCGAATGCAGGGCCAAGGCATAACGGCAGTGTCGACACATGCTCCGAATTATATTCGCAATTTAAATAACTCACCATCCAGGCAGCAACGGCAATCAACAATCCCCGTCCCGTCTTTTTCCTTAAAGGATAATATATCATCTCCACCACAAAGAAACACAGCAAAGACCACAAGGGTATATCATGCACAAGTCCCGGAGGGATCCCCGCAACAATGGCCCATAACGGCTTATGCCAGGCAACAGTGTCGCCGGCATCATTTCCGAAATGCCTCAGGACCAAAAGCCATGCCACATACGCCAATAGATTGATCCACAGATATGGGACAACCAATTGCCGGAATCGCTTATAGGCAAACCCCTTGTAGTCGGGATTGCTCCTATACGAAAACAGGAATCCGGATATGAAGAAGAACAACGGCAGCCTGAACGCACTCAGAATGCTCGTAGTCACGTATGTGCAATGAGTATGCAGAAGCACCACGAGAAATATCCCTGTCGACTTAGCATAATCAATCCATCCTATCCTCTCCATAGCTGAAAAAACTTTGGTTATTTACCACCACATCACTTTCCATACCGGCAGCTTCCGCCACAGAATGAAATATGGCATCCGTCGACCAGTACATGGCACTGTTCTTCTCCAATGCATATACCCGATGAGGATACAACCGGGCGTATCTCTCCGAGCACCACACAAGGCAAGCCGGGTTATGCAATTCCGGGAAATCATTTGCATGCAGATAATTCCCTTCCTCACCCAACGCCTCGCCATGGTCGGATATGTATATAAGCACGGCATTCCTGTCTCTGAGACAATCGATCACCTTACCCAAAAAGTCGTCCGTAGCCAGGATAGTATTATCGTAGGAATTGATTATCTGCTCACGAGAAAGCTCCGATATCACCCTGCTGTCAGTCTCCGGCTTAAAGAGAGCCAAAGAGTCAGGATAATGAGACCTGTACCACCAATGCGACCCTATGCTGTGGATCACCATAAGCTTCTTCCTATCCGCGTGGCTGTTCAATAATGAATGTATGTCGGGAACAAGCTCGGCATCCAGCCATTTATCAAAATTGTACATTGATTTGGCAGGATTTCCCATCACAAGAGAATCTGCCTCATGCATAAAGTAGACATACGTAGAATTAACATCCTGATTAGAAAGCCACACCGTGTGATACCCGGCCCTCTTAAACAGAGTGATGAACGACTGTTCTTTATACGCTATATCAGGATTGACAGAATCAGCACGGGTCATTATACGGGGCACGCTCGTATGAGTACACCACGGCTCTGAAAAGACATGTGCAAATGATATGAGATTGCTGTCAGCACTCAACCGCGGCATAGTGTTGCGGCTATAACCGTTCATCGGCACATGGTCCGACCTCAGGGACTCCCCTATTACTACCACCACATCCGGGGACACTTCAGGCACACTGACTCCGGTGTTGTCAAACGTGCTCCTCTCATTCCGAACCACCGTCCTGTTGCCCCAATAGTCCTTGACAGAGTAGTAGAACACATAAGGCATCCTGCCCATCACAGGAGCCTTTATGCGGTCTACATGTGTCGCGCCCGCTATTATCAAAACAGCGACTGCCGCATATACGGCATGGTGCCTTTCAGCCACATATCTCCAACGGAATACAACCACTATGACAGACGCGACAACAGAAACGGCCAGGCACATTGCAAGACACACACTCATCACTGTGCCCCATACATTTAGATTGTTGACAAATGCAAGCTCTACGCACATCGGTGTCAACGAAACTCCCATAGTCAGTTTAAAATACCCCAAAACCGCAGACACGACCACAAGCACAGGGAAAACCACCGAAAACACATATCTGTTTATGCCTATAAGTCCTATCACACCTGACGCAGAGACCGCCACTACACACCATTGCATGAGCAGGTTAAGAAATCCGGCAACCCCCGAATAAGGATTACCGATAAAGTCGACAGTAGTAAATACGAGCGAATAAAACAATGCCGTACCTGCCCAAAAATACAAGTACGGTATTCTTTTGGTCTTGCTATAATGTATGTCCGGCTCCTTAACCGATGACCTGGTTGTCATTTTTCAATTGATTATATTCCCGGATGGACTGCAATCTTTTATCATAGATTTGTCGCAAAGATACGCAATATTAATATATTACGCAATCGGATGTGGATTTTTGAGCTGTCCTACATCCAGTCTTTTTAGTTCAGAAAACATGAAAAACAGGAATATCGCTCAAAAATTTTATGTTATACAACATAATTCAAAAACATTTTGTAACTTTGCAGCGTTTTTAAGACAAGAGACAAGAAAGTTATCAATAAGGTAAAATAAGGTTCGTTTTTTTAATTATTTTATTATGACTGACATTCTTAAGAAAGCAGCTAAACTGTATCGCACCGCCAGCTATTGCATGGCCCGTGCAGAGGTCTATCTCGAAGAAGCCAACCGCGCCAACGAGAAATGATCCTCAGGCTCCTCCCGGATCTCCGGGGGCTGACTGACAAAACACCTTGCGTTCCTTCTCAATGCAGAAAGGAGCGTTTTTTTATCCCTCTACCAAACCGATCAACACATTCTACCGGTATAGCTGGTCCACAAGTATAAAAAACAGTGGATAGAAATCGCTCAGCATCTCTCTCATGCGGTTTTTGGCCCGTTGTCGTATCACCTTCACAGTATTTATGCTTATGCCGAGAGCCTCGGCGATCTCCCCGCTGTCCATCTTATCGATATATGCCATGCGAAACACCTGCCGGTAGCGCGGCGGCAACGAATCGATGGCCTCGCGCACCATGCGTATGATTTCGGCTCTCACAATGGAAAGGTCACAATAGTCGGACGACGGCACATCAGCTGTATCCGCATCGCCGAGCGTCACTGTGCGCACTCTTTGCGACTCGTTGATATGGTCTGGAAAAGGCGAATAGTATGATATTGAAATCTCTATGAGTGAAGGATTGTTGAGCGAATTGTAAAGTCTCTTTGGAAGAGAAAGTTATATCTCTTTGGAAGAGAAATGATTACCGATTCAAAATTACACATTTTTCGGCAAATGACACCAAATTACACTAAAAAATGTTACGCAAGATTCTGATTTTGTTTTGGTCAAAGGCGGATTGTTGAGCAAAGCACATTATACTTATTCAAATAACCTGCTCGTAATCAAAGAGGATATACCGCATAAATCACTCTTCCAAAGAGAAGTGACCAATTATTCTGATTTATGCGCATTAAGAAATATTGTATAACGCTGATCCTCTTGCTATTTGGTGTAGGTGTTGCGCATTCGCAAGAGAGACACACGGAAATCTGTATTGACTTCCGTGTGAACAGTACTGTCATAGATTCTGCATACTCGGACAATGCCGCCCGTATGCAGGAAATCATCGAGTTCCTACGGAATATCCATCAAGACAGTACAATCAATATCATTGAAGTATCCTTCTGCGGAGCAGCCTCCCCCGAAGGCAGTTATCAACTCAACCGCAAGTTGGCACAAGGCCGTCTTTCGGCACTTGAAAAGTTCATCCGCAGTGAGGTGGATATTCCCGACAGCCTTATTACCCATAATGACAGTTACATACCGTGGGATTATCTCAAATCGCAGATTGAGGATTCGGGACTTATCCGCAAGGATGAAGTAATTGCCATCTTGGAGGAAGAAGCCCGACTGGTGGACTATCATCACCCGAATACGCATATCGACAACCGTATCGTGAAGTTGAGAGCATTGGACGGTGGCAAGGTATGGCAGCAGATGAACAAACTCTTCTTCGAGCAGATGCGAAATGCCTGTGCGGTATTCGTAACCTACAAGAAAGAGTTGCCACCAGTACAAGAGCCTATAATCGTACCCGATACCATTAAGGTAGAACCAATCGTTGAAGTCGAGGAAATCGTGCCCGACACAACGGCAATTGTAGCACCCGTTGTTCCCGATGTGGAGGAATGGAGCCGCAAACTGCACGTCAAGACCAACGCCATCGGCTTGGGAATGGGCATTGCCAATGTCGCAGC
>ERZ808037.1820-NODE-1820-length-12543-cov-4.210813_pt1 | contig 12543 bp, 9 predicted proteins | sample MGYA00380190_ERZ808037 | MGnify/ENA primary metagenome ERZ808037 (study PRJEB31490, sample SAMN06133399) | mouse gut metagenome | isolation source: J9 | host: mice | place: China: Chengdu | collected 2015-05 ...
AAAACATCCGGCGTAGAGTTAGTATCTGTAAAAAAAGGAATTATATACAAATTTTTATATCGACATCTTTTGAGATGTTTTAAGATGATTGTCCATCTTACCATTTAGGTGCCATGACCTGCTGACGCTAATCTTTTTCATATCCGTTCCGCTTATAAAGCACCTGGAAAACCAGGACGCTGATCAGCAGCTCCCCGAACAGCACCGCAATGTCCAGTGGGGACATCACATACCTTTCCCCGTCCGCCAGGCACTCCGTCATCCCGGTCATGACACCGGTGAACAGGAATCCTGAAATCCTGTGGAGCCCTTCCGACATGCTCCCGAATACGGGCACCATCATGAACACCATCAAGAAAGGATAAGCAATCAGATTGGCGTTCATCTGGTTCCTGGCGCAGATTCCCACGATCATCCCCAGCACGCAGCTGGTCAGGGACGCCACCATGCTCACGAGGAAGAAGGAAAGCCAGGGGACGACTTCCAGAGAAATCCCGCTGATGAAGAGCACGATGTAGTTCACGGCCATCAGCATCACGAAAGGGATCAGGATGCTTCCGATGAAATACTGCATCCCGGTGACAGAGGATGTCATAAGGACCCGCAGCGTGTGGTTCTCCTTCTCCTCCGCGATTGACGTCCCCACCATGATAAAGCCCTCCGAGCAGATATTCATTGTGATTCCCAGGTTCAGGAGGAAACCTGTCAGGAACGGCACTATAGTGCCTTCCGAGTTGATTCCATAGAGGATTTTGCATCCATACACCATGGCGATGACGATTACCGGGCCCAGCATGATCATGGTATTGCGGCTGATGCACAGCCATTTGATCTGGGCTACCGCTGCTAATTTATGCAGGTTGCTGCCCATAGGCGCATTTTTATGTCCGCTTCTGCCCACAGGCTGCTTCTGTGCCTGGGTGGTATTTGGGTTCGTGCTTGGGTTTAAACCTTGGTTCGAACTATGGCTCAGATTTTGGTATGAGCCTCGTTTTGGACTTTGGTTTTTGCTTTGGTTCGGGCTTGGGTTCGGGCTTTGGCTTGAGCTTGGGTTTGGCCTTTGATTCAGGCTTTGGTTCAGACTTTGATTTTGGCTTTGATATTGGCTTTTCATTTCGTGCTCCTTTCCACACTTTCATTACACATTCAGACTCTTCAAAGATGCGTTTCCCCACAAGGGCAGGGATGAGCACTTTCCCTACACATTCAGATCTTTCCCTGTGACCTCCAGGAATACCGTCTCCAGGGTAGGCTCACAGGAATGAATCCGCAGAATCTCGTCCCGCTCCATCCACTGGGCGATTTTCCGGATATTCTCCCCGTTCTGCTCCAGCACCAGCTCTTCCCCGCCTTGCAGCAGCACCGTATATCTCTTATTGCGGTTGAACTTCAGGCAGATTTCCTGTGGGGAGCCGAATTCCACAATCTCGCCGTCATGCAGCAGCGCCACTCTGTCGCAGAGCTTCGTGGCCTCCTCCATGTTGTGGGTGGTGAGGAATATCGCCATCCCCTCCTCTTTCAGCTCCAGGAGCATCCTGTGGATAGCAACCGCCGTGGAGGGATCCAGCCCACTGGTGGGTTCGTCCAGGAACAATATCCTGGGCTTGTGCAGCACGGCCCGGGCCAGGACCAGGCGCTGGGTCTGGCCTTTGGAAAGCTTTCCGGCGGGCTTGCCCTTATGCTCCGCGAGCCCTACCTGGGCCAGCACCTGCTCCACCCTCTCCCGGGGCACCTGCCATATCCTGGCGAACACAGCCAGGTTCTGCCATACTGTCATCTTCCCATAGATGCCGCTGTTGTCCGAGACCACGCCAATCTTCTCATAGATGGAGGAGTCGATGTTGGCGGAATCCGTGCCAAGGAGCTTCGCCTCCCCCGACGTCTGCCGCAGCTGCCCGGTGATAATCTTAATCGTGGTGGTCTTCCCGGCGCCGGAGGGCCCCAGGAACCCCAGAATCTCGCCCTGATGCAGCGCCATGCTGATGTCCCTGAGCGCCAGCTCCGTCTTGAAGCGCTTGGAAATGTGCGACAGAGAAAGCAATATGTTCTGTTCCATACAATAACCTTCTTTCTTCGTTTTTTCGTGCATGAGCAATCGTATCCGCATACCCGATACATCGGTGCCATCCTTACAGGCACCTTGGCATCCCCTCTGCAAGACACATCGCATCTGCACTACCGACATCTTACCACCCGCCCCCGCCCCTGTGGAGAAATATGCCTGAACGGAAAAAGGCGCTGCCTGAGCGGAATCTCACATCCTCTCAGGCAGCGCCCTTTTACAACCGGAAGCTCTCTCTTCCCAATTTTAATATTCCCTCGCTTTAAAAAGCGCCTGCCATCAGGCACTTCCTTACAATCGTGATAAATATTTCTCTTTATCAGCATCGGGAATTTGTAAAGCATCCATAGCTTGCTCTACAGGCCATTTCGTAGTTTCCATCAGGCTTATGATTGTCTGAAGTAATGTATTTTCAACAACTTCCTTTCTCATATCTTCCATGCTCTTACACATCTCTTCCACCCCTTTCGGATTTTCTTTCAGATACCGTGTCCTCTCTGCCATCAGTTCAAAATTCATATCATCAGCTCTCGTACAGCTAAAATCATACATCAGTTTTCCCAAGTCAGATTCACCACGATACTGGCCATTCACATAAAGGATATGTTCCCCATCTTCAAACCCTTTCCCGGTTGTCAGGTTCATCCTCTCAATTACATAGAGCGGTTCACCCATTCCATAGAAATCTTCTTCTGTAATAAATATGGTATAAGTATCCGGCAATTCATGAAATTCCTGTCCCGCATCCAGATTCTCAATATCTAAAACGCTGGAATGATATCTTGCCCGATGCGGATCAGCCCCCTTATCAGCCCTCTGGATTTCCAGATCATACCGTTTTCCCATAGAATCAATGCCGTATGCATCCAGACAAACAGAACGTGCCCCTCCCAGCCTTTTCATATCTTTCTGTGTCTCGCATCTTGTAATAACCAAATCCCGTTTGCCTGTTATTACCCGCAGCACCAGTTCTGCCAATGGAATGTTGTCCTTAAACAGGCAGCGCATAAAATCATCATCAATAGGGCGAAAATCCCTCAAACGCTGTAAATCTTCCTGATGTTCCCGTTCTTTTCTCTGCTGCCCTGTTTCGCTCATTGGACATACCTCTTTTCCATCGCTGCCGACATCTCCTTTTTATTATAATCGAAAATTGCCGGAAATACAACAGGAAGAAAGCCTTTCAAAAGAAAAGGACGCTGCCTGAGCGGAATCTCACATCCTCTCTAGCAGCGCCCCTTTCACATTCCTGGAAAACAGGCATCTCTCTCCGTTTTTCATCCGTATCTCCCGGCCTTTCAGATCCAGCTCCGCAATCTGCTCCACGTTCACCAGGTAAGCCCTGTGCGTCCGTAAGAACCGGCTCCCCAGCTGCCCCTCCAGCTCCCGCAGGCTGCCAATGAAGTCGAACCAGTCGTTCATCCCATGAAGAGCAATCCTGTGGGTACGCGGTGTGGCTTCAAAGAACAGGATCTCGTCCACCGGCACATGCTTCACCACGTCCATCACCTTCACGGAAAAGAACTCCCTGTGCTCCCCCTGTTCCGCCCGCATCCGCTGGGTAATCACCAGGAGGCTCTTCCCAAGCCCCTCCTCCATCTTCTCCCTGCTCTCTTTCACAATGTAGTCGAGGGCCTCCAGATGGTAGCGGAATGTCTCGAAAGCCAGGTTCCCATAGGCCGTCACATACACCAGGAACCCTCTCGGATCAAGTTTCCTGATTTCCCGCCCCAGGGCGAACCCGTCCATGTCCTCTCCTTTCAGCTCCACATCCAGGAAATAGATTCCCCGCCCCGGCGCTTTCTTCACTGCCTCCAGAATCTCCCGGGGACTGCCGCTGCACAGGGCGATTTCCATGTCATATGCTTCTATCATAATCTGCTTTTCCAGATATTCCCTCTGAATCTCGCGGATTTTCTCCTCGTCCTCGCAAATATATACCGGCAGCATCTTCTGTCTCCTTATTCTGCATTCCTGTCCTGAATCTTCAGCTCCTGGACGAAATACCCCTCCTGTACCGCCGTGGCCGCCAGCAAGTTCTCATAGCTGTCCACAATCTTCCGATAGCTTGCCAGCCCAATCCCCCGCTCCGCCCCTCTGGTGGAATATCCCTGCTGCCAGATCCTGTGGACGTCTACGGTGTGGTACAACCGATTCTTCACCCGGAAAGTGGTATACCCCTCCTGGCTGCTGATCATGATGTCCACCCGGGCCCCGTCCCGCCCCCTGACCTCGTCAGCGGCATTGTCTATCAACACGCTCAAGCACCGGCACAAATCCGTGATCCTGCAATCCGCCCCCTGGAAAGCCCGCATCACCTCCAGCTCACAGGCCGTGCCCTCCTTCTGCATCTGCCCAATCTTCGCCAGCAGCAGCCCCCTGATTTCCGTCACGCAGACATTGCCCAGCTGTGACATCTGCCGGATCTGCCCACCAATCTGGCTGTCGAAGTCATCCGTCATGTCCCGGATGTAGTCAAGGGTCTTTGAAAGCTCCCCCTCCTTTACCGTCAGGTACATCCCCGACAGCATGTTCTTATAATCATGGCGGAAACGCCTCATCTCCTCCTGCATCCCCTCCAGCGTCCTGATATAGTTCTCCTGTTGCTGGAGGATCAGCTGCCGGGCGGCGACTTCCTTCCGCTGCCATTCCTCCTGGCCCATATAGTGGAAGATGAGCAGCGCCGCGAACACCAGCAGAAAGGCCACAGCCATGCTGCCGTTGCGGCTCAGCCCACTGACTGAGAAAAGCCCGGTCAGCCCCATGGTCAGGATTGGATAAGCGCTCAGGCAGATCATGCCCCGTTTCCAGACACCCCCGTAGTTCATCCACCGGCGGTACACATCCCCCACCTTCATTTTATACAGGAGGAACAAAAACAGCCCAAAGACAGCCGGAGCCAGCATATAATTCGTGAACAGGTACCTTCTGCGCTCATCCTGGACGCTCAGCGCCAGGGGCCTGTCCGACAACAGGACAAAACAGAACATCACGGAAAAGTTCATAACGATTCCCTCGAACACCACGATGTCCCAGCACAGCCGGAACCGCTCCCGGAAAAGCAGAACGATACAGAATGAATTCCCCGCCAGCTGCACATATTGCAGCAGTATGTCCACAGGAATATGCCGCAACAGGCCAGTCTTGTAGAGAAATGTGGCAAGGAGCGCGCATACCACAAGCCAGACGGCCACCATGGCGACCCTGCCGGGTCCCAACTTTCTCCGGCCCGGCGAAAGCATCTTCAGGACCAGCATGCCCACACAGACGGCCCCGGACAGGCTGACAGCCCCTGAAATCAGATTATAGCCGAAAACGCTCAGAAAACCCATGCCCTGCCTTCCCCTGTCCTTTCTTTCCGTGACAAAATCCGCAGCCAGCAGTCCGCAAATCTGTCCGCAGTCCGCAGCCGGCGCCCAGAGTTCTGCGCCGTTCCCCAAAGCCGGAAAACCGCTATTCTGACACGATATTGTTCAGCCATACCCCTTTTTTCACCAGCACGAATCCAATGACACATTTAATCAGATCCAGCATCTGGCAGCTTAAATAAAGCGTCGCTATGGCCATGGAGGTATAGCGGCTGAGCACATAGGCCACCGGAATGCTGACGCACCAGAGGAACACGCTGTCGAACAGGAAAGTGATGATCGTCTTGCCCCCAGAACGCAAAGTAAAATAGGTCGTGTGCAGAAAAGCGAACACCGGCATGCACAATGCCGACACCCTCAGGAGAATCGTGGCCAGGTGCTTGACCTCATTGCTGGTATTGTACAGCTGAGGGAACAGCGGTGCCAGCAGCGCCACCAGGGCTCCCATCCCTACGCTGCTCACCACCGCAAAGGCGATGAGCTTCCTGTCCGTATCCTTGGCTTCCTCCATCTCCCCGGCGCCCAGCAGCTGCCCCACCATGATGGACACAGCGCTGCCCATGGCCACGAACACCACGTTGAACAGATTGGAGATGACCGTGGAGATATTCAGGGCCGCCACCGCGTCCAGCCCTCTGGTGGAATAGCACTGAGTCATGGTGGCCGTGCCCGCCGACCAGAGGATCTCGTTGACCATCAGAGGGGTGCCCTTCTTCACGATGTTCCAGGTCAGCTGGCCCGGAACGCGCAGCTCCTTATAGGCCCCCACGATGAACGGCATCTTGTCCGGATGGGCATGAGTCCAGACGATCACCACCGCAGCCTGTACGTACCTGGAGATGACCGTGGCGATGGCAGCGCCTACCACCCCCAGCTCAGGGAAACCGAATTTACCGAATATCAGCAGATAATTCAGGGTCAGGTTCACCAGCACGGCCACCACGCCTGCCAGCATGGGCACCTTCGTCTCGCCGCCCTCCCTCAGTGTGCTGGCATACACTTCCTCTATGACAAAAGGCGGCAGCCCGGCGAACATCACCCACAGATACTCTTTCCCGTATTGCAGCGTAGCCTGCAGGGCCAGGTCGTTGCCCTCCCCGTGCAGATACATCTGTATCAGCTGCTCCCCACCGGTGGCCAGCACCAGCGTGCCCAGCACCAGGATCCCCAGGCATATATAAATCTTGAACCGCAGCGTGTGGCGGACGCCCTGGTGGTTCCCGCAGCCGAAAAACTGGGCGCTGAAAATGCCCACGCCCGATATCGCGCCGAAAATAGCCAGGCTGAATACCATCAGCAGCTGGTTCACGATGGCGATGCCGGACATCTGCTCCGTCCCGATGCGCCCTACCATGATGTTGTCCAACAGCCCTACAAAGTTGGTGATCCCGTTCTGAATCATGATGGGCACTGTCACGCCCAGCACTTTTCCGTAGAACGCCTTGTCGCCGATTAGTTTTTTCCTGATGTTCATATTCCTCTCCTACCTATGTACTTCTCTTCGAACCTTTCCGCCCGGCTCCGAAACCCCGCCATAGCTTTGGGCCGCGTCCCCCTTGTTCCGAGAACCAAGGTGCAGTGCTGTCTATTCTACACTATAATGCACGGATTTGTCTATGTATTTTCTTGCCAATCGTAAAGAATTGTTAAGAAATAAATCTGCAGAATCTTGACAGAAAAGAGGCATATACACAGGTGCTTCTTATCAGAAAGAGCAATTTTATTTCTGCACAGTCCCTAAGGAATTGGAGACAGAAAAACGACAGCCTGCAGGACTGTTTCCTTTAGCTGCCGTTTCGCCATCAATCATTATATCAAATTTTCAGAATCCTACGCATCGCTTCTTCGGGCCAAGTTTAGCCAGCGTCCTGATTGGCTTCTTCGGGCCCGGTTTAGCCAGCGTCCCGACCGGTTTCTTCCACATGCCAGTTTTCGGATATCCATGGGATGTGCCACCATATCCCGGATAGTGCCAGACCTCATGCGATTCGATGCCCTGGTGCCACGCCTGTCTGAACGTGGATTTCCATGTCTCTGAATCTGCAGGTACGCAGCCGAAAATCAACAGAAGCAGCCAGAAAATCATGCCAATCACCTGGATTCTCAGGCCCGCAGACGGAAAGAAGCTGCATGCACACCCGGCCCTGTCACAGGTATTTTTGCATGTTCCGCAGCACCACCCGGTATCCGTTGGCGTACATATGGATTCCCTCGATGGTGTACTCTTTCTTCAATCTGCCGTTTTCGTCCGTAAGGCCCTGGTTCACATCGATGTATTGGCATCCCATCTTCTCCGCCAGCCCTTTCACCGCTTCATTGGCGGTACGGATGTTCTCATTGTTGCGCGTGGCGAACATGCCCCTTCCCCACTCGTTGTCCGGCACCTTGTCCACTTCGTTCACCGGGTAATAGGCCATCATGTAAATCTCTGCCTCAGGCAGCCGCTCCTGTATCATGCGGATAATCCTGCCGTAATTCTCCAGGAGCTTTTCCAGACGGTACTCGGGCCTGCTTATGTCGTTGGTTCCGATGTTGATGAATATCTTCCCCGGTTCCGTCCCGAACACCATCTCCTCCATGCACTGCAGCATGTCCTCTGTGGTAAAGCCCCCGATGCCCCGATTGTAGATGACTGCATCCATCTCCTGGGTCATGCGCAGTTCATCGATGGGGAACTGCTCCATCAGAGAGGAACCTGTGAAAAGAATCTCCCCTTTCTTCACCTCTTCGTTCAGAATCCGGTAGCGCTCCAGCCGCTCCCACTGATTCTGCACTGTCTGCGTCCGCGTCTCTTTTGCTGCTTCCTGTTTGTCCATCCTTACATCCTCCTTCTGTCATTCGCCTTCCGAAATCTCTGCGCTGCTTAGATCACGGCTTTCCGGGAGATTTTTCCCGGAACCTTTCGCTCGTGAGTCGAGAACAATGAAGAAGAGCGTTCATGGCAAGCTTTGGCAATCGTCAGTAAATATTCCAAAAATGCCAAGACTTTAATCATATCCGTAATCCACAGATTCAGCCGATTTCTTCCTGTTTCCTATCATAACAGATATGCTCCCAAAATAACAGGCAGAAATGAAAATAGCCTCTTTTCAGTAAATCAAATGAGGTTGAAAGAAGTTTATATTTACGGAATTACGGAATTTCAAATTATTTTGCAACAGCCCCTTGACATCTGCTGTCTTTTCCCATATTATGTAATTACGGAATTCCGAAACAGCAAACCTGGCATTTACAGAAAGGAATGGTGATTGGATAATGGACAGAGATTACGGGAAAGAAATCGATTCTCTCCGAGAGCAGATGGAAAACTTTCAGAATACGGTATCCCCGCAGCTTGAAGAGCTGAGGGCTATGGTACAGGAACTGCTTCCCGGCAAGCCTGGGGCGAAGAAGCCGACAAACTCACGCGCCACACCGGCAATGCACCCGGATGGCCGTCTCAATGAGCTGATGGATGAACTGGAGCAGAAAACTGCGGAGCGGAACGGAAGCGGGCTTATCGCTTATCTCGGGGTATATCAATCCGGCGGGCAGCAGTCCAACTGGATACGGAGCACTGTTCCCACCGAGGATCTGCTTTCCCTCATCGAGAGCGGCATCGCGGGGAAGGTGCTGGCCTGTATCGGCAACGCAAACCGCCTTGCGATACTGCTGGAGATACTTCGCGGCCCCAAAACAGTGGCAGCGCTGGTAGAGAAATGTGGATTCGGATCTACCGGACAGGTCTATCATCACATGAAGCCGCTGCTGGCCGCTGATATAGTCGTGGAGGATGAGCATCAGAAAGGCTTTTATGTCATCCAGCCCCACAAAGTACAAGGGGTCATCATGCTGCTGGCAGGCATCAGCGATATGGTAGATGAGACTTATACCCAGGGGACATGGGATTCTGCCGGGGAGAATTGACTTGACAATCAAGTATACTGACACAGACGGCCTTTGTTAAAGCTGCTGAAACGCAGCTTCGACAAAGGCCGTGAGCCTGTGCTTCAATCTTCCAGATACTCTCTATAGTCCGCTTCGCTGGCAAAGAGGATGTACTTTCCATCCACCAGTCCCATGTAGCCGTCCGGTGTATTGTATCCTTTCATAAAAATTACCTCCTATTCAAAATCAGTGTTGTAAGCTGTTCTGATATAGAAGGTAACATATTTTGAGGGTCATAAAACTCCCTCAATAAACATTTGTTCGATTTAAGGAAAACGGCTTTCAACTCGCAGCAGTTATTTGTAGACAATTCCTTATGATCTTATGATTAAAATGGCTCCGTCTCCATCCGCCCCGACGGCTCTGCCAAAAGCACCTCTGCCTCCCGCAGGAAATCCTCCGTCCGCTCCATCAATAGCTCCGCGTCCTTTTCCACCAGCCCTGTCTTCTTGTATTTATAGGTAAAGGACGGCTTGCCATAGGCCGTAAAAGACAGGCTCTGTCCATATCTCCTGAGCAGATCCGGAACCTTTGCCGGGTCAAGCCCCGCGTCCGGGCGGAAGATGAAGAGAATCTTCTCATTCTTCCCCTTGATATCCGTCATATACAGTTTATGGGCCGCCACCCGGATCAGGGAGATGCGCAGCAGGTTGTCCACGGACTTTGGGATCTCCCCGAAACGATCCAGCAGCTCGTCCCGCATGTCGTCCCGCTCTTTCCCGTTCTCGATGCCCGCGATCCGCTTGTAGATATCCAGCTTCTGCACTTCGTTGACGATATAAGCAGGCGGAATGAACGCGTCCACGTCCAGGTCAATCACCGTGGCGAAATCCTGTACCACCTTGCCGCCCTTCAGGGTCTGTACAGCCTCGTTCAGCATCTTGCAGTACAAATCATACCCCACGGCTTCCATATGCCCGTGCTGGCGCACCCCCAGGAGGTTCCCCGCCCCCCGGATCTCCAGATCCCGCATGGCAATCTTGAAGCCGCTTCCCAGGTCGGTGAACTCCCGGATGGCCGACAGGCGCTTCTCCGCCACTTCTTTCAGCATCTTGTCCCGCTTGTACATCAGGAAAGCATAGGCGGTGCGGTTAGAGCGCCCCACCCGGCCCCTGAGCTGGTAGAGCTGGGACAGGCCGAAATTGTCGGAGTCATGGATGATCATGGTGTTCACGTTGGGGATGTCCAGGCCGGTCTCGATGATAGTGGTGGACACCAGCACGTCTATCTCCCGGTTGATGAAGTCCAGCATGATCTTCTCCAGCTCGCTCTCTTTCATCTGGCCGTGGGCATAGGACACCGTGGCTTCCGGCAGCAGCGCCGACAGTCCCGCGGTGACGTCGGCGATGGTGTTCACCCGGTTGTATACATAGTACACCTGCCCTCCTCTGGCCAGTTCCCTGGAGACGGCTTCCCGCACCAGCTCCTCATTGTATTCGCACACAAAGGTCTGGATGGGCTGGCGGTCTTCCGGCGGCTCCTCCAGCACGCTCATGTCCCTTATCCCGATCAGGCTCATGTGGAGCGTCCTGGGAATCGGCGTGGCCGTCAGGGTCAGCACGTCCACGTCCTCCTTCAGCTTCTTGATTTTCTCCTTGTGGGTCACGCCGAAGCGCTGCTCCTCGTCTATGATCAGCAGCCCCAAATCCTTAAACTTCACATCGTTGGAAAGCACTCTGTGGGTGCCGATGACGATGTCCACCAGGCCTTTCTGCAGATCTGCCACGGTCTTTTTGATCTCACCGGGGGTGCGGAAACGGCTCATCAGATCCACCCGGATGGGGTAATCTTTCATGCGCTGCACGAAAGTGGTGTGGTGCTGCTGGGCCAGTATGGTGGTGGGGACCAGGTACACTACCTGTTTGCCCTCCTGAACCGCCTTGAAAGCCGCCCGGATGGCGATCTCCGTCTTGCCGTAGCCCACGTCCCCGCAGATCAGGCGGTCCATGATCTTGTTGCTCTCCATGTCCGCCTTGGTGTCCATGATGGCAGCCAGCTGGTCTTCAGTCTCCTCAAAGGGGAACATCTCCTCGAATTCCTTCTGCCACACCGTGTCTTTTTCAAAGGCGTATCCCTCGCTTTGTTGCCGCAGGGCATAGAGCTGCACCAGGTCACTGGCCACCTCGTTCACGGCGCTGCGCACTTTTGATTTGGTGCGCTCCCACTCTTTTGATCCCAGCTTGTTCAGCTTCGGTTTCCGGGCATCGGCGGAGGCGTACTTCTGTATCACGTCCAGGCCCGTGGCCAGCACATAGAGGTTCCCGCCGTCCCGGTACTCTATCTTGATGTAGTCCTTGACCACGCCCTCCATCTCTACTTTCTCAATGCCCTGATAGATGCCCAGCCCGTGGCTCTCGTGCACCACATAGTCCCCTACCTTCAGTTCATTGAAATCCTTGATCTTCTGGCCCTCGTAGCGCTTGCCTGTCCGCTTCTTCTTTTTCTCCGCGCCGAAGATGTCCGTCTCCGACAGCACCACGAATTTCAGCAGAGGGTACTCGAATCCTTTGTCTACATGTCCGTAGTAGGTGACCACTTCCCCGGCCTGTACCTGGCGCAGGGGATCCTCCGTGTACACCGCCGTGATCTCCTGATCCCGCAGATCCTCCGCCAGGCGCCTGGCCCGGGTCCTGGAACCGGACAGCAGCAGCACCCGGTAGCCGTTCTTCCGGAACATCTTCAGATCCCGCACCAGGGCCTCGAAGCTGTTGTTGTAGGGGGCCACGTTCCTGGCGGCCACGTCCATTTTTCTGTCGGACTTAAAATACCCTTTCGTATCCATGGTGGAAACTGTGACCACGCTGCCTTTCAGGAGATTGGCCGCCACCTGCTCCCCGCTGTAGAGCACGTTCATCTGGCCAGGCAGAATATAGCCTTTCTCCGCCCGCTGCTTCATGCTCTCGGAGAATTCCAGTTCGATGGCGCTGGCCTGTTCTTTGATGCGGGCCGGTTCCTCTAAGAAGAACACAGGCTTTGCCCCCGCGCTTCCGGACGGCAGGGCAGTCCCCGCGGGCCTCCCGGCGATTCCCTGAGACGGCAGACCGGTCTTACCCGATGTCCCCGGAGGCAGATTGGCAGTCTCTCCAGGCCGACCAGGAACCCTGGCCGGATGCTGTCCGGCGGCGGCTAATCCAGCCTCCCCACGCCGACCGGGAATCCTGTCCGCCATCCGCACCAGGATCTCCG
>ERZ808037.1821-NODE-1821-length-12529-cov-5.237793_pt1 | contig 12529 bp, 11 predicted proteins | sample MGYA00380190_ERZ808037 | MGnify/ENA primary metagenome ERZ808037 (study PRJEB31490, sample SAMN06133399) | mouse gut metagenome | isolation source: J9 | host: mice | place: China: Chengdu | collected 2015-05 ...
AGCCCAAACAGGGGTCGCAGAGCGATAATGAGAGCCGGAAGATATTTCCGGAAGGATATGAGATTAATCTGAGCGATTTTGCACTCTTTTTATCGGTCATGAAGGTAAAAGAAGCCTATACGGATGTACTCAGTATTATTCTTGATGAACCTGATCTGAAGCTCAAAGAGGTCAAGGCGGAGCAGGTAATTCTGAACAGGTCTGGCAAGCGTGCCATACGTCTGGACGCGTGGGCGCAGGATATATACGACAGGCAGTTTGATATGGAAATGCAGAATGACATTAGTGGTGATAATGTTTGTAAACGATCCAGATTTTATCAGAGTATGCTTGACACACCGCTCCTGAAATCAGGACGCAAAACACGTTACAGGCATTTGCCGTCTACGGTGATCATTTTCATCACACAGGAAGATATTTTCGGGAAAGATCTGGCGATGTATACTTTCAGGGAACAGTGTGCGGAGGTGCCTGAGCTGTTACTGGAAGACGGTACGAGTAAGATTTTTTTGAATATGATGAGCAGGAATGGCAGACCCGAGCTGGTCAGCCTGCTACAGTATATGAAGCATACCACGCTTGAAAATGCTGATATTTCTGTTATGGATAAGCGGATCCTGCATTTGGACAGTATCGTGGAGGAAGTAAAGCAGACCGAAGAATGGGAGGTTGTAAAGATGGGGATTCTTGAGATTGGTTTGGAGAAAGGAAGGCAGGAAGGGAACAGAGAAACGCTGGTGCGAAACGTAGAGTCAGTGATGAAGAATTTCAATATTACATTGCAGAAGGCATGTGACGGCCTTGGTATCACGACAAAGGAATACGAGGATGCAAAAGCACAGATTGCGTTATTGCATAAGGGATGATATAATGTGTCTGTTGTGAAGACCGCACATAAGAATGGCAGGAAGCCATCCATGGAACAGAAGTTCCCTGCGGTTAGACGATTATTTCATGATATTGCTGGTATTTCATTTTCGTATTAAGAAACAGCAGTAAGTGATAGTGAATACTCCGAAACGGAGAATGTTATAGTTACTGCTATATTTATTTTGAAGTATGTATGTACAGGAAGGCATACGGTTTTTCCAGGAGGGACCGTGTGTCTTTTTTTGAGTATAGAGAGGATATTTGCGAACGAGAAAGGGAGGATGTTTACAACATGAACTTATCCGAGTTCTTTACAGAAAATCCGCAGGCGGCGATCGCCTTTTCCGGGGGTGTGGATTCGGCTTATCTGCTCTATGCAGCGTTGCAGTACGGGACAAAAGTGCGGGCCTATTATGTGAAATCGGTCTTTCAACCGCAGTTTGAGCTGGACGACGGCATAAGGCTTGCAAAAGAGCTGGGAGCGGATCTGCGGATTCTGGAGGCGGACGTGCTGACGCTGGAGGCTGTTGCATCCAACCCGCCGGACCGCTGCTACCACTGTAAGAAGATCATCTTTGAAACGATCGGCGATGCGGCACGGGCAGATGGTTTTTCGGTTCTGCTGGATGGTACGAATGCGTCTGACGAAGAAGGCGACCGGCCCGGTATGCGGGCGCTTCGGGAGCTGTCGGTGCAGTCTCCGCTCCGGCTTTGCGGGCTGACCAAGGATGAGATCCGGCGCCTTTCGAGAGAGGCCGGCCTTTTTACCTGGGATAAGCCGGCCTATGCCTGTCTTGCCACCAGGATTCCCGCCGGGGAGAGGATTACAGAGGAGAAACTTGCGGCCACCGAAGCCGCGGAATCTTATCTGTCCGGAATGGGATTCAGAGATTTCCGGGTACGCAGGATGGGAGACATTGCAAGACTGCAGTTTCCGGCCGATCAGATAGGACAGGCAGTGGCAGACAGAGAAAATATCGTTCGGGAACTGAGAAAATATTATGCGGCGGTACTGCTTGATTTGGAACCGCGGCAGGGAAACGGGGTAAAACATGAACAGTGAGATCAGAAAGATGTTGGAGGCGGTGCGAAGCAGGGAGATCTCTGTGGACGAAGCGCTTCTCGCCATTAAGAAAGCGCCTTTTGAGGATATCGGCTATGCCAAGGTGGACATGCATCGCGGTATCCGGCAGGGGGCGCCGGAGGTTATCTACGGCGCCGGCAAGACGGCGGAGCAGATGCTCGGTATTATAGAAGCCATGCAGCAAAACGGGCAGCAGACGATTCTGATCACCCGTCTGTCTTCGGAAGCAGCGGAGCGCATTTCTGCGGTCTACGATATGGATTACCGGCAGGAGGCCCGCGCCGGCGTGATCGGGAAGATGCCGGCGCCGGACGGTATCGGCAGGATTGTGGTTGCCACAGGCGGAACCTCCGATATTCCGGTAGCCGAGGAGGCGGCGCTTACCGCCGAGGTGCACGGCAACGAGGTGGTGCGCCTTTATGATGTGGGTGTGGCGGGGCTGCACCGGATGCTGGCTCATATGGATGAGATCATGAGTGCATCCGTGATCATTGCGATCGCAGGCATGGAGGGGGCGTTGGCCAGCGTGATTGGCGGACTGGCGGACTGCCCGGTGATCGCGGTGCCCACAAGCGTAGGCTATGGCGCTTCTTTTCATGGGGTGAGCGCCCTTTTGTCTATGTTGAATTCCTGCGCCAGCGGGGTGTCGGTGGTCAATATCGACAATGGTTTTGGCGCCGGATATCTGGCCGGGATGATCAACCATATGACGCAGAGAAAATGACGGTTTGTGCCTTATGGTGACAAACCCACATGTTAAAAAAGGGAGGCATGATTATTAAAATGAAGACTTTATATTTGGACTGCGGCATGGGAGCGGCGGGGGATATGTTGACGGCAGCATTGTTGGAGCTGCTTCCGGATGCGGAAGGATTTATGGCGCAGTTGAATGCGCTTGAGATTCCCGGTGTTACGATGCAGAAGGAAAAGGTGAGTAAGTGCGGCATTGGCGGCACGCATATCACAGTGAAGGTGCACGGCATGGAGGAAGATGAGTCTATGCACGAACATGCGGAGGAACATCACCATGTTTCCGGCCACGAACACCATCACCATGACAGTGGACATGAGCATGAGCATCACCACCACAGCGGTATGCATGAGATTGAGCATATCGTTCATCACCTTCCGGTATCGGACAAGGTAAAGGCGGATATTCTAGCGGTCTATTCATTGATCGCCGAGGCGGAGAGTCACGCGCATGGCGTTCCGGTGACGGAGATACATTTCCACGAGGTGGGAACGATGGATGCGGTGGCTGATGTGGCGGCGGTCTGCCTGTTGATGGAGAAGATCGGGCCCGGACAGGTGATCGCATCGCCGGTTCACGTGGGGAGCGGCCAGGTGCGCTGCGCTCACGGCATCCTGCCCGTACCGGCGCCGGCCACGGCGTATATCCTGCGGGACGTGCCGATTTAGGGAGGAGAGATCAGAGGGGAACTGTGTACGCCGACAGGGGCCGCTTTACTGAAACATTTTGTGACACGGTTTGGCAGTATGCCGGTGATGAAGACGACGGCCATCGGTTACGGTATGGGCAAAAAGGATTTTCCGGCGGCCAACTGTGTCCGTGCGCTGCTGGGGGAGACGGAGAGCGCAGGCGATTACATAACGGAGCTTAACTGCAACGTGGACGACATGACCGGGGAAGCGCTTGGCTTTGCCATGGAAGAGCTGTTTGCAGCCGGAGCGCTGGATGTATATACGGTGCCGATCGGCATGAAGAAATCGCGCCCGGGCACACTGCTGTGCGTGATGTGCCGGGCAGAAGACAAAGAAAAAATGGTGCAGCTGCTGTTCCGGCATACCACCACGATCGGAATCCGTGAAAACGTATACCGGAGATACACGCTGGAGCGGGCGGTAGAAACGGTGCAGACGCCTTACGGTGATATCAGAAGAAAGACTTCGACCGGATACGGCGTTATAAGACAGAAGTACGAATATGAGGATCTGGCGCGGGCGGCACGGGAGAATGACGTTTCGGTCAGTGAGGTGCTCTCCCGGTTGTAACAGAGTTTTATTTTTTTATAGAAGGAATCGGTTATATGAAAAAGGGTTATATGAATAAGTTTATCTCATTTATTGCAGTGGCGGCAGCGACTTCTCTACTGTGTGCCTGCGGCGCGGAGCGCGTAGAGAGCGGGGAGTCAGTCACAGGCACCGAGGCAGCAGACGCAGAAGAACAGAGACAGGCGTCAGAAAGCGCCGGCGGGACAACCGCCGCACCGGCCGGCACAGAAGCGGCAGCGGAAACGACAACTGATGTGAAAACGGCAGCTGAGACAACAGCAACAACGGAGCCCCTCGTTTACGGCAGCGGCGACTACACGCGGATCAATCCGGCCATGGATGAACACGGCGAGATCAACATTCTGCTCTTTAACGGCCTTACCGCCCACAACGGCGACAATGAGGTGGTGCCGGGTCTTGCCCGAAGCTGGGAGTTTGATGAAGAGACCTGTACCTACACTTTTTATCTGGAAGAAAATGTGCAGTGGCATGACGGTGAGGCGTTTACGGCCGACGACGTCAAGTTCACGATAGAAGCCATTATGGATCCCGAAAACGGATCGGAAAATGCGCCAAACTATGAGGACGTGGAAGAGATTAGGGTGCTCGACGAGCATACGGTCTCATTTCAGCTGGCCGCGCCCAACGTGGCCTTTCTGGATTACATGACCATGGCGGTCGTGCCGGAGCATCTGCTGGCGGGGGAAGATATGCAGGAGTCCGATTTTTTCCGCAGTCCGGTGGGCACTGGCCCGTACAGGCTGGAGAGCTGGGATGTGGGGCAGGCGATCACGCTATGCAGAAATGAGGCTTATTTCAAGGGAACGCCGCAGATTGAGAAGATCATCTTCAAGATCGTGCCGGATGATACCGCAAAGGCGCTGCAGATGAAGTCCGGGGAGCTGGATCTGGCGCTGCTGACGCCGCGGGACGCCAGGAACTTTGCAGACACAGAAGGCTATACCTGTTATGAAATGAAAACATCCGATTATCGGGGCATCCTTTTTAATTTTCAACATGAGTACTGGAAGAAAAACCGGGATATCATACCGGCGGTCTGCTGTGCCATCGACCGTCAGGCGATCATCGACGCCATCCTGCTTGGACAGGGCGTGCCGGCCTACGGTCCCCTGCAGCGCAATGTCTATGATAACGAGGACGTGGACCATTATGCCTATGATCCGCAGCGGGCAAAGGATATACTGGAATCCGCCGGCTGTACGATGGGAGAGGACGGCTTCTATGAGAGGAACGGGGAGAGAGTCGGGTTTGTGATCAGCGTAGGCGCGGGCGATCAAGTCAGAGTGGATATCGCGCAGGCCGCCGCACAGCAGCTGCGGGAAGTGGGGATTGACTGCTCGGTGGAGATTCCGGTGCAGGTGGACTGGGCCGGACAGATGGCCTATCTGATCGGCTGGGGCAGCCCGTTTGACGCGGACGACCATACCTATAAGGTCTTCGGTACGGATAAGGGGGCGAACTACAGCGGTTATTCCAATGCGGAAGTTGACCGGTATCTGCAGGAGGCCCGGCAGTCCGATGATCCGGCAGTCCGCGCGGCGGCATATGACCGGTTTCAGACTGCACTGGCGGCGGATCCGGCGTTTGCCTTTATCTGCTATGTGGATGCCAATTATGTGGCGGACAGTGCGATCGAGGGCATTTGTGCCGATACGGTCATGGGACATCACGGCGTGGGGATTTTCTGGAATGTGGCCGAGTGGACTTTTCAATGAGACGGTTCGGTCAGCGCATGGAAAAACGAATCCACTTTATGGAACCCGGAAGCAGAACCCGCAGCGGAGGAGAAATGACAGAGTTATTGGAAGTAAAAAATCTGTCCGTCAGCTTTGAGACGGATCGGGGAGAAGTACAGGCCGTGCGGGATGTGAGCTTCACGCTGCAGCCCGGGGAGACGCTGGCCATAGTGGGAGAGTCGGGATGCGGGAAAAGCGCGCTGTGCAAAAGTATCATGAAACTTTTGCCTGCCTCCGCCCGGATCAAGTCCGGCAGCATATGTGTCAACGGTGTGGAGATCAGCGGTTATCGGGAGCGGGAGATGCAAAAGCTTAGGGGAAAACTGTTTTCCATGGTGCTGCAGGATCCTCTGACCGCCCTGAACCCGACCATGTCCGTAGGCGCGCAGATCGCGGAGGCGGTTCGGGTGCATCAGCCGAAGATTTCGCGGGAAGCCGTGCATGACCGGGTGCTGGAGTTGATGAGACTGGTGGAGATCGACCGGGCGCAGGAGCGGATGAAACTGTATCCGTACAGCTTTTCCGGCGGTATGCGGCAACGCTGCGTGCTGGCCATCGCGCTGGCCGGCAGTCCGGCGATCCTGTTTGCGGATGAACCCACGACGGCGCTGGACGTGACGATTCAGGCGCAGATCCTTAAACTTTTACGTGATCTTCAGCGGGAGCTGGGGATGGCCTCGGTTCTGGTGACACACGATCTTGGGGTGGCGGCGCAGGCCGCGGACCGTGTGGCCGTCATGTACGCCGGGAAGATCGTGGAGACGGGCACTGCGGAAGAAATCTTTCGCGACCCGCGGCATCCCTATACCTGGGGACTTATGCAGGCGCTGCCGTCATTTTCGAAGGACCGGGAGACGCTTGATGCCATTCCGGGGATGCCGCCTGCGCTGATCGATCCGCCGAAGGGAGACGCTTTTGCCTGCCGTAATCCTTATGCGCTGGCCATCGACTATGAAGAGGAGCCGCCGATGTTCCGCGTCAGCGACACCCACTATGCGGCGACGTGGCTGCTGGACGAACGCGCACCGAAGGTCACACCGCCGATTGCCCTGCTGGCACACTTTTTTTCGCAAAAAGGAGCGTCCGGCGTCGAGAAACCGGGTGCGGACGTGAGCCGTGAAATATCGGAAGAGACCCTGCTGGATGTACAGCACCTTACGCACACGTTTTCGCTGGATAAGAAAAGAACTGTCACGGCGGTTGACGACATTTCTTTTCAGATAAAAAGAGGGGAGATCTTCGGCCTGGTGGGGGAATCGGGTTCCGGAAAATCGACGGTGGCCCGCTGTATTATGAATATTTATCAGCCGCGGGGCAGGATTTTGTACCGGGGTATTGATACCTGTGACCGGGAGGCTTTTCGCGCCAACAGGAAAATGCTGCAGTCGGTGAGGCAGATCATATTTCAGGATTCGGATTCCAGCCTGAATCAGCGCATGAAGGTGTGCGACATCATCACGGAGCCGATGAAAATACAGCATCGGATACCGCCCCGTGGTTCATACCGGGCGGAGGCGGCGTTCCAGATGCACTATGTCGGTCTGGATGAGAGGTATCTGGACAGGCATCCTTTTGAGCTGTCCGGCGGCCAGAGACAGCGGGTGGCGATCGCGAGAGCGCTGACCATGGAACCGGAGCTGCTGGTGGCGGATGAACCGATCGCGGCTCTGGACGTGTCGATTCAGGCCCAGATCGTGAATCTGTTCAGGCATCTGCAGAAAGAGCATGGGTTTTCGTTTCTTTTTATCGCGCATGATCTGGCCATGGTGAGATTTCTCTGTGACCGGGTCGGCGTCATGCGGCAGGGGAAGCTGGTGGAAGTGGGAGAGACGAAAAGACTGTTTGCCGCCCCGCAGCACCCGTACACGAAAGCGCTTCTGGACGCGGCGTACCAGATCGGCAGTCAGAATCTGAAATTCTGCCCGTGTCCTCAGCGCAGGCGCTTCGGAATGGAGGAAAAATGAAATATTTTGGTAAAAAAGCGCTGTCTTTTGTTCTGAGCATCTTTGTCCTGTCTGCAGCGCTGTTCTATATCTCCCGGCTGGCGCCCGGCGACCCGCTTGTCTCTTATTACGGCGACCGTGTGGAGAAGATGAGCGTGGAAGAACGGGAGTGGGCGGAAGAGAAGCTGGGGTTAAAGGATCCGCTCTCGGTTCAGTATATCCGCTGGCTTGAAAATGCGCTGCGCGGGGACTTCGGTATTTCCTATAAATATAAGATGGATGTGCCGGAGGTGATCGCAGAGCGGGCCGGCAACACACTGCTTCTGGGCGGGATCGGCTTTGTACTATTATTTTGTCTGTCGCTGCTTCTGGGCGTGTTTTGCGCATGGCATGAGGGAAAGTCTGTGGACAGGATTCTCTGTCGGGCCGGTACGGTCACAAGCTGTATTCCGGAGTTCTGGCTTTCGCTGCTGCTGATACTTCTTTTTTCGGTCAATCTGAAATGGCTTCCCGGCAGCGGTGCGTACACTGTCGGCGGAGAGAGGGATCTTTGGGACCGCGTCAGACATTTGCTTTTGCCGATGGCCGTTGTGGTCATCAGCCATCTGTGGTATTATGCCTATATGGTCCGCAACAGGATCCTGGAAGAGATGCGGGCGGATTACGTTCTGCTTGCGAAAGCCAAAGGATTGTCGCGGCGCCGGGTGGTGTTTGGTCATTGTGTGCGCAACGTGCTTCCTTCCTATTTAAGTATCATGGCGGTATCGGTGCCTCATATCATGGGAGGGACCTATATCGTGGAGACTGTTTTCTCCTATCCGGGGCTGGGTACGCTTTCCTATGAAAGTGCGCGGTATAAGGATTACAACCTGCTGATGCTCCTTGGGCTGCTGTCCGGGGCCGTGGTCATACTGTGCAGCTATGCGGCGCAGGCGGTCAATGAGAAAATAGATCCCCGCAGTTTTACGAAATGACAGTGAGAGAGACAGGAGGCAGCGTGGAACATAAATTTGAAATAGCAGGTATCCGCAGGCCGGCGCAGGAAGAGACGCTGCCGCGGCGCAAGAAGGACCGGGACCGGCCGTTTCTGTCGATGGTGGTGCTGGCTGTGATCGTATGCGGCTGCCTGGCATGTGAGCTTATCATGACCAAAGATCCCACATATCTGGATCTGCAGAATTACAATGTTATGCCGGGCAGGGAATTTCTGTTTGGCACGGACACCATGGGGCGGGATATTTTTTCCATGATCTGGTACGGAGGCAGGATCTCTCTCCTGATCGGGGCAGCGTCGGCGCTCCTCTCCACTGCCGTGGCCATTGTCTATGGAGCGGCCAGCGGCTGCGCACCCGCATGGCTGGATGCCCTGTTGATGCGCCTGGTGGAAATCCTGCTCAGTGTGCCGGGGCTTTTGTCTGTGGTCATGCTGCAGGCGGTTCTGGGAGAAGCGAGTGTGCTGAGTATCTCCTTTGTGACAGGGATCACAAGCTGGATGAGCATGGCGAAGATCGTCAGAAGCGAGGTGCGGCAGCTCAGAAACAGTGAGTATGTGATCGCGTCAAAATGTATGGGAGGCGGTTTCCGGCATGTGCTGCGGAAACATCTGATACCGGCTTTTGTGCCGGCCATCATGTTTATGGCGGTGATGAATGTGCGCAACGGGATCGTGGCGGAGTCCACCCTCAGTTTTATGGGAATCGGCCTTCCGGTGGAAGTGATCACATGGGGCAGTATGCTGTCTCTGGCGGAAAAGGCGCTCTCGTCCAATTCCTGGTGGATCATCCTGATCCCCGGCTCTTTTCTGGTTGCAACGCTGTGCTGCATTACGAATATCGGTGATTACGTGCGCAGACTGATGCACCCGCAATCCGTGAAAAAAAGTCTATGAGACCCGCCTGGCAAGATATTTTCATGTAACTGTGAGGACCAATATTACTACCAGGAGGAAGCAAAATGATCACGATGGAGCATGTATGCAAGTCGTACAGAGTAGCAAAAAGAAACGCAGGCATGAGAGAAGCCTGCAAGGCGCTGTTTAGGCGGGAGGTGGAGATTATCCACGCATTATCGGATGTGAGTTTTACCATCGGGGACGGGGAGATGGTGGGCTACATCGGGCCCAACGGCGCAGGCAAAAGTTCTACGATCAAAATTCTGAGCGGAATCTTAACACCGGAGAGCGGGAGCTGTCTTGTAGACGGACGCATACCATGGAAAAGCCGTAAAGAGCATGTGCGGCAGATCGGGGTGGTATTCGGGCAGCGCTCCCAGCTGTGGTGGGATGTTCCGGTGATTGATTCTTTTGAACTCCTGAAGGATATCTATTCGATCTCTCCCACTGTGTACCGGCATAATATGGAAGAGCTGACGGAGCTTCTGCACCTGCAGGAGCTGCTGAGAATGCCCACAAGACAGTTATCTCTCGGCCAGCGGATGCGCTGTGAGATTGCGGCCTCTCTTCTGCACTCGCCGAAGATCCTTTTTCTGGACGAGCCGACGATCGGCCTGGATGCGGTGTCCAAGCTGGCGGTACGGGAATTCATTCTTCGTCTGAATCAGACGCACAAGACCACCGTTATTTTAACGACTCATGATATGCAGGATATTGAAGCGCTGACGAAGCGCATCATCCTGATTGGCAGAGGACGGGTGTTGATGGACGGCACGCTGGAGGATATGCGCGCGCTGGCGGCAGTACATGATAATGTGGCCGAAGGACAGCAGGAACAGACCGAAGAAAGTCTGGAGCGCATTGTGGCCGCTCTTTATCAACAACTGCATATCGTGTAGGGAGGAGAGGGCATGAGAGCATGTAAAAAGTATTTTTCCTTTTTCCGGCTGCGCTTCAATATGGGGCTGCAGTACCGCATGGCGGCAGTCAGCGGTGCGTTCACACAGATTCTGTGGGGATTCATGGAATGTCTGGCGTTTCTGGCTTTTCGGCAGGCGGATCCTGCGGCTTATCCGATGACTGTTTCGGCGACGGTCTCCTATGTATGGCTGCGGGAGGCATTCTTCTCTGCGTTCAGTACATGGCAGACAGACGGCGAGGTCTTCGACAGTATAATGGACGGCGGTATCGCCTATGAGCTTTGCCGTCCCATCTCCATCTATAATATGTGGTTCGTCAAAACGGCGGCCGGCCGGATGTCTGTGGCGACGCTGCGTTCCATTCCGCTGCTGGCGGTGGCCTGTCTTCTGCCGAAGCCGTTTCGCCTGTCGCCGCCGGCCGGTCCGGTGCCCTTTATGCTGTTTGTGCTCACTTTGTTTTTGGGGCTGGGCGTGACGGTGGCGTTTTGTATGTTTACTTATATTCTGGCCTTTTTCACGATATCGCCCCAGGGGCTGCGGATGATGTTTACTTCTATGGTGGATTTTCTTTCCGGTGCGATCATTCCGCTGCCGTTTATGCCGGACGGCGTCAGGATCTTTCTGGAGCTGCTCCCCTTTGCGGGCATGTTCAATCTGCCGCTTCGGATTTACAGCGGTGACCTGACGGGGGCGCCGATGCTGCGGGGGATCGGACTGCAGTGCTTTTGGCTTGTGACACTGCTTCTGGCAGGAAAAGCGCTTTGCCGCGCGGCTGAGCGGAAGATCGTGGTGCAGGGCGGTTGATCCGGGAATGAAATCGTGAAGCGGACAGAAAGTTGATAAACTGCGGAAAGGAGCGGTATGATCACAAAGATAAAAGACAGCAGCAGGGTGTATTTTCATTATATTACGATTTCGATGCGCAGTGCGATGCAGTACAGGGTTTCCTTCTTCCTGATGGTGACGGGGCGTTTTCTTGTGGCGTTCAACGGCATACTGGGGGTGTATTTCATGTTTTCCCGGTTCGGGCACGTGAAAGGGTATACCTTCGGAGAAGTGCTGTTGTGTTTTTCCATCATCCAGATGGATTTTGCGCTGGCGGAATGCATCGGCGGCGGGTTTGCGATGTTCTCCGGCATTGTGCGGCAGGGAGAATTTGACCGTATCCTGCTGCGGCCTCACAGTGCGGTTCTGCAGGTGCTGGGCAGCAAGTTCCGGATCGACAGGATCGGCCTGATCCTGCAGGCGCTTGTCATGTTTGCCTATGGGATAGCGGTCAGCCCGGTTGCCTGGACGACAGGCAGGGTGATGACGGTGCTGTTTATGCTGGTGGGCGGTACGATACTTTTCATCAGCTTCTTCTGGCTGCGGGCGGCCTTTACCTTTTTTACATTAGAAGGGATAGAGGCGTTTAACATCCTGACTTACGGCGCAAAAGAGCACGGAAAGTATCCGATTGACATTTACGGGAAAAGGATGCTGCAGATCTGCACTTACATCATTCCATATACACTGATCCAGTATTATCCGCTGCAATATCTGCTGGGACGCACGGACCGGTGGTATTATGGCCTGTATCCTTTCGGCGTGGCGGGGATCGTGCTGGTGTGCTGTGTGGTATGGAGCTTTGGGATGCGTCATTACCAGTCGGCGGGATCGTAATTTCCGCTGTTATTACCTGTAAAAAAGCAGTGGAAAAAAATTATGAAAAAACTTGTTGACAAATGACAGAAGTCAGTGATATTATAAAAACCTACCGCGCAAAATGCTCCATGCAGAAACAGGCATGGACAGGGTCAGAAAAGCCGACAAAAAATTTTGTAAAAAATTTCAAAAAAAGGTATTGACGAGCTGCGGAAGATATGATAGTATATCAACGTTGCGTGTTCAACAACACAGAACACAAGACACAGCACCTTGACAAATAAACAGTAATGCAACCCTGAAAATTCAAGAGAAAAAATTCTTAAAGATTTTTCAGAGAGTATCGGACAGATACAAACCAAACAGTAAATGTTTAGGGAAACGGATACAAAAAAAGCCAAGCTTGT
>ERZ808037.1822-NODE-1822-length-12529-cov-3.598779_pt1 | contig 12529 bp, 10 predicted proteins | sample MGYA00380190_ERZ808037 | MGnify/ENA primary metagenome ERZ808037 (study PRJEB31490, sample SAMN06133399) | mouse gut metagenome | isolation source: J9 | host: mice | place: China: Chengdu | collected 2015-05 ...
TACCACTGCATGCTTTCCTCCGGAGGGTTTCAAAATGCCCAGCATGGCGTAGGGAATGCCCTCCAGGAACCCAGGGACATCCTCCCTGAAAAGCTCTGTCTCCGTCATGCAGAATCCCCGGGGCCGCAAGTAGAGGTTGAACCATTCCGCGGTCTGGAGCATGGGGCCGGAACAATAGGCGCCGTCCTGGAACGAGAACAGATAAGGCAGTCCCATGTCCAGAGCTATCTGGCGGTCCCCCGCCTCAACCCCTTCCAGCTCCAGCATGTTGGCCACTCCCGCATAGGAACAGGAAGAGTTGAATGTCATATATTTCATATGGGAATCCCTCTCGCTCTCGCTGTCCCGCTCACTCGTACCTCTCGCTCTGGGCGCGGATCAGTTCCGTGTCTTCAAAGTAGTTGATGCGCATGGCGCTCTTTACCTGGGACAGAGTCTGGGCCGCCACCTCCCTGGCTTCGTCGGTGCCCTTCTTCAGGATGTCGTAGATGGCCGGGATGTCCTTCTCCCATTCCTTTCTGCGGCCTCGGATGGGCTCCAGGGTCTCCTGCATGATGTTGTTCAGGAATTTCTTCACTTTCACGTCACCCAGGCCGCCTCTCTGGTAGTGGGCTTTCAGCTCGTCCAGGTTCGCGTAGTCGGGCAGGTACCGCTGGAAATGCTCCTCCTTGCAGAATGCGTCCAGATAGGTGAACACTGTGTTGCCCTCCAGATGGCCGGGGTCGCTGACCTGGAGGTGGAGGGGATCCGTGAACATGCTCATGATCTTCGTGCGCACTTCGTCTGCCGTGTCCGCCAGGTAGATGCAGTTGCCCAGGGACTTGCTCATCTTGGCCTTGCCGTCCGTGCCCGGGAGCCTTCGCCTGGCCTCGTTCTCCTGCAGGAGGGCCTCCGGCTCCACCAGCACAGGGGCGTACACCGTGTTGAACTTGTGCACGATCTCCCTGGTCTGCTCAATCATGGGCAGCTGGTCGTCCCCCACGGGAACCGTGGTAGCCTTGAAGGCGGTGATGTCAGCCGCCTGGCTGATGGGATAAGTGAAGAAGCCCACCGGGATGCTGGACTCGAAGTTGCGCATCTGGATCTCGCTCTTCACGGTAGGGTTGCGCTGGAGCCTTGCCACTGTGACTAAGTCCATGTAGTAGAATGTCAGCTCGCACAGCTCCGAAATCTGGGACTGGATGAGCAGGGTGGACTTTTCCGGGTCCAGGCCGCAGGCGATGTAGTCCAGGGCCACCTCGATGATGTTCTGGCGCACTTTCTCCGGGTTCTCGATGTTGTCCGTGAGGGCCTGGGCATCGGCGATCATGATGAAAGTCTTCTCGTACTCGCCGGAATTCTGCAGTTCCACACGACGGAGCAGGGAGCCGATGTAGTGGCCTATGTGCAGCCTGCCTGTGGGGCGGTCGCCTGTGAGGATGATTTTAGGGGGTTCCTTTTTTTCCATGTTTTCCATGTCAGTTTTCTCCTTTATTCGGGATGTCTGCGGCGGTTCAGGACTTGGGCACGGTACGGTACGCTCACAGTCTATGGCCGTTTGGCTGTTTCCTGTCCTGAATAAGGCCGTTCATGCCATCCCTTGTTTAATACTCATTTTAGTACTTTGATAATAGAATTGCACTTGGATTCTATTATATCATGGATTCGCGGATAGGCAATCCCTTTTTTGTCTCAGACCTGAGCTCTCAAACCTGGGCAGCCTATTTGGAACGATGGTGCTGTATCCGCGAATCCCATAAATGGGCTTTTATTTTTTTCAATGATTTTAATCACTGATTCATTTTCGCTTTCCGGCAGACATCTTCCTGGCCAGCAATATAAATCCCATATAAATCACGCTGGAATTCCGCAAAGTTCTTCTTGTGAATTCATCACTTTCTTCTTATAATAGAATCTAAAGAACAGATTCTATTATCCAAGGGCTATAATAGGATCTAAAGAACAGATTCTATTATCCAAAGGCTATAACAGAATCTATAGAGCTATAACAAACCTGCGGAGGGATTGTTTATGGGAATTTATTTAAATCCGGACAACAGAGGTTTTTGGCAGTCGGTTCGCTCTGAAATCTACGTGGACAAGACGGGATTGATTTCATGTACGAATAGACGCATCAATACAGAGCAATGTTTCATCTGCGTCAGCAGGCCCCGGCGTTTCGGGAAATCCATGGCCCTTAAGATGCTTGCCGCCTATTACAGCCGCGGCTGTGATTCCAGGGAACTGTTTGAGGGGCTGAAAATCAGTGACGATGATACATTCTTGCAGCACTTGAACCAATATGATGTCATTTATCTGAATATGCAGCAGTTCCTGATTCGCGCCAGGAACCAAGACGTAACGGAATATCTGGAGCAGATTGTCATGAAGGATCTCCGAAACGCATATGGAGACATCATACTGGATGAGACCACAATTCTGGCAGAAGCGCTTGAATGCATTTACGCAAATGCAGACAGGCAATTCGTCTTCCTCATCGATGAATGGGACTGCGTCATGCGTGAGCGCCAGGAATCCGAGACGATGCAGAAACAGTACCTTGATTTCCTGCGTAACCTCCTGAAAGACCAGCCCTACGTAGCACTTGCCTATATGACGGGCATTCTGCCTGTAAAAAAGTATGGGGCACATTCCGCGTTGAACATGTTCCTGGAATACTCCATGACAGACCAGAGGATGCTGGAAGAATACACTGGTTTTACGGAAGAAGAGGTCAGAGAGCTGTGCGCACGGTATGACATGGACTTTGAGGAGGCCAGCAATTGGTATGACGGGTATCAATTCCGGAAATACCGTCATATCTACAATCCCAAGTCCGTGGTGGAAGCCATGCTAAGCCGCATTTTCTCAAATTACTGGACTTCCACGGAGACTTACGATGCGCTGAAGATTTATATGGACATGGATTATGATGGCCTGCGGGGGGACATCGTGCAGATGCTCGGCGGCGGGCGCGTCAGGGCCGATACCCGCAGCTTCCAGAACGACATGCGCAATTTCAGAACAAAGGACGACGTGCTCACTCTGCTTGTCCACCTGGGATACCTTGCCTATGACGCAGAGACAGAGGAAGTGTTCATCCCCAACAGGGAAATCATCCGGGAATTCGAGACTGCCATGAACGTCAGCGGCTGGGACGAGGTCGTGCGTGTCCTGAAAGCGTCGGAGCAGCTTTTGAGGGATACGCTGGCAGGCGATGCCGACAGTGTCGCGGCCGGGCTTGACAGGGCGCATACTGAAGTCGCTTCCATCCTGACATACAATGACGAAAGCTCTTTGGGCGCGGCAATCAGCCTGGCCTATTATAGTGCAAGAAAGGATTTTCGGCTGATACGGGAGCTTCCCACGGGAAAAGGGTTCGCGGACGTGGCATTTCTGCCCTTACCCCATACCGGCAAGCCCGCTTTGGTGGTAGAACTGAAATATGACAAATCTGTCAGTTCTGCCCTACAGCAGATAAAGGACAGGCACTATACACAGGCTCTGGAGGGGTATGCGGGCGAGATATTGCTGGTGGGAGTCAATTATAACAAAGACAATCCAAATAAACCACACAGCTGTGTTATTGAGAAAATCACAAAACAATAGGTAGCCACAGCCAGCCTGGAGCGGAGCTTCGATTTACCGCCAGAAGATTGGGCAAAAATTTTTCCATAAAAAAGTAGTTTGTAGCATTGCAATTTCCCTGGCTTTTGTGTACAATATAAATGTAAACCACCTTACAGTGTGTGGCACAGAAACACTGTTTATTCAAATACGTTTCACAATGTACGGCACAGAAACATTGTTTATACAAATACGCTTCACAATGTGCGGCATAGAAACATTGTTTACCAGCCTCCGGTGCGAGCCGGAGGCTTTTTTGTAAAGCATCTATTGCAATGCGGAGGTACTTTTATGGTTGAACGAGGATTATACTATGCAACTGTTGATTTTGCACAAATGATAAGAAATAATGGCGGCATCTGGAATGATACCAAACATCGTCCCATTGTCTGCCTTATTAAATCCAGGGAACGTGACGGCCTGTACTGGGCCATCCCATTGGGAAAGTTAAACCACCGTGATGATGCTGGACATAAGCGTCTGGATTTTTACCTGAACCTTCCTGAAAGAGATATCCGTTCCTGTTATTACCACATCGGGCGCACTTCTTCACAGTCGATTTTCTTTATCAGCGATGCTATACCTATTACTGATAAATACATAGGCGGAATCCATGTCGGAGGTGACAACCAGCACTATATCATCAAAAATAAGAAACTAATCTCCGAACTGGAACGGAAGCTTTTCCGCATTCTGTCCGTTGAAAACGCAAAGAAAAACTGTTTCCGTCAGCATATCACCGATGTGAAATGTTTTCTCCTGGAAGAACTTGAATCCGAAAAACAATCCTCAGATAAGCAACAAAATGATTAAATTATATCTTATTTTTTATCAGCTGTTTTTCCACCTCCAGGAACCGCTCACTTCCGCGGACGAAATCATATTCTTGGCGCTCCAGCTCCTTCAGCCGGAGATTACAGGCGTTTCCCTTGTAATTCCGAACGGTATTTGCCGGATTTTCCTTAAACGGTTCACCAGCGGCGCGGTGTAAGCTCCCTCCCTCTCCTGAGCCGCTATAATGGCATATTTTCCGGTGTTCTCCAAAGCTTCCAGGGTCTTCTCCGCATTTTCCGTGGCTGCATATTGGCGGGCAAGGTAAGAATAATACTCGGAAATATAGTTTCCGTAGAACCCCGCATTGTCATCCGGGAAGAGCAGCTTCATAAGGCCGATGCTGAATTCATAGATACAGACTTTCTCCTCCGCGGTATGATTTCCCTTTCCCGCCAGCTGAAACGCCGCATTGTAGGCCGCTTGCGAAACCAGGGAAAGGATATACTGCTGCGTGGCCTTCACACCCTCTTCCCCACTCTGCACAAAGGAAAACAAAGCCTCTCTTGTGGAATGGAAGCTTCCTCCCTTGCCCGCATAATAGAGTGCCTTTTCCTCATCCCCCAGCCATTGATGGATATAGCACAGCGTCTGTATGGCATCCTCCCTCGTCTGCGTCTCGTTGGACTCCTGCAGGATCTGCTCCCCCAGGGAAACGATCCTGTCCGTGCTTTCCCTGGAGCCGGATCCCTCTGCGAGCACTTTCCAATAAATGGCAGACATCAGCCCCGACATCACCTCACAGTCATGAGGGAACTCGCTGTATGCCTCTTCCCATAGCGCCAGGTTCTTTTCGTTTTCACCGGCATTCATGTACTTTGTGCTTTCTTCCCGGTATCGTTCTATCTTCTCCTGAATCCGGGATTTCCCCACATCCAGCAGCTCATCTACAGTTACGTCAAAGTAGAACGCTATCTTCGGAAGCATGGTGATGTCCGGGAACCCCTCTCCTCTCTCCCATTTTCCGACGGACTGGTGGGTGATGCCAAGGTAAGCCGCCAATGCCTCCTGGGTGATGTTTTTCTTCCGGCGCAGCCTGCGCAGCGTATCCTTTAAATTGATTTCCATATCAGAACATCAGAACCTCGCTTTCCTAAAAAGTAATAAGCGCTATCCTTCTTCTACTATACAGGATGCACCTAATCCGTTCAAGAACCGCGAAGTTACCTTTCAGGTTCTTTTTGCAACTGTTGGGTGCAAATAATTCCGCCTAATATCAAGAAAGGCCACCGCAAGATCAGTTCTTGTGGCGGCCTTTCTTGATATGACCTACTCTATTTTATTTATATTTGTGAGTGAAATCCATTGACGTATTCGAAAAAAATGCATATAATAGAGATAGCTCATCTACCAGTTGTAGAAGGAGTTCCTGAAAACGTTTCTCATTCATGGGAAGCGTTTTTTGCTTTTATGTATACTTCAAACTTTTTCAGCTTCTTTGCAAGTGAATGATCATACTCAAAATAAAAAGCAGTAATCAGAAGACAATACCTGTCCCTCTCTGCTACCACAACCATAAATCGCAGTCCTTCACATAAAATGTGGTATCGCAAATCGTTCTTTGTCTGCTCTGTCCATATTTTGAGACAATAGACGCTTCTGTCAAATTCCACCTGCATACCTGAATCGGCAGCCTCTATAAACTGCCTGACCCACTTTATTCTCTCACACCTTCGGAAGTCCGGCACCCTCTCTCCATTCTTGTCATAATCCTGACAGGCAATGTGAAAGAAAGCCTCCTCCTTGCTGTATTCAATGGGCTGATAACGTATCTTTACTGCCTTTCCCTGAAACTTCAGTCCTGCATCCTTCAAATCATGGCAGAAAACCTTATACAATTGTTCCTGATATTGTGTCCATCCTGGTCAAAACAAAAAGCATCTTTTACACAAATATCAAAAACTTCCCTGCAAAAAATTCGTCTATATCATTGAGAAGAGCTGACCAATTTTACAGAGAATGGAGATGATAATGATGTTGCAGAAAGACATGCCCACCAGCACAGAACGGAAACCGAAATATCGCTCGTGGAAAAAAAGGTGCGTACTGGCAGTCAGTCTGTGCCTGATAGCCGGAGCTGGGGGGCTGGCGCTGACGAACCTGACGCGGGAGGACAGGAACAGCGATTATGGGAATAATGACAGCTTCTGGGGAACCAGGGATTATACGCTTCTGGAAATCCATCGGGATGACTTTACGCCGGGACTTTCCGCGGAGGCAGAGGCGGCCTTTGCCGATGTTCCCGGAGTCATGAAAGTATACCGGACTGTCCCCGATGCCTGGTTCCTGGCGGAAGAATTGACGGATTTCAGTCAGGCTCTGGATGCCGAAGCGTTCTATGTCGTCCCCGGCTCCAGCGAGGGAATAGGCGGCCCCTCGGATGCCGGTGCCTACTCCGTCTACACCCTGGACGAAAACGGCGAGCCCCACTGGGGCATGGGCGTTTCCTCGCCGGACAATGACACTGTCCCCTACACGTTCTGTGGGCTGACCTGGGACATCATTGAGGAAGATCTGGCCGGTGTAGACTACGATGATATAATCATCTCCCACTCCACAAGGCTGTATACCGTGTTCATCTGGGCCAGGTGCTCAGATGGCCAGGACAGGTTCGTCACCTACCCCGCCCGACCGGAATTCGTAAAGCTGGAGAACCGGGGACTGTATACTTTGGATGAAATCCGACAGATCCTGTCCGAGGCCTACTGCGGCCCTTAAGGACACAGGACTCCTTTTCCCGTCACAGCCAGACCGCCCAGTCCCCATAGTCGTAAGTGCCGCTCCCATGATGCAGCTTCCCGGCATCTTTCAGCTCCCGGAAGCTGTCCCGCATGCGAACAATGATTTCCGGCTGGATATCCAGGGAATGATGCGCCGGGAACACTTTCCTGGCAGGCAGGGCGGCTATCTTTTCCAGAGAGGCAAGGTACGCCTCCGGGTCTGTGGACGGATAATAGGCGAACAGCGTATCCTTGTAGACCAGATCCCCCGTGAAAAGATACCCCCGCTCCTTTTCCCAGAAACACATGTGCCCCGGCGAATGTCCCGGCGTGTGGCAGACCTCTATCCTCCGCCCGCCGATGTCGATTACGTCCCCATCCCGCAGAACCCGCGTCGGCTTTCCCTGAAACAGCTCATAGCCTCTGACATCATAGCCTTCCGGCAAATCACACCGGTCGATGACCATGCCCCGAATCGTCTCTATGGAGAGCGGAAAGCCGCCGGACAGCCAGTCCAGCTCCTCCTCATGGGCGCAGAAATCAGGGAAATATCTATGTCCGCCAATGTGATCCCAGTGGATATGGGTGGCCACAGCCGTGACCGGCTTGTCCGTCAGCTTTTCCACTTCCTCATGAATGTCGCAGATTCCAAGGCCCGTATCAATCAACAGACTACCCTCAGAGCCATTCAAAAGATAACAATGGGTCTCCTCCCAGTGGCGGTATTCGCTGATGCAATAGGTATCCTCGTCTATCTTGTCAATCGTGAACCAATTCTCCATCTGTCTTCCTTTTTCTCCTACCGTTTCTTAATCGTTTCCCCCGGCGGCGCACCGAGCCGTCTCGCACCCAGGCATTGCTGGCGCTATGTCTCCCAGTAAAGAATGACTTTGCTCTCTTGTGCGCTGTCCTTTCGTATCCCAATTATACAGAAAGCCGATTCCATTTACAATACTATTGCCAAAAAGCTACTGTGTAAAGCCATTTTTTCCCATTGACAGATTTTATATTTGCGGATATACTAACAATAAGTAAATAACTATTTTACAAATTGAAAGGATGCTGTCATGCTTTATGGATACCTGAAAGAGAATTATGAACAGGGCGAGCCAATCTTTGCCGGAGATATTTCCCTGCCCGGATTGTCAGATGAAAACCTCCGATACCATTTGAAGAAGCTTACCGATAACGGCATCCTATGCAGGTTTGAATCAGGAATATATTATTTCCCAAAAACAGATATTTTCGGGGAAAAGATGGCTTTGACAGCGGATACGGTTGCGCTCCATAAATATGTCAGACGCAGAGGAAGAAGAGTAGGATATTATTCAGGGTATACCCTGGCGAACCGCATGGGACTATCTACACAGGTGCCGCTTACGGAGGAGATTACCAGCAATTTTGCACCGGCGCTGGTTCGGGAACTGACAATAAAAAACCGGAAGTTCATCCTACGGCGCCCTGTAGTGGAGATTACAGATGAAAACGTCGCCGTCCTACAGTTTCTGGACTGCCTGAAAGATTTGGAGAAATGTGCCGAGGAGGAGCCGGAAGTCTGCGGACGAATTCTTACAGACTATGCCCAAAAGCATGCCCTGACAAAAGCAGTGGTCGACAGATTCCTTGCAAATTACCCGCTGAAAATATACAAGGCGATTTATGAGACAGGTGTTGATTTTGGAAAAAAGTCTTCGCCAGACGTTAAATTTCATGTCCATTGATATGGATAGAGAGGAATAAATATGTATCTGCACAGCGACAGAGAAACCTTTAAAAATATTATTGAACAAGTGGCTGACAGCAGCATGAGAACACCTGCTGTAGTGGAGAAAGATTACTATGTGACACTAATCTTGAAACTGCTTTCAGAACAGTTGGAGCATTGTGTCTTCAAAGGGGGCACATCCCTGTCTAAAGGCTTTCATGTGATAGACCGTTTTTCTGAAGATATTGATATCACTTTCAATGAACATATTGGGGAAAGCAGAAGAAAGAAACTTAAAAATGTTGTCCTGAAAGGAATCAGCGAAGAACTCGGAATGCCCATTGCAAACTGGAGGAATACCCAGAGCGACAGGGATTACAATGCCTATCTGTTCTCTTATGAATCGGTATATGGTCTACAGGATGACAGGCTTCCGCAGTATGTAAAGCTGGAAACTGCCCTGGGGTCTTATTCTTTCCCTACTCAGGTTGTTGAAATCCGCAATTATATCGGGGACTATTTGGAAGAGCGCGGACGAGCAGATTTGGCGGAACAGTTTTATCTGGGTAAATTCTCCATGAACTTACAGTCTCTGGAGAGAACCTATATAGATAAGGTCTTCGCCTTATGTGACTACTATCTCCAGGGAAGGTCAAAACGCTGTTCCCGTCATTTATATGATATTTACAAGCTAACTCCTCTGATAAAAATTGATGACAGTTTTGCTGCATTGATAAAAGAGGTAAGGGAGCACCGTTCCAGACTGCAGATATGCCCATCAGCTAAGGACACGGTCAATGTACCGACAGTTATTTTAGAGTTTTGCGACAATTCTTTTTACAGGGAGGACTATCGGGCTATTACAAGTTATTTTTCAACAGATGCTGTGCCCTATGATGAAGCAATAGGACAGATGAGGTTGCTTGCGGCTGGCAACCTTTTTATAAGATAGCCCGCAACCAGTTCTAAACCTTATCCAGTTCCGCCTAAAGAACCAGTCCCCTTGAGTCCGTAGGATTTCTGGCCTATTCCGAATCCTGGCAGCCCCCTGTATTTCATCCTCCTCATGCAGACCTCCCTCTTTCCTCCGCCGTAATTTCCATCCGACCGCCCTATCCCTCCATCATAGCCTCATAAAAAGGATTCTCCTCCCGCGCAAGCTCTTGCTCCATCCCGTCGAACAGCAGGCCCAGCTTTTTCTCATCCCCCTGATACTTCCGGAACGCTTCTATCTGTCTGTATTCTATACAGGAAATATACTTGTACAAAGGCAGAATGGCCCGCGTCTCCGCTTCGGTGAATGTATAGAAATTCCGAAGATATCTTAACGTATCCACGATACTCCGTATCATGGAATCCTGTGCCGCCGGGTTGTATTCCGGAAGCGTCTCCGAGTCCTCCGGCTGGGGCTCGTCTCGGTGATATCCGAACAGCACGGTGTACAGGAATACATTGATGGCCGTGTCCGTCCCGGCCAGGTTGTAGTCTATCACTCCCTTGAAATGCCCGTTCTCATCCAGCACCAGATTATCTCCGAAGTGGTCGCTCTGGAAGACAGAAGTTGGCAGTTTTCCGTAAACCCGCGCCAGCCGCCTTTTGTTTTCCTCAAACAGGGCCAGCACCTTTTCCCACCGCGGAAGAAAGCCCGGCGCGTGCTCCCTGACAAGCCCGTCAAATGTCCCCACGCATTCCGTGACCTCGTCCGTCTCCTCGTGGGCCCCGAAAGGCTCCAGCCGCACCCAGCCCGATTTACAGGGGAAAAAATCGTAATGCATCTGAGCCACTTTCCCCAGGAACGCAAGCACCTCATCATGGTAGACATATCTGCCGTCCCGGTCTGTATACACGCTTTTCTCCAGGGTGCCGCGGAGATGGTATTTCGCGTATTCCTCTTCCCACGCCACGCACTCTTTCCCGCCAAACAGGACAGTCTCCGCATAATTACCATGGACGCTTTCCCTGATTGCTGGGCTGTAGTATCCCAGGTCCCGGTATGCGGCAATGATTCTGACCCATCCGTTTATGCGTTCTTTCGAAGTGAAATCGTTGGCGGCAATCTTGATGACAAATCTCTCTGCCGGAATCTGCTCTGCAGAAATCTCCCTTGCCGGAAGCTCCACATAGACAATCCATCTGCTGTCCTCTTCCTCCAGACGGATTTCGTTCTCCTCATTCAAAATGTTCTCTTCCTCATGAAAAAGGCGAATCACCTTGCGGATTTCGTCCTCCATACATCCTCCCTGAAACGAAAAAACTCCCTTTGGGGAAAAACGTTTCGCATCTTATATGCTCTTGCGGAACCAAAACGATAGCTTTTGATAGCCTAAATGTTCATAAAACTCGTGCGCATCTGTCCGCTGAAAGCCTGATGAAAGTCAGATGCGCAAGGTAACAGTTTTTTACTCCAGATAAAATATCGGCCCTTTGGGAGGAAAAGGAAGGCTCCGCCCCCGGGGCACCAGAAATGCGTGATCCCGTCCATAGAGGTTCAGCCTGTCGCATTCGCAGTCCGTGATGATGAGCAGAGGGGCTTCTTTCGGGAAGTCCCCGGCCTGCTCCAGCAGCTCCACCCCCGGCTGGAGCACCGTGCCGCCCCGGCCCCGCACCCGGACGCTGCCGGCGATGTCCGCCGCTTCCATGTACCCCTGGTCATAAGGGGACGCGTCGCAGAACACCACCCGCACCCGGTTCACGTCCCGGGCGGCGCTGTAGCTGGCGATGGCCCCCAGAGCCGCTGCCAGCAGAGCACGGTCCATGGAGCCGGAAGTGTCCAGCAGCACGCCGAAAGTCCGCCCCTCTCTGGCCGCCTCCTCATACCGGTAAGAGGGCCTGGGGATGTCCGGCGTGGCCGACTGCCTCCTGCTGAGCCTGGCGTAGGTGCGCCGCTTTTCCAAAGGCTCGAACCGCTCGTCGAACCACCGGGCCAGCTCCACGTCCCAGGGAATGGGCGGCTGGGACAGGGCGCGAATCTCCTCCACCAGCCCGGCGGGAAGATACCCCCTGTCGTGGGCCTGATGGAAGTCCAGCCCCCGCTGGATGGCCGAGCGGCACCAGGCGTCCAGATCCACGAAGTCCCTGGACTCCCGCCAGTCCGGCGTCCCGAAGACAATGTCGTGCCTGGCCATGCGCTTATATTTGCGCAGATTTGCCGCAAGCAGGTCATAAACGCTCTCCGCCGACAGCCCCGCAAGCTCCGGGTCGAAGAGCAGCCCCTCCGGCATGGAGCCCACCTCCATATCCCTTAGCCACTGATTGATGACATAATCACAGGCCGTGTTCCACAGTTCGGGATCCCTTTTGCCCAGGCGCTCCTCATGGCACAGAGCGACGTGGAGATATTCGTGGGCCAGAACGAACCTCCACTCCTGTTCCGTGAGATGGGCATTTGGATTCACATAAATCTCTTTCATCTGAATGGAAATGGCGGCTATGGGAATGTCCATCCTCTGGGCCACCAGCGGATCCTCCACCAGTCCGAAACCTGCGGCTATGCCCCCCAAAAGGGGATAGCTGGACAGGAACCACTCCCTTGCCCGCTGGATGGGGCTGCTTATCCGGCGCTCCCCCGGATTTGTCCGAACGCCTCCCGCATAGTCCACAGCGGCCCGCCGGGCTTCCCTCAGGCTTTCCGCAAAAATCTGCCGCCAGTCCGTGGGGCCCCTCCACC
>ERZ808037.1823-NODE-1823-length-12527-cov-4.018233_pt1 | contig 12527 bp, 5 predicted proteins | sample MGYA00380190_ERZ808037 | MGnify/ENA primary metagenome ERZ808037 (study PRJEB31490, sample SAMN06133399) | mouse gut metagenome | isolation source: J9 | host: mice | place: China: Chengdu | collected 2015-05 ...
TTATCTCCCATTATACTACCTTCTTTCTAATCTGCACGCTTTGGGGCGTCAATGTAGGAAAAACATAAGGGATCAACCAGTACCCATCCTCAATTTGCGGGTTAGTCATATGGTTCCGAATCTCATATCCCAAAGCCCTTAAATACTTCGCCACATGAACCAGATCTCCTTCTGCAATATTCCAAGAGCGGGCTAATACATGTGAAGGTACCATCTTTGCAACATGTTTACCTTCCACTACTTTACACACAATATCACCATATTCAATATTGGCGCTTACTTTACATGTACACCGCAGCCTTGGTGTATATTGATAATATCCATTCAATTGGATAATATCCGCTTTAATAGAATTACCTGCCAATTCCCTCTCGAAGGCTTTCCAGGCAATAGTAAATGCTTTCCTGTTCTCCGAAAATATTTTTAATGTGGTTCTTTTCACATTTAAATTCCACGCCACATCATTCGGCTCTATGATAATTAATATTTCACATTTATCAGAACATCCCTTTACAGGTCTAACCTCGATATGAAGTTCCTCCGCCCAGTGTATGGAAACTTCATATTCACTTTCCAATCCCTTTACTTCCCGAAACCTAAAATCATCTGTTATTATACAAAAATATTTATGGGAATCCGGCAATACTATGTGATTTCTTTTGATAGACTCTATGGCAATTTGAGCCTTCTTTTGGTAGATTGCCGTTAATTGGCGCTTTCTTTTCCTAAATGTTAATTTTTCGCTTTCATCTAAGAGTGAAAGTTTAAACGGTAATTCCGTGTCAAATACCTGCTGTCTTATGGCCAAAGCCATCATACGCGCTAACTGAGGAGGAACAGAATTTCCTATTTGCACAACGGCCGTTTGCTTCGTACCGCTAATTTCATAATCATCAGGAAAAGTTTGTAACCGTTTATATTCCAAATCAGAAAAAGCCCTATTTCCCCAATGAAAGGGACCTGTGTAGGCGCCTCCCGATGCTTTAATCGTCCTAACCGGAGTATTCGGATCTGCCTTATATAAAAAGTCAGAAAACTTCGAGCGCCAGGCAAAAATCGGATTGGGATGCCCCATTTTCTCAGTATAAAAACTATAGTTTAACCCAGGCGGAATGTCATTCAACAAAGCTCCATATCTGCCTCCAATCCCCCTTTTTTCTTCGTCAGATGTTATTGTTATCCCTGTTATTGCAGTTTCCGCGTTATAAAATGGTTCATCATCCAAAGAATCCGGGCCATGTGTAGGTCTGGGAAATTTAAATTCCCCTTCTTTTAGGCCAACGATTATCAAACGCTCTCTATGTTGGGGCACTCCATAATCTGCAGCATCAATCACTCTATAATAAAGCTTATATCCAATTTCGGAAAAACTTTTTAAAATCTCCGCCCAGGCTTCTCCGCCTTGTGCCCCTACTATTCCATAAACATTTTCAAACAAAAATCCTACCGGCGAAAGCTCTTGAAGCAAACGCACATATTCCCTGAATAACATCCCTCTCACATCTGTCATTCCAAGGACACCATTTGCCCTCCGCCCCGCCGCGCTAAATGTTTGGCAAGGCGGACCGCCAATAATAAAATCAATTTTGCCAAGATGATTTCCTGAAAACTCTCTTATATCCACATTGTTCACCCTGGCAGATTCAAATCTTTTCCCTTTTCCCGAATTTAGTTCCAATGTCCGGCAAAATTTGGCTTCAATTTCCACCGACTCTACTATTTCAAATCCAACATCATGAAATCCAATATCCAGCCCGCCTGCACCGGAAAAAAGGCTTAATGTATGGATAACGGGTATACTATGATCCTTCAAATATTTTCTTATCGCTTTCCCGAAATCATCTGGCCAAGCCGGTATATTATTTTCACATCCAAGACTATCGCATATTTCGTTAAACGTATTTTTTCTGTCCTCTAATGTGAATAGTGTCAACTGTTCCATTCTCGTCTCCAATTTTCTATATTTCATCTTTACCGTTTTAGATATGTCTCCAGGCTCTCCATAAAAACCTCCGGTGAAATCCGACACCTGAACCAAAGAATCTTTGCGCCTCCGATTTTTGATTCTACAAGGCATTGGAAAAACATATTGGGCATCCGCCAGAGCGGCAGTAACGCAGCAGAATCACAAATCTGTGATGCAAAACCGTCCGTTCCCTTATCCACTGAAGTCATTGTACCACTAATAAAAATAATTGTCATCCTCTGCAATACCGGCTGCATAGAAGCTCATTCCACAGGCATACAAACCCATCCCCTATCCCATAGCCGGTATTTGTCATAATAAACCTCTCCCCCTAAAAAGAATCCTGTTTACAGGATTCTCCGCCTGCGGCGGGTCGCGGCAGCGACATGCTTCCCCCCGCCGCAGTGCGATAATTGCTTTTTACCATATGGAAAAAAGAAAGGTGCAAAGCCTTCCTTACTAAAGCTAGCACCTTTCCCTTCGTTCTTTCACTATTTTCTTTTTCTGCTTTTTGTTCTGCCAGTTATTCCTCTTTCAGCACAGCTTCCACCAAAAGCCGTCGTTCCGCTTTGTCGCTGTAACAGGTAGAAAGCACAAGGATTTTATCCTCTTCCGCTATCTCCATTTTTTCCTTAAAATTCCCTTCGCTTTTTTTCACATCCAACAGGTGCCTCTGCACCTCCGCATTTTTTGTGAAATCATATTCGTAAGGCAAAAGGTCATCGGAAAAATCTATTGCAGCAAAAATTTCATAAGTTAAGGTCTTTTCCGGCGTATATATGATTATCTGACCGTTTTGGGCAAAAAAATCTTTATCCGCAAAATCATGAAGGTCGCTGAACATCCCTCCATTTTTTAGGTTATGCCCATATAAAACCGTAACGGAATCCGTAAAGTCCCTGCGATTGACCGGCTGGGAATAAATCACTCCGGGAAATCCTTCTGACAAATCCACCTGATGGTCAAGATAATAATTGTCATAAGGGTCTTTCGCATCTCTTTTTTGCAGGACAGGATAGTCAATTCCAGTTCCCGGAACAGTAATCCATGCATAAATATCCGGATTCTGCGCCCTTAATTGCTCAAAATCAACTTTTGTCCCGCCAGCTTTACCCTTTTCCAATCCTGCATCCGCATCCAACGGATGGGGCAGCTCCGCTCCATCCGCAATTCCTTCCGAAGCGCCGGTATTTTCCACGTTTTCCGTATTTCCTGTATTTCCGGCACGAAAGCAGGTCAATAAAACTACCGCGCCAAAAGCAAGGATGAAAAGAACTGACAGGATTTGTTTTTTTCCAATCTTCATCTTTCGTTATTCTCCTGTTTTCGGGCTCTTTGGTTTACCGGAATCATTATTCTGCTCTACAGCAGCAGTAAGGGCCCCATTATCCCCCGCCTTTGCGACGGAAACCGTTCCCTGTGTGCTGCTATTCCGGTCGTTGCTATGGCTAGTATTTCCATTACCGGTATTGTTGTTGATATCCTTATCCGCTTCGTTATCGGTTTCCTTATCCGTTTCGTCTTCATTTTCGCCTTCATCTTCTACTGGCGCTTTTTCAAAGATAACCACATATTCGGACGCATGGGAGAAGGATAAGCTTATATTTCCATCTGCCCCAACCTCCCCGGCATCCATATAGATTAATTTCCCGGAGCTGTCATAATAGTATAGTTTCCCTGTGCTGCCGCTGTTTTCACTGCCCAGGTTCACGGTAAGGTCCGCCCGGAACCCGAACTCCCCTTCATGTACTAGGGTAATCTGGGTGGTAGGGCTCCCTTCTGCAAGGGAATCTATAATGGCCGGGGGGATGCCGTCCGTATCAACGATTACCTCCAGGTCAATGTCCTTCAGGCCATCTGCAACCACCTCGTTCCCGCTGATGGACCAGCTGTAGCCGCCCATGTTGAGGACGATGTTGACTTCTTTCCCCTGGATGGATTCCAGGACCTCTTTGGGCACTATGGTGTCCTTTTTCATATCCACATGGATCGTATCCCCGCCTTCGCTCTGTTCTATGTCTTTTATGATCTGGTCAATCTCTTCCTCCGTAAGCTTGCCATCTGACGGTTCCCCTGGCAGTTCCTCCGGGGGGATTTCCGGCGTATCCTCCTTGAACTTCAGCTCTGACACAAGGAATTCCTTGTCCTCGTTGATTGTTATGGTCTCCCCCATCCCATAGCCCTGCCATACAATATCCATATATTTTTCATTCTCTACAGGCAGTGTAAAGCTGGAGCCTTTCCCCACCACCACATACTCATATGCATTTTCCGGGTATTTCAGGATAGCTACACAATTGGCGTACTGGGCCTGGATATTCAGCTTCTTATACCTTAGGCTGTCTGTACCGCCCCCCAAGTTCTTCCAGGTTGACAATACAAGGCCCTCGAAATGGTTTATGCCTTCCAAAGCCTCCCCGGCTTCTGTTATAGCGCCTGTGAAGGAAAGGCTATCCCCATCCAACAGCATCAGCCGTTTCTCGGAAACCAGCCTCCCGCTTCCTTCCCGGTAGGCGTAGGATACATCTGCCGTCGTCTTCCCTTTGTACACGGCAATCACATTTAGATTCACCAATTCGTGGTTCAGTTCCTCCTCCCCATCAATCCCTGGCAGGTACCATTTTTCAAATTCCGGGCCATCCATCCCTTCCGGCCCTTCTAAGGAAGCCAGCGCATCGTTGATGGTAGTCCCTTTCTTATATGTCCTGGAAACGGTTTTGGAGGCTTCCTCCCCGTTTTCATCCAGATACCTCGTATGCCATGACACCAGGCAGTCGCTGTACTTCGCCTCTATCATTGCATAGCCGGTATCCTGCACCTTCGCCGCCGCATCAACAGGGCCGTCCAATTCCAGCCCGGTAAAAAGCCCTTCATCCGCATCCTCCGGCATGGCAAGGGAATCCAGCAGGTCCCCATAGGTCGCTTCCCGGTCCACAAACTGGGGCATCATTACCATTTTTATCCCGTCGTCTTTGCTTACATAAGTGAGGACCACATTTACGCAGGCTTTGTCATAGGAAAGGGTAAAATTATAGGACGATCTGGAGGCATCCCTGAAAAACAGTTCCGTGTCGCCGTCTATCTCCTGCCCGGAGGATCCCAGCCGGCATGTCATATTTACCCCTTCTGCAGGCAGTGGCGGCCATATTTTTAGGTCTTTTAAGGAGCCCCTCCGTGGGGCATGTTCTATTGTCTCGTTATCCATTAGATAGCCGTATAAAAAGCTGCCGTCCGCCTGGGGCACTAACCCGTATAGGGAGACAATGATGTCCTCCACATCTTCCCTGTAAGTTTTATCGGTTTCCACCTTATAATACCAGGGGCTGGTGGATTGCCAGCCCGGCTTGAAGTCTGATAAGTGGGTACGGTTTCCTTTTAAATCACCTATTACCAAATCGGTAAGCATCCATTCGCATGGATAAGTATCATTGGTTATTGAAATGCTCCCTTTATATTCCTTGGTATCCGCATTGTAACGTAAAGTAACACTCTCATAGCTAGAGACATTTGATACTTGAGGATAAAATTTAGCAGTTGCGGTAGAGTATGGGTTTTTCTCATCTACTTTGACTGTTATGGTTACCGTATCGCCGGGATAAATCAACTGCCCATTTTTATCAATAGTTATACTTTCTATAATAGGCGCTTCCGTATCAACCATATATCCTTCCGGGTCTACGTTAAAATACCACGGACGGGTAGTATTCCAATCCGCCTGAAAATCCGACAATGATGTACTGTTTCCGTTTGTATCCGATAAGTCTATGGAAGTCAGCTCCCACTTCGTAGGATAAGTACTCTCCGAAATATTAATACTTCCTGTATACTCCATAGTATTTTTATTTAAATATAAATAGGTATAAATTCTCGAAGCTCCTGAACCCTTCGGATAAAAGTCCACTCTCATTGAACTAGATGGATTTTTTTCATCCACTTTTACTTTTATAGTCACTGTATCCCCGGCTTTTACCATTTGTTCATTTTTATCAATGGTAATACTCTTAATTACCGGTTTATCTTCATCATAACCATCATTGATAACCGTAAACTTTAAGTCTTTATCCGGTTCAATCTGATTCGGATAAAAATACTGATATCCATTCTGTACATATATCCGGATATAACTTAAGTTCCATTCTGACGGATAAGTATCATTTGCAATCTCATAAGTGCCTGCCAATGTTTTGGTTGCTGCATCATAGGTCATCCTTACAGACTTTGAAGCCTGGGAGCCATTCTTTATAGCATACAAATACATATATGCATCACTTGTGGGATTCATCCCTTCAAATTGTGCATGAACTGTATATGTTACTGTATCTCCCACCCTTAACTTCCCATCTGAACCGGAAGCATTTTTTTGAATTTGAAAATCTGTAACAGATACTTTTCCACTCTTTTTGATTGTAAATGTATAAAGACGTTGTCCATTTTCCGTAATAGCTTTTTCGGCGTAATTATTCCTACTATCCACCAGTCTAATTTTAGAAATGTAATACTTGCCCTCATAATCTATAATCCTACTGCAAGAAAGAGTTCCTGTATACATTTTTCCTTCACTATGTTTTAATATAATTGTTTCCGTATTGCTATAGCCACTTTCCCTTGATACTTCAACGATAGCTTGGGCAATATCACCATCCGCATCATAGGCTTGCATCTTGAAGTGAAGGGTTCCATTTTGGTCTAATGTTTGCCCATTCTCCTCAAATTCAAACCCTTCAATAACAGGCTGGTTAATATCATAATCAGCCGGCATAATTAAAGAGTCGTCTGAGAGCAATATATTGCCGGAAACTGTGTTCAACAACTCCCCTGCCGCATTTGGGTTTTCCGGCAGCCCTTTTGACGTTTCGCCTTCTCCCGGAGTCTTTATCCCTGTTCCCGGCAATGCTCCCTGCGTTTCCATTCCTTCATCCTTTTGCGCCTCACTTTTCACTTCACGGTCAATCCCTTCTGCCGCCGTACCCTGCATTGGAAATACCGTCGCTGTTATTATGGACGCTGTCAGCAAAATTCCTAACAATTTTCTTCTGGACTGTTTCATCCATGATACCTCCTTTGTAAAATACATCATTTGAAATCGAGTAAGGAGGATTCCCCCTTACTTGCCGCGCGAAGTACATATCCTTTAACAGACGCTTATTCTATGTACCCCTGTACGCCATAAAAAGTGTATGTTTTGATAATTATCCATATCAAAACAGTGTTGTGGCATAATGCATTCATTGTATAAAAAAAGAAACAAATGCGGATAAATCCTCACATGTTTCCAGCGCAATCCCCTCTTCCCCCCCTTTCTATTTAAAGTAGTAAATCCATACGCTATAATTATACTTTGTTTTCATAAAATTGGAAATACTTTCCAAACTTTTTTTTGTTATTTTAATATTATTTTTTTAAATATTTTATAATTAATATTTTTTAATAAGCACAGAAATTAGATTATATAATTTTTTATTTTATTTAAGTAAATCTATTTTCAAAAATAATACTATTCATGCTAATAAATTATATAGCTACATAACAAAATGGTAAATAACTCATCGGATTTTCCAGCTTGGAGAAAACCGACAAATTATTTACCATTTATTTTTCGCTTCTAATATTTGTTACATATATATTTTTACATCTACCATTTTTCTGTCAACTTTTTAACATAAAGCCAGGCAAACATCCCAAAACCAAGCTTTTTTGAAACACAACTCCGCTTTTCCTATGGCGGTCCGTATGTAAGTTTATCCAAGAGTCTATCCAAAAGTTCATTCGATACATTATTATATACAGCACTCTCAGCATTCCTCCCTGCCTTTATCAAGGGTTCCGTCTATTGACCAGGTATTCCAACATTCTTCTGGCCCTATTCAAAACATCCTCCCCATTTTCCCCAAAAAGCTCATCGGCCCAGATTCTATCCACTTTTCTAATTTCCGGGGCAGCAAGGTTTAAAAATTTTATTGCATCGCATTCCGCAGCCAAAGCATTTATCGTTTTTTGTGTTATCGTATCCAAAAAGGGCACATATGTCTTTTCAATATCCGAAACCTCCATTTTCCTCATGCCTTCCTGGTCTTTTGAAGACACCTCGCATATTAGCTGATAAAAAATCGTACTCATCCATGTTGACAACAGGATTGCCTTATCTAAAGACGGCAGTGAACAAACAACAAAATTTGTCGAAACAAATACCGGATTTTGGGATAAGTAACTCCTTCCTGTTGTCCTAATAGCTCTGGGAATCAACACCGAATTTGCAGGGAATTTCCCTTTGCTTTCTTTATTCAATATTTTCTTCCACTCTTGATTTGTTTTTCTTATGCGCTGCTGCCTTCCTTCTCTGTCCGGAAGGGCATTATACGCATCAATAATGGCATCTACAATATCCTCTGCATTATCCGAGACATCCAAAAAGCCGCTGTCTCCAAAACCAATGTCAAAGCTGTCCAACTTGGCATTACGCATCCCAGCAGAAAGGGCAATATCCTGTCCTTCAAACTGTTCATATAAATCCGCTCTTGAATTGAAAAACATAATATCGCTGCCGCCATTATTTCCGGCTTTCCCCCGCTTAATAGGATAGCCAAGCCCGGCTAATTCCATAAAATGCCCGGAACCTTGGAAGTTCTCTTTCACAAAAGCAACCGCATCCGCCATTTCGCTATGAAACATCCGCCAGCCATCTTCCACCTTATCGGTAAGTTCCTGTGCCGGAATTTTCCTTACTACAATCCCCGGCATCATTGGGGAAAAGTCCTCGGAAGCATCATTGGGCAATGTTTTTGCAAATCTGTGGATGTCGATATTGGGGATTTTATCGTAACTGGATACCACTTTCACATAATCGGATGGCATTCCTACTTTGCCCACAAGGACACAAGTATCCTTTGTCACATCATTAAATATTTCATCCCCCGGATAGGTAAACACTAAATGAAGGCCGAATGGATTCTGCAGCAATCTCCTTATCGCTCTGGCCTCCGACCCCCGCCCCATTAAATGGGTTTTAGGAAATACACAGGATATGGTTGTACCGGGTTGCACAAGTTCAATAACCAGCTCAAGAAAGACGGCTTCCAATGGCATTTGACCGATGTTGGTCCTTGCATCGTTTCCCGTCAGCCTTCTAATGCTTCTATACAACGGCAGTTTGCGCGCAACACAATTAATTCCGGCCGAAAATGGGGGATTCATTACGACAGCCTTTACATTTTGAAAAAATATGGGTTCTACATCCGATATATTATAGTTGCATATGGCAGGGGAGTTCCCCAAACTTATGGTTTCTGCATAATGCAAACCGATTCTCAGAGACAATAATTCCAGCAATTTACTATTGACATCATTAGCAACAATTTGTGCAGGCACCAAATTAAATGTAGGTATGGCAGCGCTTATCAGATTTCCGCTTCCGGCAGCCGGGTCACACACCCTATCCGTATCAGACCATTCACCACAACTGTATTTCGCCAATTCTGCCACAATCCTTGCCAGTTCCAAATCCGCAGGAACCTCCCCATCATGTTCATGCCCCTCGGATACGATGGCGTGAAGAATACTTGCTATCGAATCACCATTCACGTTTTGGTTTCCAAAATCGTACAAATCAACCAAGACACTATTGTCGATATCCACTGTTCGTTCAAATGCCTCATCCGAATAATGGAAAATATCCTTAAAGTTTATGCGGGCGGCCTCATTACAGATTTTCGCCACATCATTGCTAAAAAGCCTGATATCCCTCAACTCATTTCGATTGATAAAAGTAAACGCCCCCCTGATATATTCATACAAAAGAACAGCCAAATGAGTTTTCCACCTCCTTGGCTCTTCCTTGATTTGCCCCATATGAGAGGCAAATTCTTCGAGTGTAACCAAATATTTATAGGAATCATTCACATAATCCGTTAAGCACTTGCTAAAATACCCTGCAAGTTTCCCAACGAAAATATCTTCTTCATCCGTTTCAAAGCTTCCAATATGAGACAGGCCCGGCTCAAGCATCTGTTGGAAAACACTAGGCCTGGAGGCATCATACCGGAACGAAAAAGCATATTCTAAGTTGGTCAAAATATAGAACGGTTTCTCTGACTGCCCCGCATTCATTTGTACATATGACATCGCCTGAAATTGATATCTCGCACTATGCACATCAGCCGGGGTTCTTTTCACCTCAACAACGCACAGATATTTGCCCGTAGCTATGTTCTGTATCACATAGTCCATCTCAAGAGGCCCTGTGTATTGATGGTGCAGCACTCTATATTGCTTTTCTTTCCCAATCATCCTTAATGCATAATTTAATGCACGTTCACATATTGGATGAAACCGGTTCACTTCAGAATCCGAATATGATACCCACATAGTTTATTCCTCTTCGATATAATGCTTCAGCTCATGGGCAATAACCCCAGCCAGCATTGGAGGTACGGCATTTCCCACAATTAGGTTTCTGCCTTGTTTACTGCTGGAAACAATCACATAGTCATCCGGAAAAGACTGTAGCCTTAATGCTTCCCGTACCGTTATCAGCCTGTCCGCTTTATAATGAATGTTACATCCAACATTTGGGCGGTTAAAATAAGTGTTAATGGTATAAGATGGTTTATCCGGGGATAATCTGCCATAACAGGTCGTATGCCCACCGTCTCTTTGCAAACGTTTTATTCTGCTGGATTTGACATCCGCCGGAATATCCCTATAATTCCCGCCCGGTTTCACATGGCTCACGATATATTCATCCAGCTCACTCATTTGAGGCATAAAATGTTCCGTAACTTTAACGCTGCGTCTTACATACCGTTGGTACTCGTTCTGAGGCGGCATCGGATACTCCACATGGCCCCTTTCATCCCTTATGGCTTCCGGCAAGTCTCCCAATGCTTCTTCAACGCTTACATAACGTTTTAAATGAATGCCATCTTCACTATGCGTCGGTTTTGGAAATACAAATTTTTTATCCTTCAATCCGACAATTATAACCCTCTTTCTTCTCTGGGGAATCCCATAGTCTGCCGCATTCATAACCTGTTGCTCTATGGTATAGCCGATGTTTTTAAAAGCAACTTTTAACAGCTCGATTATTTTTTCCCCTTGTGCATTTTTAGCAGAAAGCAATCCTGTAACATTTTCAAAAACAAATGCCTTTGGCTTAACCTGCTCTATTATATGAATATATTTCCAGACAAGCTGCCCACGTTCATCTTCCACATTCCTGTTGCCCGCCAATGAAAACGACTGGCATGGCGGCCCGCCAATTACCACATCGGCATGTGGTATTTTACTGATATCCACCCAGTTAATATCAGCGCATATAATATGATTTCCGATATTGGTTTTATAAGTTTCGACTGCATTCCTGTTGTTATCGATGGCCCAAATAACATTGTAACCTTCCGATACAAACCCCAAGTCCAAACCACCCCCACCGGAAAATAAACTGACCACATTTATCCCCACTTCAATTAACCTCCAACCGGCTTGCTTTAACAGCAAAATATCTTTCTGTGATTTCGTCATAGTCCACACTGCTATGCTTGGATACCAGCTTTGTTATCTCCCCCACATAAGTTGAATCGCCCGTATCGAGCAGCTTACGGCTTAATATTTCCATTTCCTTTTTATCTTCCCTTGAAATAAGCCCATATTCCGGAAATGTCAGTTCCTCTATGTCATATCTCTGCAATTTCAATAATCCTGCACCATACCTTTTCCCGCTTAATTCTAATTGGTAATACGTATAATAATTGTTTAACAACGCAAATAGTACCCACTTGTCTACTTTGGGTTTGATAACATAAAAATTGTCACGTGCGAAGGCACTCGTCTCATTCATTACAAATTTCATATCATTACGGACAAAATAACTAAATAAAATGCCTTCACCGCATATTTCGCGCAGTTCATACCATTTTTCACTGCTGTTTACTTTTAAATATAACGTTTTTGGCTTCTGTTCTTTCATTATTTTATGTTTCCAAAAATCCAGATATTTTTCTATCTCGCTTGACATTGCATCATCCGTTGGAAAAAACAATTTGTCCAGACGGGCATTCAATGTCGTATATCCTTCGATGCTTTTGGGCGAAGAAATGATGGGCTTAAAACACTTATCATTTTCACAGGACAAATCAGGGTTAATATACATCTCATTGCAGCCTGTTGTCAGCCCTCTTTTTATAGTTGCTAATTCGGAAAACGGATAAGAAAACATCTGAATTGCCTTTTTTTCATTTACCCGAACTACGGCAAGTTTTCCGTTTTTTGATTCCAAAAATTCTTCATCCGCAATCAAATCCAGCCGGCCCTTTATCAGCTTGAGTATAACAACTTCAACCAGCGCCCCTCTCTCAAATACATCTCCATAAATATGTACTTTTTTTTCTAAGCCACATTTTGAAAGCATTAGCTCCTGAAACTCTGCCCCTGTTTTGGCATTCATCCAGCTGCTTGGGAAAATCACAGTCAACTGGCCATTTTTTTTAAGCAAATCAATGGCTTTCATTATGAAATACATATACATATTTGCCGTGCTGGGAAGCCCTGTAAAAATAGGAATGCAACG